>Ga0307515_10025673_pt1 | contig 10181 bp, 2 predicted proteins | sample 17_EM_MG_FD_194513 | JGI IMG/M metagenome (GOLD analysis project Ga0307515, IMG submission 194513) | Populus trichocarpa ectomycorrhiza microbial communities from riparian zone in the Pacific Northwest, United States - 17_EM | ecosystem: Host-associated > Plants > Roots > Unclassified | place...
TTAACGTAATTAGTAATTATAGAGCTAGTTATAAAGTTAATTAGCTAACTGCCGCAATGCTTTATAATTATAGGCTCTTAGATGCAAAGTAAAGGTGTTAATTTGGGTCCTATTGGGCGCAGGCGCAGGCGCGGGCGTGGGCGCGGGCGTGGGCGCGGGCGTGGGCGTGGGCGTGGGCGTAGGTAGCAGAGGTGGCAGCACCTAAATTAGTTTGCGCGATGCCTTATAAAGCACTATATAATTAATTAATTAATTTAGGCGCGATCTAAATTAAGACTCTATTACTTATAATATAACTAAAATTAAGACTTAATTGTGATGTTGTAGTTATAAAACTTGCATGGCGCGTACTTTGATTTTCGCGATGTAAGCACAAACAAGTTAAATGTATGTGATATTCTAACTTAATAAGGATGCATCTAACTTAATAAAGAAGCGTCTAAACTAAATAAGGTAGGGGGTGTATGCGTATTAATTGGAGGGTATACGCGTGTCATTTAGGGGGTATATGGCTAGTAGTATCTAAAAAGGTATTGAACGTGCCCTAAGAATGGATAAAGTTTGGATCTAGATCCATATCCACGCCACTAATGGATTAGGCGTGGATTAGTGGATTAATGGATTTTGATCTAATCTCGATCCATCTATTTCTTACACTGCCCATTCTTCATCACTATTCTCTTCCTATTCTTTATTACTATTTTCTTCCTATTCTTAATTATCATTACTAGAGAAGTTAGTGGCAGGTTAATTATAAGGTATGAAATATATAAAGCTAGGGTAGCTAGGGTATCTATAGTATATATAGATCGTCTCCTAAGCTTTTCCTGTAGACCTGTGAGAATTATTAGCAATCTGATTTAGGTTTGTCTGAGGTATATATATAATAGGACTTATTTAACGAGTATAGAAAAGAACTATATTTTAGCGAGGCTTAGTATCTAGGGAAAAGGTAGCTTAATTTAAGGACATTTGGAGGTAAGGTAAATGCCACCTTTATAATATTTCCTCTATTACTTAGCTAAGCTAAGACTAAGTTTAGGAAGGGAGATTAATATTGCCTAAATAAGGCGAAGTATATTAGCGGCCCCTTTACCCTAAAGCTGGCGCGTAATATCCGTTAGCTATAATTACTTCTTACTTAGCGTGCTATCTGCGCCTAAAAGTATAGGCTACTTGACTAAATCTAACGGTGGCTGTTTAAATTAAAGGAGGCATTACTAGGGGTAATTATTGGCTAAGCTATTACTAAATATAAATACCTAACTAAAATATATTATATTAGTGCGGAAGAACTAACGTACTAGTCTCTAGCTTTATAAGCAGTGCTTAGCTGTTATTGCTTATTAGATTATAAGTAGTCTTAATGCTCTAGCTCTTATTAGTATTAATATAAAGAAGCTTATATAAATACCGTATACTTTAATAGCTAGAGAAGTTTGTATAAATTTGTTAACTGGAATCGTATAAGTTACTCTAAGATTAATGTTTCTACCTAAATCTATATGATATGGATGAAAGCAATGCCACTTTTTAAGCGCTGTGCTATGGTTTTTAAGGTATATAGTGTAAGTAAGGAGTTAGGAGATAAAGCTGCTACGTATTTAGCCACCTCTGACGTAACTAAGAAGAAGTTTAGAAATATAGTTCCTACTCTATCTGGAACCGGATAAGGGCTTTTATATACTAGTGTTTAGGGGTAGCCCTAATAGTTAATTATTGTTTAAAGTTAATGATCTGGCTAAGCTAAGTTTTATACCCAGAATTAAATAGGGGATTTATTTAATATTATAAGAAGAGGCTTAGATACTAGATGCTAGTAGAGGTATTAGCCCCCTAAATACCTAGAAGCTATAGGCGGTAAAGAGATTATCCTATAACTGTTAATATGACTTGGTGTTGCGGCGAAGCAGCTTACGTGGTTTAGTATTTTTAGATTAGAACTATACTTTTAGCGTTAGTCCTGCGAAAGTATAAAGGGCGCTATCGCGTAGTTTTTTTTTACTCTATAGTACTTATAATTTTTAATTCTTTTATACTGGCCCTAAGCCCTTGCTAGCTATACTTTCTCTAGTTAAGGACCACTTATAGCCGTCTAATTCCGTATAGGTGGGAATTTCTCACCTAATAATAGGCTCGTCTGACCCCGCGAATATAGTTGCTAGTATTGAGCACGTTTCTCTAATGCCTCTTAGTAAGATAGCCGGATAATTATAGATCTTTTAATTATACTAACGGCTGAGTAGGTAATAATAAAGCTTATTTTATAGATGTTTCTGATAATAGCTTAGATTGTAAAAGCGAAGATAAATAGCTTATTAGATTTCTTAGAAGACCAAACTAAAATTTAGAAGGCGTAAACGAAAACGGTATACTTAAATACTGGGTGGAGTGGAAGCCTAGGTTGACAAGTATTAGAGCCGCGAAGAGTAATAAGAATTTAAGATATTGCTTGGTTTATGTTATAAATAAAGTAGCAGTTTTGTGCTGGAAGCCTACTAAGGAGCCTGTAATAAACCTAATATTTTATAAACTTTGATCTTATTATAAAAGGAACCTTAATAAGTTTATAAGGCATATTATAAAGTTCTAAGAGCTTAGAGAGGTACTTAGGAAGAAAGATAGAAAATTACTTGTGGCTTTAGTAGATAAGAGTGAAATATGGAAGAGACTTAGACTAACTTTATAAAAGGCCATTAATAAAAGTAGGTAAAGGGAGATTGACGGCGAATCTTTAAAAATGAAAGAGAAGTAAAGTTTACCCCTGAATATATGGCGTGTAGTGGACTTAGGCCTAAATGGTTTGGGAATAGAACTTTCTCCTATTATACTTTAATAGTTTTTAAATAATTGCTAAGTATTTCTAGTTACTTTTAGGTAATTTAATTATTTCCTATATATAATACGTTTTAGTTTTATCTAGCCTACTATTCCTTAGGAATATCTTATTATTGCTAATTTACTTATAGCCGTCTCTTCCGGCCGGAATCTAATATTAAAAATGTATATGTCTTGCTAGTATGAGCGTACCGCCTTCCTTACTGCGCTTTTAAAAGTGGGAGTCCCATAAACTACAGTAATATTAGTAGAGGAGAAACCCCTATAAATAGGCATACTTATTAGAGATTGCTATATTACTAGCCTTTACTAACTATTTATTTTTAATATATTAGGGTAGATTTAATAATCTATCCGTCCTAAATAAGCGATTATATACTAGCGGCAATACTATTTAAAGGTTAGCTATTAACCCTTACGTTACGTTTAAAATAAAGAAAGCGATGGTAAAAATCCCCTAGCTATCTATTTTAAGTAAGAGATATAGGAACTGGCTAGCTAAGGCCTCTTAATCTATTAAGGAAGGTTAGAAGTGACCTAGGTAAGGTATTAAAGTTTTACCTAATGTCTTTAAGAACTACACTAGTGAAAGTCTGCGTATGTAAGCGCTATAATCTTTATAAGCTTTAAGGAGGTACTTAGCTAAGAGTAGATAAGCGGCGATCCTAACTTTACTTATAATGAAAAGAACTTTATTAAATTTATCTAAACTTTATATTTGACTATACGGGCTATTAACGATTGCAGATAACTGGCTTGGTATTATTATTAGTGTATTACTAAAACCTTTACACCTTTGTATTAAGAGGGTAATAGAGTCTTGCGAATACTATGTAATTAAGTATAAATAAGCTTGAAAAAAACCACCGGAGTGGCGAGTGATGCCTAGTAATATGAGATATATATATTCCCTAGGCGTGACTTTCTATAGTTTTTTAAGAGTAATTAATACCTATATAGCCTGTATAGAGTCTGACTAATATAGAAAACTTTTTATAGTAACTTTATTAGCTAGACCGGAGCCGTAGTTTTAAAAGTATAAATAAATAAGCTAAATTATATAATGAATAAGCTATAATGTAGAGCTGATTAAGAGATAAATTACTAGTAAAGTTTTCCTTAACCTGATATAAACCTATAATATACCTATAAGCGCAATCGCGGAGACTAAGTGTAATTTAAGGAATATTTTATATATATAGCGCCGGAGATATAATACGGATAGTTTATTAAGTAATGCGATAACGGAAATAAGCTAGTATTCTTTTAGTATAGGAGTAAGTGTAGTATGGAGTGACGAACTAATATTTCCTAAGTGGAACTGGGAATTACTAAGAAGTTGATAAAACTATATATAAGACCTTAAATTACGCAAACGCGGCCTACCTAGCGGTAAAGCAGGCTGTATTGGCTTAGATTTAGATAAAGGACTTTATTACTAATTAGACTAGTCCTACTACTAAAATATAGCAAGACTATATTAATGACGAAAAGAGAGCTATAACGTTTTATTAACTTAGCGCGGCCTGAAATTCTAAGAGTATAGATAATAATATTCGCTGTAATATAAAGAAGAATAAGAATCGCTATAAGTACGCTTATATTAAAGCTTTCTTTTTGGCGCTTAATAACTAATATATAATTAAGTCTTTTATAAAGAAAAGAGAAGATTAACTTGCGGGTGGGTGTATTAATTAGCTATAAGAGCTTCTATAGAGTGAATGCTCCAAATACGGCTCTAAGGGAGATAAGGAAGATTGTAATTATTTATATAGTATTTTATAATGTTAAACTTCCTAAGTAAGATATATATTATATATTAGTACCTAAATATATACTTTACTTACGTGATTTAGTCCGCGTAGATGGTTTTAAAATATATAAAGACGGATTCCGAAATCTAGAAACCGTTTTTGAGGAAAGTAGGGTTTATAAATTGGCGATTTGTAATTTGCGATTTTGTGATCCTTAATCTGTAATCGCGAATCGCAAATTGGCGATTTATAAGCAATTATAAATCTAGTGTCTGAGATCCCTAATCCCTAATCCTTAAAATCCAATACTTAACTTTCTTAGCCCTGATTTGCTATCGACATATATCCAGCTTCGCCTTCTTTTCTTAGCATATACACCTTTAAACTTGCCGCTTATTAGTTTAACTCCAAAGCCCTAGCGTTAATTCCTTTTAACGTGCGTAAATAAGGGGGCCACGTTTAATATACGCCACTTAGGCGCATCTAGCTGTTTATTATCTTACTCCCTTTTTATTAGCACTAGGAGAAAATAAGCGTGGCTAAGTGGGAAAGTATTGCTAATATATATAAGCCTTCCAACGGGTGAATTCGTTAGTATGTGCATTAAGAGCTCGTATCTAATAGTTAGTATAAGCTAATAGGCAGCGAGAGTATAATTAAAATCCTAATTAAGTGTTGCAGCTAATTAGAGTAAAAGTTCGAAAGCTATAAAGTTAGTGTTTATTAGATACGGCTTTTATAGAGGAATGATTAACTATAAGATACTATCCGTAGGCCCTTTAACTGGTCCTTATGCGTATAAGCTGTAATATATCCCCTAACCCTATAATTAAATCCACGAGACTAAAATATTAGCCTTAAAAGGCTTAGTGTTAGTGGCAAAAGTTGAATTTAGCTGTGTATAAATATTTACTATTCTCCTTATAAGCTTATTTACTAACTTTATATTAACTTATTAATATTTAACCATTACTAAGATTTAAGCTTTACGCATTTTTTCCTCTTTACCCTTAGTCGTTCCCGCCACAATGTCTATAGTGTAAAAAATTTTTAAATGCCGTAAAGAAGGAATTAATAGGAAGTGTTATAAGCTTATAAGAAGAGTCCCTAACACTAGACTTACCCTTATTATTAAAAGAAATGGAGTTAGGTATATTTTCTGTTTACACCCTAATAATAACTGGCCTAAATTTATAGAAGAGATGGCTAGTTTCCTTTAAGTTTTTGCTAGAATATATCTTGCTAACTAAAGTATATAGTAATGCTGTAATCTACGGAACTACTACCTAGCTAACTACTAAACTGTTAATAAGTTTTAAGAAGCTAAAGGGCTCCTTACTGGAGATACAATAGTAGCCTATCTAGTAATAATAATGTTGTAAACTTAAACCTCCTTTAATCTAACTTTTAATAATGGTTATATTGGCTTTGATGGGCTTAATAGAGGTATTTAGACTTCTGGGTTTACCAAGAATATACTTAACTAACCCCTTAATAACTTTCCTATTAGCTCTTATAATAGGGGCAATAATGTAGCGAGAGATAACTAAGATCCTAACTAGGAACTGGATAAAGACTTCTTAGATAATAATGATAATAATAAGGACTTTCCCTACCTTGCGCCTATTAAAGAAGAGGATAAGTAATTCTAAGATATATTTAACTAGCTACTATCTATTGGCTTTGTCCTTTAACCGGGTCCCTAATAGTTTACCTATAGAACTAAAAAGAGGCATTACGCCGCTTTAGCTGGCTAAAACCTATATTAGAGTACCTAAGCTTAGATAACTAGGACAACTTAAAATATAGTTATATAGTAACGGGCAAGTCTACCTAGCTTAAACGGGTCTTTCTCTAGCGGGTTATATCCCGCTAGCAAAGTTATTAAAAATATATAGTGTAGTAGTCGCTTACCTAGCCGCAACTAAAATAGAATGCCTGCTAAGTCCGTATCACTAATACGGTATGTAAATAAGGGATTAAACAGAACCCGGTCGTTTGACTTACTTTAGATAGTACTACTACCTCTAACCTTTAAACCTAGCTTTTATACCTAGCGGTTTTATTTTAAATAATAGATAGTTATATATAATTACGTAGGATCTTCAGTATATTTATATTGTGCTGATTCGTTAAAGTTAAACTGTTGTAATTTAAGATTAGATGTTTGCGACCGGTGAAGGTTTATTAGGTTTTAGGCGACTATTATAATGTTTTAGTATTAGAATTCTGCATTATCTTAAAGGACTAGGCGGCTTTTTTTTTTAGATAATCTAATTGTTGTTACTAGATTAGCTATCTACTTTTGTGCTCTATAATCTTCTATTTTAATACTATTTTATATTTGTTTCCTATTTATAATTTATTATCGTCTTTGGTGTTAAGTAACTGTAGCCGTCCTTCGTTCTACTTTCTACCAATACTAATATTACTATTTAGGTTATTAAGCTCCGTTAACGGTCCTAAAGTATTGTATATAAAATCGCCCTTAGGCACTAGCGGCAGTGGCGACCCTCGTAGCTTTTTGGTTTTAAGTATGGCCCTATCCTTTAGAGCCTTGTTTTGCCTTTTATTAATATTAATATTGGTTTAACTTTCCTAAATAGCGCTTTCGTTGCTAGCGGTGGTAGACGCCGTAGGGAGTGCCTTGCTAACCCGGAAATCTAAGTCCTTTACTAAGTTCTTTAGACCTAATTCCTATTTTATTTGTTCTAGTAAAGGCCTAATCTCCTAATCTGGGAATATCAACTTCTGTTATTTCCTACGTGCGATTAGATAACGGTCCCACTTATTAACGACCTCCTCTGTATTATTATTTGTATTTCTTGCAAGCGCCAAGCGATGTTTTTTTGCTATTTTAGTAACACTATTTATAAACATCCTTATATCCGCTAATTCCCTAAAATAGTAACCACTATTCTTAAGGCAGAGATTCTTAAGATTTATAGTTTAGGTCTTAGGTGTAACTAGCTAAAGAATACTAAAGCGGCTAGTATATATATCTCCTGCGCATTCTATATACTATTGTATAAATTTGGCTATATATTCCTTATCCTTTAGAATATCTATTTAATAGCACCTGAAACCGTAAACGAGTTAAATTAAGAAAACTAAGATATACTTACCGCCCCTAGACTTTATCTGCCTAATCTCTCTAATATCTATAAGCCGGGTAGTAGCGCTCTCTCTCTATAGTAAATTAGATTTATGTATAATAACGTCATCTTTAGTCTCTTTGGTGATGGTGTAATATTGCTAGGTTCTTCCCCAACTAGCCTATACTCCTAGAGCGCGGCCTATAGCTTTAAGAGTTTCTTAATGCGCAGTAGCTTAAAGTTCTTCCTTTTAGCGTGCAAGGTTATTAATTATTTGGACCTCTCTGTCCTTTAGCTAGGCTTAGGTTTTCTTAAGTTTAGATTTAAGGTTAGTGATTTTATATTACAGTATTTTTGTTTCCTTAGTACTTGTCTTTACGTTAGGATTTAGTAATTAAACTATTTAGCTATAAAGTTGCTATACTTTAGTTTGTAGCTAGGCTTATATATTCCGTAATTAAGTAATCTGCTTATCTTTAGTATAGTCCTATATAGTTAGCAAATTAGCCTAAACTTCTCTATTTAAGGATTAAATAATAGTTTAGACACTAAAATCCTGTATTTATACTCTTCTTATTTAAAGCTTAGATATTAATTTATCTTTCTCTCTTTTCTAGGCCATAAGTTGGGCTTATAGTCCGCCATTTTCTGCTTTAAAATTTGCTTTAAGTTGATTTATTTTAGCCTCTAGCTGGGCTAGCCTATTTATTAATTAAGTAATCTGTTTATCTTTAGTACGGTCTAATTTAGTTAATAAATTAACTTAAACTTCTATATCCTGGGATTGAATAATAGTTTAGACGCTTGCTTTGTTTTTTTGGAGCTTAGAGGCTAATTTATCTTTTTTTATTTTTTAAGTTGCTAACTAAGCCTATAGCTTAGAATTTTCTACTTTAAAGAATGCGGTCTGCCTAGTGTATCCCTCTATTAATTATCTTTACTTCGCTAATTCTATATTTAAAGCTTCTTTATATCTTGTTATTAACTTTATCCTTCTCTTTAAGAGGAAAATGGTCTCTTGCGGGTCTGGCGCACTAATATCTTTATTAGAGTGATAACTTATAAAATTATTACTATTGTTAGAATTTTTAAGTTTATTAATCCGAATTTGCTAATTTTGAATTTTTATCTCCGCTTCTCCCAATTTGGTTTTCTCTTATTGGGTATCTTATACTACGTTTTAATGGAGTCTTTTAAGATCTCTAACCTTGTTTTATAGCTACTGATTTTTATCTCTCTCTATAGTTAACTCCTGTTTATACTATCTTCTTATATCTTTCTTGGAATTTCTCTCTTCTTATAACTTTTTTTTTAGGCTTTTAATCTTAGCACGTAACTAACGCTTAATATTCTTAAGCTGTTCCACCTCTTAGGTTAATAAGTCTCTTTATAATATAGCTAGAGGAGCTCTAGGGATATAGTTGGCGTTAATATACCTATAAAAAGAAGTTAACGTTTCTAGGAAATCGAACTTTGAGTTATTAGTAAGCATTTAGATTTTAATATCTAACGCCTTACCTACTAGGTGCTACTTTTAAAAAAGCTATAGTATAAGTTACGCTTAATATAAAATGAGGTTATATTAATGCCTTAAATATAATTTATAAAGAAGATCGATAGAATAAATAAGGAGGACTGATCCTTAATATAGTTATCCTTAAAAGGTTGGCCATAGCAATAATTGCTAAGTAACTTTGCCTTGGAGGTGAACTGAGGAAGCTATTATTCTCTATAGGAATACTTTATTGACTTTAGTACTTATATAACCTTAGATATAGGTTTACTAATATTATCCCCGTAACCAGGCTTTGCTTACTTAAGAAAATAGATGGCGAGTTCCCTATTAGGATCCTGTTTTTATAGTTTAAGGGCCTAATTTATATGAAAACCTTAAATAATGGTAAGATTTCCTAGTTTATACCAAAGAGCTGGATTTAGCTCTTTAACGATAGGTTTTTATTTGCCCTGCTCCTTTTTAGGAGCTATATATATTATCTTAGCAAAATAACGCATATAAAATGCCTATAGTGTAACGTAACCTAACTATTTGTCCCCCTTAAATGTTGTTAGGGATAGCGGTATTATCTAGTCTTTTAGATATTTAATATTAAGATTTTCGGGATAAAAATAGACAGCTAAAAAGCCATGCTAGATGGTACCTTTTTGTTTAGAGCCTAGGAGTTATTTAAGGATAGTATAATAAGGTTTAAGATACTTTAAATTTTCGAAATAACTACGTAGAGTAGGAATTAAGTAAGGAACTAATAAAATATTTTTAAGAAGCGTATCTCTCTTATAGGAGTCTGTAATAGTAGGAAATATTATTTTTAATTATATCTAACTTTTAATGGAAATCTGGTCTCTTTTGGAGATAGTAGGTATGTAAAGCTCCAGTTTCTATACTATAAGAGTATTAACAGCAGAAAATGAGATGTTTAAAGTTTTATGGAGTAGAATAGTTTTACGGCCTAGAATAGTTTTACGGCCTAGAATT
>Ga0307515_10025674_pt1 | contig 10181 bp, 10 predicted proteins | sample 17_EM_MG_FD_194513 | JGI IMG/M metagenome (GOLD analysis project Ga0307515, IMG submission 194513) | Populus trichocarpa ectomycorrhiza microbial communities from riparian zone in the Pacific Northwest, United States - 17_EM | ecosystem: Host-associated > Plants > Roots > Unclassified | place...
ATTTTTTATATTTTTTTTATATAAAAATATATATATAAATAATTTTTATATAAAAAACAAACTATATATATATATATATATATATATATATATATATATATATATATATATATTACCTCAATTTGAAAAGTAATTTTTTAACCAAACATATTAAATTATTTTTTGTTCAACCTCAAATTCAACCACAGTTTTAACCAAATATATATAAATATCAAACCAACATCAACTACTTATATTTTTTTATAAAAATTACTAAAATACCAAACACACTCGAAGAAAGGGGAGGAGAAATGATGGATGGCTTCCTATTCTTCAAAATATTTAGCTAACAAGAGAGGAGGGTGAGGACGAGAGCCGATCAACACAAAGCAAAAGCACTGAAAGACGTGTGAAGCCATCCAAAATGGGAGGGAGGATACAAGTGAGGAAGGATCAGAGGAATACCACCAATCCCTCTCTAGTATAGGCCCTCCTCCCTTGTCCATCCTTCCTCTGATCCCTTCTGATCAAACACAATATAGGTTTACAAGGAAAGATCACTGCTCGAGCTCATGCGGTCTGTCATCTTCTTCCTTTCATTCTTCTCAAACACAAGTGCTGCTTGAAATGGAAAAAATTGAATGAAAGAAGCAGCACAAAGTCACACACGCTTTTGTAATCTAGATATTTCAATAAAATTATCGTTTAGCACCAGGTTACCCATCTCAAGACACCATCTTCTAGGGCCAAAAGATAACTAAAAGACTGTTTGGCCTCTGTACAGTGAGATTTGTGCATGGAATGTAAGAAAGCCAGCCCCATCCAACAGAAATCCTTCTCTCCAACTCTCTGTACAACTTCAGTATATCAACTATCATGTTTCCATTTACGTACACATCCCACTAAATGCAGTCTGTAAATAGAGGAGCTTCCTCTTGTTCCACAGCAATCAGCTCCAATTCCACCGCCATCTATCACCACTCACCAGCGCTCTCATTCTTTTATCTACACAAAAGCACCTAGTCTAATAATTACACATTCACAATTTATGTACCAGCAAAGCTACGAGAGGTGGAATGAGCCTTGACCCTCTGTTATGGCATACAGAAGTTTCTCCTTCATCTTATCCTGCATAAATATAAAGCATAAAAAAATTCACATATGCATAATTCACAGAGAAGACAAAAACATATGCTTCTTAGGCAATAAATATTACTTTCGACGAGTAGGGAGGCAACTTCAGATAATTGGCACAAGTCATCACACTGGGAAGGTCCACATCTTCACAGTTGCTGCAATGCTGTAGAGAGCACCAAGAGGATAAGTGATTGAATAGTGACTGTAATTTATGGAAGGGATAATGTCAATGTCACAGACCTTCCGTACAATGGTCAATTTTGGATTCAGAGACGCCAAGCCTCCTGTAGGTAGCCGAGGTGCCCCAGTTACAAACTGTAGAAATGATCGTCGTTGTTCATATTCAAATTCTTTTATGATTTCCAGTAACTGCAATTCCATAACGACCGAGCAATATTTGAAGTGATTTGATTTATGATTTCAGTAACTAATTCCATAACGATTGATCAATATTTGAAGTGATTTGAGAGAGAGAGAGAGAGAGCGAGCACCAACATTAACAATAGGAGGACTGCTAGCAGTGTATCCATGATCAAACTTGATATGATCCAAAAGCTCATTGAACTGCTCCAAAGTAAATGATAAATAGAAAAATAAAAACTATATCATCGTTATTATCAGTATTCCTCAGCAAAGACCAAATCAATAAAGTGTTAATACGTACAGCCCAAAAATCACGTTCTCCACATAGCAAACGCTCAAGTTCCTCCTCAGTAAAAATCATAAGATGTTTAATTGGAAAAACCTGAAAGTTAAAGTACTACAACATAGTTAGAAATTAATAAACTAGTAAATTGAGATTAAAGATACACATTGAAAAATTGTAGCAACTTAAGGAGATGAGAACTACAAGAATCAGAATAAGGTTAACAACATAGTAAGTCATCTCTGCACAGAGAGGGAATGAGTAAATATTATGTGATTAAACTATAAAGCTTCAAAGGAAAACAAAAGATTTAGGCTATTATTAGCCACCCAAAGATTTCCAAATGCCCTTTAAATCTCCTAGGATAGTGGAAAGAAGGGCCTAAGAACACCATTCTACATTCGTTTTCCAGATTATTCAAGGGACAATACATGCTGTATTACTATGGGTAACAGATAAAAGAGTCAAACCCTATTCTCTTCAGAGAGTTCTCACTATTCTTGAGGAGTTATTGGACTTCAAACAAAAATATAGAGCGGACCTGGTTAAATCCAGACTTGAATGCTTCAACTTGTCTGGAAATTCCTGTGTGTATAGTAGCATCCACAATGTGAGAAACATACACCTCCAAGTTATCCATATTCACCTAAGCGCATAACATGAATAGAGTGTTATAATTTTTTACCCAAAGCATTAATAACTGAGGAGAAATGTATGAGATCATATTTAGCAATGCCTTACAATTTTGTGATCTTCATCAAAACTAAGAATGTAATCAGCATACCCAGGAAGAGTAAAGTCAAGACAGAGATCCTCGATTCTAGTGTTCCAAAAGCATGCATCTTGAGTAGAAGATGAGTTTTCTACAATGACTAATCCCATATTTTTTTTCCTGTTGACAAGAGCCTGGAACTCTAGCAAAGTCCTACCAAGCTCAGGATCAAAGGACTGGATGTCATACAAATTAAGTTCCTACACCCCCAAAGAGAATGAAATTAGTCAAATACTGGGTAGTATGAAGGGTCAAGAATAAATGACAAGCTTTCATGGAAGCCATCAATACTCCCAAGTCCATACCTGCTGAAGAATAAGTTTATAGAAGACTTTGGCGAATGGTAGATCCAGCACCCTGCCATCTTGAAGAGCCTTGGCTACAATTTGTCCCAGAAGGAAAAACTTTTTAATAACCTCAGAAAACTGTACTCCATCAGATGCATCCACTGTAGGTGACCATGGGCGAGGAAAAAGTCCAAATGGAGACTTCACAATTCCAGAGTATTCTGCCTGCAAGTTCTCGATGGTGGGAAATGAAATATGATCCTCCCTCCACATGCCAATGCCAGACTTCTGAAACTCTTTACTAACCAGAGTATAAAATTCCAAGGTCGGACCAAGACCAGTACCAACTTCTTCATTATATACCACTTCAATAGGTACTTTAAGATGGGCATAACGGTCCATCATCTGAGCAGCAGACTCCAGAACTTGGTCACGTAAAACTATGAATTTCTTACGGGACAAACTGCCAGCACTTGGTAGCCTGTCTCTCAAGACACCTGAATTATTATGTGATGAAGGCTGTATCTGAATTTGCTGACAGCCAAATGCTGACAGCCGGAAATATTTACATCTAGTCTCAAAGCTAAACAAAAAGGAGCATGAATTCATGAGCTGATTGCACCACACAGGCATGCCACCCATGGACACAGCCAGACAATCCCGCATCTGTTGCTCCAATTTCTCTGTCAACTTACTGCTCACAAACTCATTCTGTGCTACTGGGCGAGCTGCAACCCTTAAATTATCCAAATTATCTATCAGCCCTTCAGCAAATGCATGGATTCTTTCATGAGACATCAGATGAAAAATAAACCTGTTCAAACCTTCTAAACTTTTAAGCAGAAACAATATATCATTAGTAGGACTAGACTTATCCAGGTCAGAAGGGAGTTCACAATTAAACATGCTGGAGAAAAATGCAGGATGCTGCATAAAAGCCACAGCTTGATCTAATATAGAGGAATTTTGAGCCATACTAGGGCAATCTTGAGTATTATCATCTCTAGTGTCCACAGCTATTCTGTAAGTCAAGGTGTGTACTTGAGTCCACAGCTTTGCTGTGCTGTTAATTTCATGGTCTGCTTTAACTTTTTGCTGGAGTATTGCCTGGTAAAGAGTCAAAGTTCGGTCCAACTGCTGTCCTTCTAGGTAAAATACCAGTTTTGGCATAGCATCTCCATTGCTACAGGATGTAGGACAATGACTTTTCGTAGAGTCATCAGCACATGAAGGAGACTGCACTATATCCTCCACTGAGACCTGGAATATATCAGTGTCACAATGAGAAGGGCCAGCAAACTATCTTTGAGCTAATAAGAAAACCAGACCCTGAACTAAGGTCAAAGCAGGCCATAAGCAAGTTAAAATGACAGCAGTACAACAGCAACAACAATCAAATTAAGCAGCTTGCATTTCATTTGCAATTCCACTAACAGGTGGTACAACATAAAACATCTAATCATATTTATCTATACAGAAATCACCAGGTAAATCAGCACCAGCGTATACATGCACAACCAATCATTAGAGAGAACCCTGCTTTATCTGAGTTAAGTGAGTTTTATATCACCTGGTATCACATGTACTTGCGAAGGAAAATTTTACTTACAATATGAGTATCATTTGATAATGTTTCATCAGGATTTCTCTGTATCAAATTTACATCTAGTTCTGGTGGAGGCTGTGATAGGTTAGCTTCATTGTCCTGCAAAAGGAAATGAATTGGTGCTCAAAATCCGCATAAACAGATAACAAAGCAGGGAAAGAAACTTATCCAGAATTCTCATTTATTCAGAAGACCATTAAATAACCACTAGATCATAACCTGCATTACTAGTAAATCAAAAGCCATGCTATCAGGCTCCATAAGTCCTGAACTTTCCCCTTCACTGGGGTTCGCAGTTGATGGTGATTTGAACTGTACATTTTCTGCTGGCTCCAGAGCTTGAGCAGCTGATTCTATTTGTTCAGTTCCTTTTATTCTAACTTTAGAAGATAGAAATCCTTCAATTGTATTCACAGAAGAAAGAGGATCTACTGTCACAGGATCTTCAGAGTAGTTGCAAAGGCATGTTTCGCCCTCTCCCCTGACAAAACGAACTCTTAGGCATGGATAAGACGTGCGACGTCCATTAGGGATGATTGCAAATGAGGATCTGTACTTTGATGCATGGCTCAGAATAACAGGGAAATTTTCCGAAGAAGATAACGCACCCTGCAATTTCTGTATTAATGCTGATAAAGGAGACTCTTCAGATAGGTCTGAAGAAGATAATAGCCTTGCAAATACCTCAAATCTTTTCTCTACAACATAGAAATCATCAAATGTACTTTGAGGCTCCACCTTTTCTCTCAGATATTTTCCATTGAATAAGTAATTCACTAATATCTTCACAATCCCACTTTCAATAAATTCAAAAGTAGACACAGGCTCTCTTCCATCAAGTTTTTCCATGATTTGACACAATATAGAGTAACATTTCTCTTCATCCTGGGTGCAAGAACCAATTTTGACAGACATATTCATCAAATCACTCAATTCAGCAGAAAGAGCTCTGAGCTTTTGAAGGATATCTGTCAATCCTTTCTCAGAGTCACATGATTCTAAAGCAAAGTAACTAATTCTTATATGCTTTCCAAGATTTTCTACAGTGTCTTTTTCAAGCTTGCATGTTCCCGTCTCCGAGGCTGAAAGAGACTGCTCAGTATCAAAAGCATAACATAAACATCTCATGACTACTTTTGAAGAAGACTTTTGATTAGAATTGAGTGGCAGATGGATTCCATTGCACGCTGGGAAGATCAATTGCGAACATTTTTCAGGCACAAGAAGGCCATCAATGGCAAAAAAGACACCTTCCTTGATGAAAGAGTTCACAAAAACATCTGGAAGCTTTTGGAGAATTGTCTCGGTAATTTGCAGGGCTAACATCAGCACATGGTGATCTTTACGAGTAAGAACTCCAGCCAAGAAGCTGCCAAATTATCCAAGGAATGCTATTAGCAAGATATTAGCTAGATTAAAAGAGGATTGATATTTGCTAATTAGACATGAGGAAACCTGCTCCACCTTGAAAAATTTGTATTCTTAAGCAATTCCAGAAGCATGTCAGATTTGCTGAGATAAACTAGCTTGTTGATGACATATAAGCAGCCATAGCAAACATATAGATTTGCACCAGAATTAACCACCTGTTGTGAGGGTTGAAGGAAACATTATAAAGGTAAGGGAAGACATCAACCAGTCAATAAACGCTATGCATCAGATATCAAACCTGAATCAAGGAAGGAATTATATCCGATCCAAACTTGTGCAAGAGATCAGGGTGATTAGCCAAAAATGCCTCTTTATCCAACACAAGTTGTTGAGCATCTTGATTTCTTGCTACAGTAGGGAGAAGCTCATTTAGCAACTTGAGCACTTCATGTACCTAAGGCAGAAAATAGAAAGATGATCACACTCTTTTCATTGAGAAAGGACCAATAGTAATCTAGCAACAGTGACAATGGAAATTGCAGGCCAGCATGAATTGAGAAAGGAGCCTCTATTGACAAAAATAATGATCAGCTAGCATCTCAGATCCAGTACTACTGGAAACTCGTGATAGGGTCCAAGTGCAGTATAGTAGAAGCACAAAAAGTTTCCACAAGATTGGCTGTTCTAAATTTGTGAGAAAAAAAAATGACCAGGCTATGAATAGAATTGAACACTTTCTTTCATAAAGTCTTTTGTAACATATTTTTTTCCAAAGAGCTAACATTCACAAGCATCATGGTGACCATTTTTAATCTTTCTGTAAATTTCACTTTCACACCAAATGCCACAGGGAAACAACAATACAAATGCTCCAATTTCTTCCTCAAACTAACACAAATTACATTTTCCCAGGGAGAAAAGTAGGAAAGCTACACAGTTAAAGATGTAAACCTGGTTGCCCTGCCCATCAATCACATGAGGAGAAGACATTCCATGAGAGAGGTCATAAGTGGCAAATAAGTCCTTCAAAATGCTGCTTATATTGAGCTCGTACAGGGTCCTGAAAGCGACAATCGAACCAGAAGAAAGTTTGACAAGGAGCCCAATCAAACCCTGCCAATCAAAATGGAAAGGAAGAGACAATTATCTGAAGAAAAAAGAGGTATGAGAAGACTTATTCTCAATAGTGCCATTTAGATAAACATTCATACATTGTATACTGGCTGAGATAGAGTTGTTCGGCTGTTCAATTGCACTAGATGAGTAGCTTGATTAATTAGTCCATGCTTGCATAGTTCATCCAGCATCTCAGATGACTGACTGACTCGTTCTGCTATTTTGATCAAGCAAATAGCAACATTTTCAACAAGCTGAAATTGAACATGAGAATATATGTGAAAAGGTCAAAATGAAAACCAAAAAAATGAATCTGAAGCCACTTGAGATAGAAGTAACTCTTAAAAGTTCATGCCTGTCGATCCTCATATTGTAGAAGATTGCATAATATCGGAACAGCCTCCATGAAAGGTGAAAAATTTTCTGATGGCAGTTTCTTGCATATGTTCACCACAGTTGAAAGTGCAACTCTCTGATGAAGACCAAAAAGAAAATTAAAGTTCAAACTCCCACACACCAATACAAAATGTAAATAGATTCCGAAAGAAATAAAAGGGAAAAAAGACAGAGTAAATACCAATTGATCAACATTGTGGTATTCACTTACTTGTACGCTTGTAGAGAAGAAGTCTATAAAACTTAGAACTGCCATGATAGCCCCAGCTTGTAAGCATGGAAGTGGTTGATCACGAGTTATTTTTTCCAATGCTTGCAAACACTAAATGAAAATCATACACGTGATCACTTTCTCTTTTGAATAAAGCCATAAATAAAACCATTACTAACATTAGACAAGCTATTTACTTTCCACAAGTATACCTGTTCAGCTACATCCAAGTATTCAATGGCCATTAATCTTTGACAAATAGCAGGAATAGCATCATGCCTAACAAGAAAAACAGATGCTCGGGGAAACACATCACACAGATAAGTTAAAGCCCTTATTGCCAACAGCATTATATCTGGGTTACTGTCATGCCTTGAAAGCCTAACAAGTACTGGAGATAACAGGTCTGCCATTGTACTAGAAAGTGAATCCTCCGTACAAAACGAAAGCACTTCACATAACTCTGTTAGAGCAGCTAACTGTCCAGAAGGCTCCGTCCTTTCACTCAAATTAAATAAACAACTCTTCAATCTACTATGGTCACCAGAGGATCTCTGCCTCTGATACTCACGCAGACTGCTATGTCTTGGACCCTCAGAATCACAAGAGCCATGAGCTGAATCCATCTCAGGTTCTTCCTCATCAGAATGGCTTGATGCCGAACCAGATGATGAAGTATCCATGTCAGCATCATGAATTTCAGCATTATGAGTCTCAGTATTTATTTGAGTTTGAATTAACGAGTTGGATGAACTTGGTCTAAACTCCAATGAACTACAGGCTCTCTTATCAGCCGGCAGTTCATCAACCATCTCTGCTCGTTTTTGTCCACGATTTCCCATTGATTTGTCTAGTTTCTTAAAGCTTTTATCAACAAACCTTCCAAATAAATATCAAATCCTACAAAGTAAAAAAATATATATATCATTCTGACAAATTGGCAGACACAAGAACCACATCAATAATCTATCCCCCCAATAAAAAAAAACAATCATAATAATCATAATTTTAGTTCAGAATTACCTCACCCAAAATCACTTTTGCAAAGTCAACAAAACTTAACCATTACAAAAAAAAAAAAAAAAAGGGGGGGGGGGGTAAACATTGTCATTTTTATGAACTCACAAACCCTAAAAATTACATATATATAAAAAATCCAAACCATATATACATGTCCATTTCATCATCCTTACACAGGGTTTGCTTTCAGTGAAAACAACACCAAAAGAAAAACTCAAACAACGCTGTAAGAGTGAAAACATGTTAAACAGCAGAAAAGAAGAAGAAAAAAACATTAAAGAAAACACATGATTTGTTCTCTTTTTATGATAAACCAGTAACCGAATTATCATCACCAAAACACTAAAAAAGACACTCACTATAACCCACCCACCCCCAGAAAAAAAAAAAACAACATAAAACTTGCAATTTGAAGAATAAAAAAACGAAAAAACAAGGAAAATCAAACCATAAAAAGAAGGAAACAATGATGATCGGATAAAAAAAAAAACTTGATGATACTACTTAAATTTTGATAATACACATGTGTGTACCTAATAACAATTGTTGTTGATGTTGTTGTTTACAGGCCTTCGAGGGAATCGAAGACCTAGACGAAATCTAATCCTAAGGTTTTTTTTTTAATTTTAGAAGGATGTTTTTCTTTTCCGCAGATGCTTTCTGGTTATGGTATGATAATGATGATACAAGGTTACAAACAGTGGCGTTAGCATTCTTTCATTTTTTATATATTAATTAAAAGAACTCTAACACGCGTGGGGAAAGCACAGTGCTTTCCCAACGAAACAATTTTCTTTGTTGGTTAACGTGCGGGGAAAGCATTGTGATTTTCCATCGAAAAATTTTCTTTGTTAGTTATTATTATATTATTAAAAGTATTGTAGACAGTTATAGCTTGGAAAATATTTGACTTATCATATTTGTATATTAAATTCTTTGAAAATTTACACTGTTTTTTCTTTGTTTTTTTGCAATTGAGTCTTTTCTTTTTATCTGCAGTAGGAAAGAATTTTACTTGCACATGCCAGATCATGATGGTGTATTAAATGCTTTGATAATTTACCACTGTCTTTTTTATTTTTGCACTCTTCGTTACCTTTAGCTCTGGTTTTGTTTTTCCAGCAACTTTTCTAATTGATGTGTGTTCGTTCTTTCTTTTTTAATTATTGTGGTTTTTGTGGCTTCTTAATTTTATTTTATTTTAACTCACAGGATGTTTGGCTTCTTTCCAATTGCTTTGAAGGGTTTGTTTCTTCCATTGCACTCAAGAGAACACTCGGTTTCCAGCAGTTTTTTATTTGACTCCTGGTGATCAGAATTCCCAGGTTATTTCATTGATCTTTGTCTTTCTTTTCAGCTACTCTTTTTAATGTTGTTTTTTTCGGTGAGCATAAATTGTTCATTTAGTTACTAGTGATCGAAATTGCCTGCTTATTTCATTGCTCTTTGGTTTTCTTTTCATCCGGTGTTTTTAAAGTTAGTTTTTTTCTTCTTCTTCCTGGTTTTAATGGATTCTTCATATGTTTTGCAAGGCTGTCTTTTTTTCATTGCACCTTAGACAACATTGGATTTTGCTCAAGCCATTTTGGTTTAGTCTGCAAATAATCTACACTGCCAGGTTTGTTTTTCACTTCTGTCGA
>Ga0307515_10025676_pt1 | contig 10181 bp, 7 predicted proteins | sample 17_EM_MG_FD_194513 | JGI IMG/M metagenome (GOLD analysis project Ga0307515, IMG submission 194513) | Populus trichocarpa ectomycorrhiza microbial communities from riparian zone in the Pacific Northwest, United States - 17_EM | ecosystem: Host-associated > Plants > Roots > Unclassified | place...
ATGTCTTTGCTAGAAATGTCCAGTCTTTAATTCGTCATGAGATTGGTGATGCAAGATTTTGTTTAATTGTTGATGAAGCTCGAGATGAATCCAAAAGAGAGCAAATGGCCCTTGTTATTAGGTTTGTTGATAGAAGTGGATTTATACGAGAACGATTTTTGGATATAGTTCATGTCAAAGATGCAACTGCTTCAACTCTTAAGAAAAAGATTTCCTTTGTTTTATCTCATCACAATCTTGATGTTCAAAATATTAAGGGTCAAGGGTACGATGGTGCTAGTAATATGCGTTGGGATTGGAATGGATTGCAAGCTTTATTCATTAATGATTGCCCTTATGCATATTATGTACATTGTTTAGCTCATCAATTACAATTGGCTCTTATTGTTGCAGCTAGAGAAATATCTGATGTTCACACTTTCTTTCAGAATTTGATTTTTGTTGTTAACATTGTTAGTGTTTATTACAAGCGTAATGATGAATTACGAGCTTTTCAAGCAGCTACAATTGAACATTTAGTTGATATTGGTGAGATTGAAACGGGTAAAGGAGTTAATCAAGTAGGTGGTTTGCAACGACCTGGAGATAGCAGATAGAGTTCGCACTTCAAATCAATTTGCAGTTTGATAAAAATATATGGGGCAACTTGCTTGGTTCTTGAAAACATCGCTTTAGATAGATCTACTTATTCTCAACGTGGTGATGTGGCCTTTTCATTTAAGTTGCTAATATCATTTGATTTTGCATTTATCTTGCATATAATGAAGAATGTTATGGGAATTACTGATGTGCTTTGTCAAGCTTTGCAACAGAAATCTCAAGACATTTTAAATGTTATGCATTTGGTGACTACCACAAAGACTTTAATTCAGAAGTTAAGAGATGATGATTGGGAAACTCTTTTAGAAGAAGTGACATCATTTTGTAAGCATCAAGACATTGAAGTTCCTGATATGGATGCTTGTTTTTCTAGTGTAAGACGATCTCGCCGTAAAACAAAATCAATAACAGTTGAGCATTACTACCAAGTTGATATATTTACAGCTATCATTGATCCACAATTGCAAGAGCTAAATACTAGATTCAATGAGCAGACAATCGAGCTTCTTAAGTTGAGCACAACTTTATATCCTAAAAATAACTATAAATTATTCTGTGTTGAAGATATATGCTTACTTGTTGACAAGTTCTATCCTGAAGACTTTTCTGACCAAGAAAAAACTCATTTGAGATTTCAGTTGCAGCATTATAAGCTTGATGTACCCAATCATCTGAAGTTAAAGAATGTCATCAATTGCTGATTTATGTCAAGGATTGGTAGAAACAGAAAAATCAATAATTTATTCATTCATTGACAGGTTGGCTTATTTTGACTCTTCTTGTTTCGACAGCAACTACTAAGCGAGCTTTTTCAGCAATGAAGATTATTAAAATAAGACTTCGCAATCAGATGGAGGATGATTTTCTTGCAAATTATTTGATTGTCTATATAGAAAAAGAAATTGCTAAAAGATTCACAATTGATATGATAATCGATTATTTCTATTCTATGAAAGAACGACAAACACAATTAAAATAAATATATAAGAATCATTCTTTATTATTTTTTATTTTATTTCAAAGTTTTATCAAACATAAATAATGCATCACTTTAACTAATATTTCTTATATATTTTGTATGTTTATATTTGATAGGTACAAAGACCAACAAAATTAAAGTGATGAATATAATATAAAGATGAAATTAACTTCATAGCTTTGATTTTATTTGGTATTGCTTTAAACCTCTTACCTTATACAAAAATCATCATATGTTTGTAATAAGTTCTTTAAATAAAAATAAATCATGCAGTTTTTTTTTTTTACAATTTATGTACAGTAAATTAAAAAAAATATATCTTGTTATACTAGTTTTGGCCCCCCTTATCAAATAATCTTAGCTCCGTCCCTGGTTGAAGTTTTAATCAACTAGAGTCACAAATATTACATGTAACTCGAGTCATAAATATTATATACAACTGTATTATTTTTCTAAATAAATTCTACACTATATTATTTCTTCTTTATTTTTCTTTACGTGCCACCTTAAAAAAAAATATCTTGAAATTTCAATGTAAGTTAATAATGAAACAAGAAAAGAATTTATATACCCATGAAAAGAAGAATCTAGGAGATATATAGGTAAAAACGTTAATCCATAATGGAGTTGACATCATGCAACTTTCAAGTATTTTCTTTAAAGAAAAATTGCTAATTAATATATTAATTAACAATGTGAAAAATAAAATTAGAACTTTAGAAATTAATAAAACTAAATACAATAAAATTGGATTCATTGAGTTCCATTTGTTTGATTCATTGATTTATTTGGTTTTATAATTATATATTTTTTATTCAATTTAAAAATAAAATAAATCAATAAAACCAAATATTCTTTTTCTCTAATTTTCATTTTGGTTTACTTTGAATCATTGAATTTTCTAGTGTATTTTATCTAAAACATAGGCATTGTAACAATCCTTTATTATTATTATTATTATTATTATTATTATGTCCTTAATCATTCTTTTAGAGAGGAGACAAACAAGTTTTTAATCAGAATATATATATATATAACATCTTGATTAACAATATTCTTTTTTTGAGCATCATTAATTAACAGGATAAAAAGGAAACCGACAAGTTGTTTGGAGAAGTGCATTAAACAGTAATGAATAAAACGATCTGTCGTTAACTCTCCTCTCCACTTTCCGTCTGAATCTTCGTCCCTCTCTGAGTCTCTGGGGACGTCAGTGGGGACCTTCCTTTTCAACGAACCCATAAATCTCCTTTATTCCTCTCCACAATTTATTTAATTTTAATTAAAAGAACACGATGGTTCAATATCTGGGCACAGTACGCGTTACTCCTTCCCTGCCCAGTTTCAGACGCCAAATCAATCTCATCAATCTCAACTCCTGTCCTCCATTTTCACTTTCAAGAAATGGGTTCTTCTCCTCTTCACTTTCAAGAAATGGGTTCTTCTTATCTTCACTTCCAGGAAATGGGGTTCCCTCATCTTCACTTTCAGGAAATGGGCTCTCCTCATCTTCACTCTCAGGAAATGGGTTCTCCTCATTTTCACTTCCTAGAAACGGGTTCTCTCCCTTCAGAAGGATTCTTCAAGCTTGTCTTCAATCAAGTAACTAGCCAACCATCCAACTGAACTAACTAGTTTCAGATATCTCTGTCTTAGTTGTGTTACATATGTTTTTTATATCGAAAAATGCTTATATTAAGAAAACATGACAAGATAAAACCACATATATATATATATATATGAACCGTTGGATTACTGGGGCCTACTAATGAGCTCACTTTGAGATTATGATTCAACGGCTCGTGTGCCTTTTTTGAGTTTTCTTTTCTTGATGTTTTGAAATCAAATCAAGTAGGTGTCATTTGTTTTTGAGATTATTGATTCTGTTTCCTGACTAGAGATTTTGACGTGCTGTATTTTTATCAATAATAATATCATGCTGTTTGCATATTTTTGTGCTTTTCAATAAGTTTTGACCTGCTACTGCATTGAGTTCTTACAGATGCTAGTAGAAATGCTGATGCACAGTTACAGGCTGGCCAATCTGAAATTATTTTTATGGGGACGGGGACTAGTGAAGGGATTCCACGTCTCAGCTGCCTTACCAATCCTTCAAATAAATGTCCGGTACTGCTGCAAAACATCCACATTTGGCACCAACTGTTTATGTTTTCATGATTGTTTCAAGACTTGTGACTCCTGGTTTCGTAGGTGTGCTCGAAAGCTGTGGAACCAGGTAACAAGAACAGGAGGCTTAACACAGGCCTCCTTATATGCTATCATGGACCCTCTGGAAGGCGCAACATTCTTATAGATGTCGGCAAGTATGTGACAGACTGCTTTATGTTTTTGTGTCATTGTATTGTTTACTGGTTTGATTAATCATGACTTTTTAGTTAGCATTATTTTCATGGTTTTACTAAATATCTAATTACTTATTTGATCAGACTTTCTTTCAACTTCTATTCTTCAGGTTTTTCTACCATAGTGCTCTTCGATGGTTTCCTGCATTTGGGTTAGTTTTTAGCTCTTCATACTTTAGAAATACTTAAGGCTTTTAATTCAGATGATATCAATAATAGCCAGTCAAATTTGATCAGTGGCCTTTTTCTTTAGATAAGATAACTCTGCTAGGATAACATTCAGATAAAGCATCATGTTAGCATTGACCCAAGGAATCTTAAATGTGTGCGTGGAAAGTTGTCCGGTTGCAAGAATAAATCAGAATGAGGCAGAGGAATCTTTAGGTTTTATGCATGAAATAGAGAGGGATGGTATACGTTTATATATTTAAGGTGGCAATGTATAGGAACCATCAATGTTCCTTGTATAAATGATACATGATTGAATTTCTACTTGAATTCATAAATTTGAAGACACACATGTGCATGCACAAATAAGGTGGTAATTATACTTGCTGATCATGGCGTAGTCTTTAAGTATATAAGGTAATGAATTGCTACTTTTTCCTTGATTTACTTTAGTTTTCTTCTATTCTAGTTTCATTATTCCACAGTCACAAGTTTTTTTCCCCATTCTTATGGAGACATAAACAGCCACTTCATCATATATAGAGGAAACTGTATTTGTTGAGAATTTTGTTTTTTATTGTATGCATAACCATAGGTCATGGAAGTATGAGAGCAACTGAACGATGGCTAGTCTTAAGTCATAAACTGAAATAACTTGTACATTGGAATATAAAAATATGAACTGTTGTCAATGGTGATGTATAGCATGTTATATTAATGACTTTTCCTCTTTAATAACTATGAGTTGGTTCTACATGGCACCAATGTACATTTTGATTTTTCTATTAGGTTTTTGTTATGTTGATATTGTCTTTTAAGATCCCGACAGAGTACCAGTTCAAAATGGTGGGTTGGGAGTGCTTAACTAAATCGGTAGTTCTTTAACAGATTATCTTATATTGCATGTGTCTATTCAGGTATTTGCCATTATGTAACTATCTGCATTCCTGTCAGGCTAAGAACAATTGATGCGGTTATTATTACTCATTCTCATGCTGATGCAATTGGAGGTCTCTAACTTAAAGCTTTCTAATGTTATTTGTTCTAGATAAGGATAATTGAGATGAAGTGTCAAGTTTCTTCTTCTTCTTCATTAAAATACACACTCTTGCAGGTCTGGATGATCTCCGTGATTGGACAAACAATGTGCAGCCTTACATTCCAATTTATGTTGCAGAGCGTGATTTTGAGGTGTAAATTCCAAATTTCCAATTATGCATTTCTTTTTACAAATTCTGTTTTTTCTGGATCTTAACATGTTCAGTAACTGGTAGTATTTTTATAAGTACATTAAAAGTGCTTGTAATGTAAATGATAATTCCTGGACCAAATCATTGGTTAGAAATTTATGATATACTGGTCAAAGTTTTACTTTAATTCTCAATATTTCTTAGACTCACCATTAACCATATCAGAAAATCATGGTTTCTCTCAGCTGCATAACAATTATTACAATAAGGTATTTTTCATCTATTTCTTTTCATACCCTTGTACTGTGCCTTATAGTTCATTAGAGCATGAAATCCTGTTCTGTTCTAGTAGAAAACACGTACATTTATCCAAATTGATGGGTGAATTGATACTTAGAACACCTATACTGAAATTGTTGATATCAAAACAGCAATGTACCTTTTTTATTTTATGGGCACATTTCAGAACTGATTGTATGATGTTCAAATCATTTCAGGTGATGAAGAAGACTCATTATTATTTGGTGGATACAAGTGTGGTTACACCAGGTGCTGCTGTCTCAGAGCTGCAATTTAACCTAATACATGAAGAGCCCTTTGTTGTGAATGATTTGAAGGTATTCATCAATTTGCCAGTTAGTATCAAATTGAGGTCTTTTTTAGCTGAAGTTTTGGGTTTTTTGGGCCTGTGATGAAGTTTGAATTTCTATTTTGACTGATAAACTGTTCTCCTACCAGCTAGGATTCTCCTTTTGTGGCCAGCTGTTCTTGTGACTATTTAGTCATCAAGTAATTTAAGTTATTGCTGTCAAAAACACTTATATTTATGTCTTTTTGATTGTGTACATGCCAAACTCTAAATTTGGGGAAGGTTAACTGCAAACGGAAATATTGGAAGGCTCCTCAGTTGGAGCTTGGTTAGGAATTTTACAGTCATTATGTTCCTATGATATTTGAATTCTTCAGCAATCAAGGCCAATTTTCATCTTATTCACTAATCCAGCATCAAGTAGCATAGCTGAATGAGGAATGATGGCAGAGTTTCTCTTAAAACTCTATTTTCCAGGATTTAGTTAAGGGTTAAATTATTTAATTGCTGTTTGGAAGTTGGAATTTATGAATCTTGCAAAACCATGTCAGAATAAAAGGATGTGTGTACAATGTTGATTTTGCTGAACAGATGGTATTTTGTCTTAACTGGTTCAAACTTCACTTGCAGAAATTTGCATCATGTTATAAACTGTTTGGTGATTAAATGGCTTATCGGACACGATCTGAGACTCAGAGTATCATTTTTTATTGTTTCATAGAAGGGGCTAGTGGCTCACTTGTTTTAGATCTTACCTGCTTACTATGTGCTTTTTATAGTTGGGATCCTATGTATACAAAAATATGATTTTAAATCAAATTTATTTCTTTTATTGTGTGCTTATTTAAGAAATAACGTGACCCTGCTTGTGAGGGTGTGGTGACCTGGTCTTAATAATTCTTTGAATTTTCTACTTTAATGTTAAACACAAACACACCCAATTCAATATATTATTCCCCATTTGAGGTAAACTGCAACACATTTACAAGGGCAATATAACTAAAGTTCGAGTACCCACCCTTCTGCAGATGAGATCATGAGATGTTTCGTTGTCTGAGTATGACAACTCCTCACACATCTTTCTTTAACTTCCTTTCAGTTTACCCCTTTACCAGTGTGGCATGGTCATGGTTATCGTTCTCTTGGTTTTCGTTTTGGTAACATATGTTACATCAGGTATGGCTTATATGTATCACAGATGTTCTTTTGGAAACTGTTATGCTGTCTGTAATATTTTTATCTAGATCCCAGAGCTAATTTTTCTCATGCAGTGATGTTAGTGAAATACCTGAAGAAACGTATCCACTCCTTAAGGACTGTGAACTTCTGATTATGGTCTCTCTCTCTCTCTCTTTCTCTCTCACACACACACACACACATGTTTGCTTTCACATTTCTTCTAGTTCATTGCAAATACTCCCCTTTTAGCTTATGATATGAAAATATCTCCAGGATGCTTTGCGGCCTGATCGGTCTTCGTCGACACACTTTGGACTTCCAAGGGTATATTTTATTTGCCTTTTCTTGTAACAAGATTATATTATCAGGAGATTCAGAACTATGCTTATTTTCACTTTCTTTTAGGCCATAGAAGAAGTACGGAAAATTCAACCAAGGAGAACACTTTTCACTGGTATGTGTAAGCCTCCTTTTATATATTTTAGAAGCGCTGCCTTGTGCCTTTTCTGGAAGAACAGAACTTCTATACAAGTTTCCATTCCTTTCTTTACATATGGTTTTGCAAAAAAATGATCTAGATCATGCCATTCCTTAATTTACATTAATAACCATATTCAAGTCTTTTGTCATTCAGTGAAATTGCAAAAGCTAACTTGGTTCTTTTCCTAATTAATCATATTGAAGGTATGATGCACCTGATGGATCATGATAATGTGAATGAATATCTTGCAAAATTGATGGAGACAGAAGGTCTCAATGTGGAGCTAAGCTATGATGGGTTGTGTGTGCCCGTAACACTCTAGATTTTGTCACGTCTTCCCATTCTTTGTTCTCAGTAAAGGCATTCTATAGCATACCTCAAATGTCAATTGGTTTCTCAGGAGCTCGTCTAACATACTACTTAGTCATTTTTGTGAGCTCCTCAGATTCAGTCAATTCAGGGACTGATATTTGCCCTTTTTACTCCTTGCATATTTTAAGTTTGTGCTTACAGTGTTACTTTTCTGTTTACAATTACAATGTAACTTCTTTCATCAACAAGGATGCGATTGCATACATTTGATGGACTAGAATTTTCGGCACATGATTTAGAATTGGTTAATTCAAAATGTTGTGTTGGTCAGTTGAAATGACTACCTATCGATGCTTGATATCCTAGACTTTTCAGCACTGGCATACAAGAAATGCTTGACTTTTTTGCCTTGTGCTGAAACAAATCTAAGCGTTTCACATATTTAGCTCTCACTTCTAAGCGTTTCTGAGAGGATTTATTAAACGATAAAATCGTTGGTTGAGATGAAGTGATTAAGATAGTTCTTTGGCTGTTGTTTTTCTGACCAAGATTTAGGCCAATCATGAGAGCAGGTTATCTAAACCAGGCAAACAGGCAACTAAACATCTGAATTCAAAGTTGGCATTTAACAGAGGCCCGGTGGTTCACATGGTTGTTCTTGTTCATATATAATATAATGATATAATCCAGAAAGATAGGCATAAACCTCAAGTTGACATTGCTGGGTCAGAAGAATTAACCTTAATTCATCTTTAGAGGTAATATGCATCACTACAAAGTAAACTTGCCCACATTTTCAATTAAAGCTTAGAACATGGGATGAATACTCCTTTGTCTCATAGGATTGAGAATGAAACCTCCTTCTAAGCACAACAACTTTGTACGTTGCAAATATCCTGTTTTCTTTGCTTCAATCGGATATTGCAGATATCTAGTTGAGCTATTACAAAAATCTCGCAGCGTTTTTGTTTCATTTGCAAATGAATGAAAGCATAGATATAAAACTTTCTTGACCTGGTGATTTATCCATCAATTTAAAATCTAATTTGAATTGAGTTTTACTTAGATTTTTTTTATCTAAATGGCATCCATTAATTTAAAATTTAATTTGAATTGAGTTTTACTTCGACTTTTTATCTAAATAACATTTGAGTTCGCCTTCATTTGTCTAACTTGTGATGATTGATCTTTGAGTTGAATGTTATAACTACAAAATAAAAGAAAGGTATATGTGTTTTACCTAAACTAGTCTTTTTACATATGACATGTTTTATTTTATTTTTTTATTTCAATGGTAGGCAAGCACTATCTTGAGAAAAATTTGTATATAAATTAAGATTAAATTTTTTTTCTCAAACAAATCTAAGAATATATATATTGATGATGTGAACTTCATGATCACATGGTCATGCAACCCACAACGAAAATAATAACTTCTCCAAAAAAGTTGAATAATTAGGTTTGATTGAACCTTGACCCAGAATAAACATGTAATTAAGAAATATAGGTATTGAATAACGAATGACGTTATAAGATCAGTTATACCTTGATAAGTCCCAATAAAGAAGAAGAAGTTTGCTCAAGCAAAACTGAGTTTCATTAATATCTAATGGTTGCCCCAAATTTGCAGCAAAACGAAACATAATAAATATAGTTCTAAGATAATAAGTCCTTTTATTGGGTTACAAACCAATGGGCCTTAACTAAAATTTAGCAAAGCACAAGCTTTTTGTATAAAGTGCTGAAGTTTCTTTCCTTATTTAGCCAAAAGTATGCTCTATAAAATAGAAAGAAAAGTGGTAGAAATATCTCATTTAAATAGCTTCTCATAATCTTTCTTTTGAGTAAGAAAATCCCGTAAAATAAGGAAAAGAACAACAAAAGAATCTCAAGCCTCCTTGCCACCATATTCCATATACATTCCATAATGGATATGGAATTCTTGCAAACTATGAAATATCTCCTTGTTTGACATGAAATTCTTGTAAAGTAGGTAAGCCAACAGCTGTCACATGTGCTTTCAAGAGAGCATTAAGGAATCTTTGTATTGTCTGGAATCCATAATATACAACGAAACAATGTTTCTCTAATTTTCACACATTCATAGTAGATTTCACTCATGACTTCAAACACGTCGTTCTTTCTTTTCTAGATGAATTAGGAGGCCTACCATATATATATTAAAAAAGGTATGAATTTCTACTTTCCAACCCAATTAAAATCTTAGCAAAATTCCTTATGTAACTCTAGATATAGTCCAATAATAGACAAAGGTCCAAATAGATAGATTTAACACGATTCGTCTAGTAACTTCGATCAT
>Ga0307515_10025677_pt1 | contig 10181 bp, 13 predicted proteins | sample 17_EM_MG_FD_194513 | JGI IMG/M metagenome (GOLD analysis project Ga0307515, IMG submission 194513) | Populus trichocarpa ectomycorrhiza microbial communities from riparian zone in the Pacific Northwest, United States - 17_EM | ecosystem: Host-associated > Plants > Roots > Unclassified | place...
CATGATAATTTCAATTTTTCATTCGATCAACATCCCAATCGAGCAAAGCATCCTCCCCGTGAGAAAACAACGAAAAAAAAACCAAAAGCTCTAATTATATGAGAAAAATACCTAGCTTGGAAGACATGATTGAAGCTTTGGGTTAGGGTTTGATTTTCTACGATTCGAAGGAGGAACGAAACTGGGAGAAACCTAACCCTAATTCAAAGCAATTATAAGGGGCTGCTTGGTGGGTTGGAGCCCTATATATATATATGTGGACTGAAAGGTCTGACGTGCGTAGCACGTGATTATCTGGTGGCCGTAATTTTATTAATGTTAATATTTCATTGCTGATAGAGATTTATTTTTTAGTGGGTCGATTCCAATGTATCAGTCGATATCTCGTGGGCTTCTAAATATCTGTTATAAATACAGGAGTTTAGAAAAAACAAAATACTCATATTTAATATGAAAATCATTAAGATGAATACTCCCCCTCTATCACGCCATAACTAGTTACACATTCACCGTAGAATAGACAAGAAATTATAATTTTTAATTGCTACTAAAAATGATTTATTACTTAGTTTTTTATTTGAGTTTAAATCTTGACATTTTCAGTCAAATATATATGGTTAGTATCATTACACTCTTTTATCTTTAAAGACTTTAAGCCTATCATCCTTGATGAATTATATACAAGCTCTTTCAATAAATTTTTGGTTAGTAGATCTACAATATCTTTCTTTGACTTTATATAGTCAATGAAAATAATTCATTTTGAGAGCAAGTGTTTAATAATATTATATCTATTATGTATATTTCTAGACTTTCTATTATTTATACTACGTTACGCCCTTCTAATTACAGATTGACTACCATAATGGATACAAACTGTTAGCATTTGTTTAGGTCAATATGAAATATCCTTTTAAAAAATCAAAGCCACTTGACTTCCTCTCCAACTTTATCAAGAGCAATAAAATTTAATTTTATTGTGGATCTTGTGATATATGTTTGCTTAGAGGATTTTCATAACACAACTATTCCACCAAGTGTGAAGACATATCCACTAGTGGATTTTAAATACTTAGTATTGAATATCTAATTGACATTATTATACTCTTTTAATATCGTTAGGTAACTAATACAATATTGCTCATAGTTCAATGTATACTTTAAATGTTCAAGTACCCTTTTTTATTACTACCCAATGATCTATACTTAGATTACTAATAAATCTATTCATTTTGCTAACCGAGTAAGCAGTATCAGGCATTCTTCACTTCATAAAATTCATTATGTTTTTAATTATTTGATAATATTACAATTGGTTTATTCTCTTACATGTATTATTGGATAGATATACACTTATGTCAATTAATGTTTTGACAATACTATTGTCACCTTTAAAATATTTATCTAAAATTTTCTCAATATAATAATATTGGAACAATATCAATTCATCAGCTGTCTTAGAAATTTTTATTCCTAGTATAACTAGAGTTTTTAAACCTGGCCTGGTGGTCGAACCGCCCCCAGGCTTGGGTCATTCGGGTCAACTCCAATTTTTTTTATAAATCAAAACGACATCATTTTAGTTAAAAAAATAAATAGTCAATGGGTTGAACCGAGGTTTTGATCGGGTCTTGTCGGGTCATCCGGGTAATCGGGTCAACCCGCCTGGTTAGCCAGGTCGCCCGAATTTTTGACTTCCCTTATTTTTTCTTAAACCTGGCCCAATTCTACTCCCGAGTTGACCTGACGAGTCGAGCCGAGTTTTAAAATTATGAGTAAAACATCTGTAACACCCAAGTTTTTTATGTCAAACTTGTTAGTTAATATTTTCTTAGTTTGATCATATGATTATTGTTTATTAGAATTAACATGTCATCAACATAGAAATATACAATGATATAACCTCTATTTATCTTTTTCATATAAACATATCTATCAACTTTATTGATTTTAAACTCATTTGACAACATAACCTTCTCAAATTTTACATGTCATTGCTTAGGAGCTTCTTTCAAACCATATAAAGATTATACTAGCTTACAAATTTTATTTTCTTGTCCATTAATAACAAACCCCTCTAGTTGTTTTATATAAATGTCTTTGTCTAGGTCACCTTTTAAGACAGATATTCTTACATATATTTGATGTATTTCAAGCTTGTTAATAACTGCAATAGCTATAACATTCACATATAAGCTATTTTTTTTTAAATACAAGTGAATATGTATTAAAATAATTCACACTTTTTTATTGTCTAAATCATTTCAAAAACAAGTTTAGTTTTATATTTATCATTAGTACTAGCAACTTTCATTTTTCTAGATCCCTTTGTGACCTAATGGTTTATTTCGAAGAGAAAGATCTACTAGTTCTCATATATGATTATTCATAAAGGATTTTATTTCACCATTGACTGTCTCATTGTAATAAAAAGCTTCAGGACATGACATTGTCTCAGAATATATATGAGTTTCATCCTCCAACAAGTAAGTTAGAAAATCAGAACCAAATATATTGGTCATTTTTGTCATTTTACTCATTATAAGCTTAACTTCATCATCATTATATTTTGATTGATTGATTATTATTATTATTATTATTTGAGATAGTCTCAACCATTATCTTAAGTATATGATTTTCTTATAATTTCTTAAATGAAAACACATCTTTAAATAATATAGCATTTCTTGATTCCATAATGGTATTGGGATGCATATATTTAATACTTGACTTGTGTATAAAAAATTCATATGCACTATTATTGTAAGCATATCTAATAAAATTATAATTCATAGTTTTAGGTCCTATCTTAACCTTTCAAGATCAAGTACTGTTAGCTTTGCAAGACACCCCCACACTATGAGGTATTTATAGGAAGGTCTTATACATTTTCACAATTCATATGGTGTTCTCTTTATCTTCTTATGTGATACTTTGTTAAGTATATAATTGATAGCTAGAATTGCCTCTTACAAGTTGTGAGGTGCTTTTGAACTTATCAAATGCTGACTAATTGTCATAATAGACATAAATTCTTGGTATTAGCTTTGGTTAACATGAAATATCCTTTAAGAAATTTTAAACGTCATTCTAATTCCTCTCCAATCAATAAAAAACAATAAAACTCTAATTCCATTTTGGATCTTGTAATGTATGTTTTCTTAGAAGATTTATAAATCACAGTTACTCAACCGAAAGTAAAGATATATCAACTGATGGATTTTGAATCTTTAGTTTTTGATATCTAATTTGCATCACTATAACCTTTTAGTATTACCCATAGTCGAATATATATCTTTAATTTTTGATTACCTGATTTATTTCTTTTCAATGACCCATTCTTAGAATATTAGTAAATCTACTAAGCTTGTGATATAGGTGGGTCTAAGGGATTTAATGATTTTGAAAAGTCAATTGTGAAGCTGTCATACTTGGATCATGTAGATAGCTAAATAACATGACATTTCCATATGAATTTTTTATACACAAGTCAAGTATGGACATGTCTTACTTTATATTTATCAATAGTTCCATTAACTTTCATTTTCTTATTTAAGATTTATTTATGACCTAATGATTAACTTTCAAGTGGAACATCTACTATTTTCCATGTATGATTTTTAAGTGTTCTTTTCTTATAGGAAGCTTTAAGACATGGCATTTCCATTGAGGAGCTTCAAGGTTTATTTTTTAATAAGTTAGGAAATCACAACAAAATAATTTTTGTTGTTTTTGCCCTCTTACTCCTTCTCGACTCAATTTTAGCATCTTTTATTTGATGATGATTAGTTAAAATTTCTTTATTCATTTTTTAAGAGAATGAATTTATTGTGTTTCTTTAAAAGAAAACACACTTCAAAGAATACAACATTTATTGATTCTATTATTGTATTAGGATGAATATCCTTAGTACTTAACTTGTGAATATGAAACCAATATGCATAATTCATAGTTTTAGGTCATATTTTGGTTTTTTTAGGATAAGGTGTTGTAACTTTCCTAAGACAACCCTATACTTTGAGATTTTTATTGGAAGGTCTTCAACCTTTTCATAACTCATATGATATCTTTTTAACTTCTCATGATGTACTTTATTAAGTATATATTTGATAGATAAAATTGTCACCCCTATAAATTTTGAGGTGCTATCTAACTTATCAAAATGATATTTATCATTTTTTTCAAAGTTTGGTTATTACATTTAACAATATTATTTTGTTAAGTTGAATAAATAGTAGTTTGATGGATAATAACATTTTGAGAACAAAATTCCCAAAAAATGCTTTGTATTCTCCACCTCCATGCTTCTTATTACCTTTATCTTTTTGTTAAATTAATTTTCAACTTTATTATTATAATTTTTAAATATTTCAAGAGCTTAATATTTTCTTTTTAGCAAATAGGTATAACAATACATTGTGCAATCATCTATAAAAATAATATAATACTTTTTACCATCTCTAAATTGCATAAATTTTAAATCACCTATATGAGAATAAATTAAATCTAAATATTCACTTTTTATTTCAATTAATTGAAAAGAAGTTTTTATAAATTTTGATTCTTTACAAATTTCATACTTAATAATTTTTCTAAAAAACAATAGCTGGTAATAATTCAAGATTAATTGTATAAAAAAAACTTAAGTAAGAAGAAATGGGCATTCTTCTTATTATTGATTCATTATTGGTTATAATAGTCTTTTCACTTATTTTGAAGAGGCCATCATATAGATAATCTTTTTCTACAAGCATATCACTTTTAGTGACTATAAAATTATCACTCTTAAAATCACTTTGAAACCATTTTTTGCTCAACAATGAGTCAAACATAAATTTTTTATAATGTCACCTACATGGAGCACATTATTGAGGGTAACAAGCTATTCAAAAGTCATCTTTAGAGTGACCTTTCCAGTACCCATAACCTTAGAAGTTGATAAATTCCTTATGTATATATGTTCAATATCTATTTTTTTTTTATAAGTGGAGGATATTCTCATTTTAATTAGCATGGACATGTCTTATAATACTACTATCAACCCATCATTACTCATAATTGTTGATCAAGTTGACTTTTAAGACAACCATATATAAGCTCATTTTTCATGCTTCATTTAAGAGGTTATCAATCTTAATGACATTGGCTTTAGAAATCCTTTTTTTTTTCCCCTAAGGTTGCCTTGCTAAGACTTATTTAAGTAATATTTGGTTTGATGTCTAGTCTAGTTATATATAAAACATTTTCCATTGGATTTCTTAGCAATGTATTTTCCCTTTAGAATAAGTCTTTTCTTTTTAGTTTAAATATAGGGCGTCACCATTTGTTCAACCATATATGCTTCAGAGTCATTAAAGAATAGTTGACCTTAATCTTGAGAAATTTATTATGCTCTTCTATCCTTAACCTTAGAATGAGGCTTTTAACTTCCATCTCCTTATACTTATGCTTAAGGTAGTTATTAAAGTGTTTTTCTAGATAATGATAATTTTTTAATAATATCAGTCATTTGAAAAGATTCACTTAGAACCATCCTTTCATCATGAATATCATGTAAGATAAATTAGAACTCTTAAACTTGGATTATAATAGTCTTTTAATCGACCATTTTGAATTAAAAAATCTTCTAGCTATGAATTTATTCATACCGATATCTTTAACCTTATACCTACGATCCAAAACTTTTATAATGCCTTTGCACTTTTATGGACTAAAAAAATATCAAATATGTTGTCCAAACCATTCAGATTATAGTTCTTATACATAAAATTACTATGATTCTATGAGCCCACAACTATAAAAATAAAGGGATTAAATTCATCATCATCATCCATCTTAGGTGCATCTTTAGTTAATAACTTCACCAAAATCAAGGTGATCAGATAGAACAACATCTTTTTCATCACCTCTTAAAGTTATTAAAATTTTTAAGTTTTTCATCATACAATATAGAAGGTGATGGTGGAATCCTTTCTATTGAAGTAGTTCTTGTCGTTGCAATAATTATAGGAACAATAATCTATTAAGTAGAAGTCATAGTTATTTTTTCCTAAAAACCACGACAACATATATTTTGGTTAAATTTTGGCTTAAAAGGTGTAGAAATTTAATATATTTGCATGATATTAAAAACATGAACACAAATATTACATATAAGAATATAGTACTTGTAAAATTGTTGAATTTCAAATCAAAACTAAGTCAAGAAAAAACTTGTTGTCAAAGATCAAACCCTTTATCCTTAAGGTTAAATTGTCCATCAATAGGTACAAATGATCTTAGGGCATCTTATTTCCTATGATTTCAACAATAATACCTCAAAAGGATGTACATCCAATCAAAGTCTATGAACTAGAAAAATCACTTAAACTTTCTCTCTACAATAACATAACCTAAAGCTAAAGAAAAAAGAGCACAAGAGCAAACAAGGTAGAGAGAGAGAGAGCATGTGTTTTCTATTTATTTATTTTCTTATTTTCACTTCTTTCAACTTTGTTTTAATGAAGTTTCCCCACCCCTATTTATACTTATTTATACTTGAGGTTAAGGGTGCATAATTAATTAAAAAATAATTAGAATTAATTCTTGATAGTTCATTAAATTTGCAGAATCAATGGATATGAGAAGACTAAATTAAACATAATTAATTTCTAAAAATTCACTGAATTGCAAAAACAATGAATTTAAGAATATTCAATGGAACAAAACTAATTCAAGATTAATAAAAATTAATTTTTGATAATTTATTAAATTTATAAAAACAATAAATCTGACTCGGTATAAAGATTGATCAATCAATTTCACAACGAATCTGATAAAGTATAAAGATTGATCAATCATTTTCACATTCACCATAAATGAATTTATACAATATATAAATATCATGCCCAGACCATTCTTTTCCAATAGAAATTTATTATTTATTATAAAAAGAGAAGATTTATTTTAAAAAAATAAACATTTTTTAAGACAATTATGTATTATAAAATGATATAAATAATATCTTAAGACATCATCTAATAGTTTAAACTTTTGGGTTAAGATGATTATTTGATATGATATTAGGATTATAATGACCAAACACTCACCAATTTCATTTCTCTTCTAATTAAAATTAATAAATAGTATAAGATTACATGAATCTTTGAAAATTTCAAGTTGAAAAAACTTGATTGTTATTTTAGTCTCTCGTATTTGAAATAAAAAAAAGTTTCATTGGAATATAAATTAGTTAACCAAGTTAAAAATATCTTCAATTTCAACTAATAAACCCAAGAAAATATGATTTTTAAATTTATATTTGCTAAATTAATTTACTAAATTATGGATGTAATACTCTTTTAGATTTATGAATAGATATTTCTTGGTGGACAAGCGTGCCTTTTTCTTCTTCTTGTGGTTCTACCCTACTCACCAACAAGTATTAGACTTCTTGCTAATTCGCACGTAATTAATTGTACTTTTGTGTGTATATATCGATTTAACAGCGGTAGTTACTTTATTACGCCGTGAATCTCGTAAAGTGAGTGCTTTTTCCCGTTCCTCTTGTTCATGGTGTTCTTACCACCCAAGGTTTTCAAGACTAAACTTCCGGAATTGCCTAGTAATAGCACACAGAAAAGGACACAGAGACCTTTGCCTACGCCTCGTAATGTAAGTTACATCCTCTGACTGACATGTCTATTTTTGTCTGTTGCAATGGTGGGTTGCATGTGAGTCGATTGGCCCAATGTTCGGCGATTTTCAGCCCATTAATAACTTGGGTTTCTCAGACAGTCGCTGTTTTCTGTCTTTCGTTTTACAGTTTGTGATTCTGTTGACCCCTCGGCCTTGAGAGAAGGGTAGGTATGAACAACAGCTGAAGATTGGCAGCTAAGAAAGCAGCTACACGCTTCATTCTACTACCCTATCAACCGATTTTCCCCTCTCTCTCACTGATTCACCTTCAGTTCTATCTCTAAAAAGATTTCTCTTCATTCCAGCAAATGTCCTCTCTTTTAACTAACCAATATGGTATGTTCTCTCTCTTATGTTACTCCCTGTGTTGATTTTTTCTAAACTTTGATAGAAAATTCATAATATGATCGCTAATGTACTTCGAGGGTTCTTATGAATGATGTTACTATGCTGTCTTGCAGTCTCTTCTGCCGTTGATGTTTCGTTCACTAGTGAGGCTGATCAGTGCACTAATGTCTCAGCCAACTGCCTCAGTCACGACTTTATTGTATTACAGCAATCTTCTTCCTAGAAACTTGAATTTAGAGCGAATGGTTAGACGTGAATTGCTCGATGAAGAAAACCATTTGTTCCATTTTCTCATCAGTTTCTTAAGATGTTTATGGTAGTTAACATAGCACAAGTTTGACCCCATATTGATTTTGTTATGCTGAAGTGAGCACCGATTAATTTTTTTTTTCTTACTCCGATTCTGTTTCAGAGTGTGTGGATCGATCTTTTACTACAGTACCTTGCTGGGATTGGTGAGTTGGTTTTTGTTATCGGAATACAGGTCAGAAATCAGAGAACTTAATACATGGGTAAAGATTTTGTACCTCTAGATGAATATCAGGGTAATTAAATCTTTTTTTTTTTTTTTATATTCGTTAAGTAGTACTACTCCTGCTGTAAGAATTAGGATTTTCCAGTTCATGTAACGTATTTGAGGCACTGCATGATGATTAGGGAGCAACATTGTGATGCTGTGCATGTACTAGCTTTTTGGGGACTGGAATAACACATATGTACGTGCTTTAACCGTAGTCTTGGCTCTCCGATTGAAATAAAAAAGCTATTTGCTATTTTTGCATTAATTAATGTCTTCTCTGTTCTATTTCCCATAGCAGTAATTACTGTATCTGGCCTGGTGTGTAAGACAGAGAATCTAGCCTGTAATGCAATGTGGATCATGGACCTTCAATCCTGTGCCAGGCGCAGTGAGATTTTTCGGAATCTATGTTCATTAGGTGTCGTCATGATGCCATTAGTCAAAAGATATCAAAGTTTTTACTTGAGGGTTATTGTGATGGTTATAAAGTAAAATTCTCTTATGTTTTTTTTTTTTGTCTACATAAATCTTTTATTTTATTTTATTTTTAGTCATCGAACTTTTACTCCTTATAATTTATTCTTTTAAGTTAAGTTAGCATAGTTTTGTATGCTTGCATTTCTTTCAATTTGCATTGTCAAGCATGTACAAAGCAAAGCCTAGAGATTATTTCAGGATGGATGAGACATCGATTTTGTGAAATCAAACATTAATTGTAGTTAAGAATATCAATTAAAATAAGATGGATCAACTTGCAAAAAGAACAACAAAACATGCATATCTCAACAATACGTTGGTGCAGAAACTTCAATTTGATTCCTGAAGTTTCATTTTTTCTACTCATTTGGTGGTCCCTTGGATGATGAGAGATGAGAGAGAAATTCATCAAAAAATATTGAGGACAAGGCAAGTGCTTGAATGACCACATTCTAACCATCACAAGGCTAATCTTTGTGTCAATTTGTTAACCTTCTCAAGAAAAGTTCAATTAAGGTGGTATTTTCCTATAACCATGCTGGAAATAGTTAAGGTTCATAAATGTTTTTTGAATCGTTTAATTTCTTGTTTGTAAGAAATATTAAAGGGTATTTAAGGGTTGAAAATGAATTTATTGAGGTCTCTGTACTGTTTCAGAGTTAAAACAATTTGTGAAATAAGATTTTGAAGTCAAAAAACACGAATGTTAATTTTTCAATCACTAGTAGTAATTTGAAGATTTTCCAACATTAGACTAGTCATCTACTATAGTGGATGAACTGTCATCTATTTGAAAAAGAAGAAGAAAAAAGAATTGGACCACATCAATTCTTTTAAAAAATACTTTCCAAGCACGCGGAATTAGGCTTTTTGATGAATTGGCCAAGTGCATTGGCTTAGCTTATAGTCTCATCAGCGTTTGGTTCTTTTTTTTTCCTCTCTTTTTCATTAATTTTTTCTATTTAAATCTTGATTAATACTATCTCTTTTATTTTTTAAATTTCTTAGTATAACTTTTATTAAATGAAATTGTTTTTTTTTAAATTTCATAATGCTTCAGAGATTATTATAATTTGTCTAAATCTTTTTCTCTTATATTTTTTTATATATAAGTTGTATTTGCATGGTGTATTTATATAAAAAGATCATTTGTTATTAG
>Ga0307515_10025678_pt1 | contig 10181 bp, 1 predicted proteins | sample 17_EM_MG_FD_194513 | JGI IMG/M metagenome (GOLD analysis project Ga0307515, IMG submission 194513) | Populus trichocarpa ectomycorrhiza microbial communities from riparian zone in the Pacific Northwest, United States - 17_EM | ecosystem: Host-associated > Plants > Roots > Unclassified | place...
TGCTACAAGGTTCCGTTACATCTACTACTATTTTCTTTATATAGTTATAGTATGCTAATACTAGTGCTAAAGTAAAGGCTCCCTTAAGGGCCTTAAATAATTTAGCTTATTTTAGTCCCTATAGCTATCTAATATCCTTCTTTAGGAGTTTTATTATAGGTATAACAATAGTAGAGTAGCCTTAGATAAATTGTTAGTAGAAGTTCGCGAAGCTAAGAAATTATTATAGTTCTTTAATTAATATTAGGTCCTTTTATTCCTATAAGGCCTGTACCTTCTTAGGGTCTATAGTTATACTATTAGTCGAGATAATTAAGCTAAGGTATTTTATTTTAGTAGAGTAGAACTTAAACTTATTAATATTAATCTAAAGTCTAGCATTGCTAAGTCTTTAGATAATTTTATTTACATACTTAGTGCACTTAGCACGTGTTTTAGAAAAGATAAGGATGTTATTAAGGTAGGTAGTGTAATAGTTATTAAGGGCGTTATATAGAATATAGTTAATATAGTTTTAGAATATAGTAGGTGTGTTATAAAGGCTAAATAGTATAACTAGTATCTTATAGAATCCGAACTGGGTAATAAATACTATAAGTTATTTATAGCCCTCCGTAATCCGGATCTAGTTAAATGTAGTAATTATATTAAGTTTAGTAAAGTACTTAGCACTATAAAGTGCGTTAAGTGTCTCGCGGATTAGTAACAGTAGGTATTAATTCTTAATAGTAACTATATTTAGGCCTTAGTAATTATAGTAGATTTATATACCGCCGTCGGGCTTAGCAGCGAGGAGGAGTAGTAAGGTTAATTCGCGGATAAAACCCTTATCTAGTATCTTATTAATCCACTTCTTTATACACCTAAGTTTAGCAGGTAAGAGTGGTTTATTTTTATAGTATAGGGCCTAGTTTCTAGGGGTAATCTTAATTTTATAGTCCTATAGTTGGTAAGGGGGCAGCTTATCTATATTTTTAGGGAAGAAGTGCTTAATATATTTACTAAATTCCTTTAATAGGCGTTGTAGAATGTCTTCGCGGGTTAATCCTAGTTTACCTTTTAGGAATTTTTTAATATTAGTGTTGACTATCTTCTAATATAAAAGCTTAGGTTTAGTTTTTAGATTTATTTTAAGGAAGTTATAGAAATAGGGGGGGAGCACTTTATAGGCTTTCTTTATTATATAGTTACCTTCTATTAGCTAGCGGAAAGATCTTTCTAATAGGTTTAGTACTTCTATTAGGCCTATAGGTAGCTCTTTAAGTAGCTATTAGTGCTTACCTTATTTAACTAGTTTTACTAACTCCGCTATATAAATCCTTATTACCTTTACGACTTTTTATTTATAAAACTAGGTAAAATTAATAGTATAAGTATATTTAATATTATCCAGGTTAGGGCGTATCTAGTTCTTTGGTGCTACGGCTAGGCTAATATAGCTTAGTCGGCCTAGGAGGGCGAAAGCGAGGCGGTGGCCCTATATAGTACGCGCGGGAGATAGGTATAAGGTTAGGCGTTACAGTAGCGCGGTTTCTATTATTTAGGTCTTAGTAGTTTTATAGCTAATCCTTACTATAATATAAGCTATAGTATACCTATATAGTATATAGCTTAGTTCTAGGTTTTAGGCTAGGCGGCTAGGGTTTAAATAGTATTTAGGTTAGGGTTAGATTCTTAATAGTAGCGGCGTAAAGCGGACCTTCTTCCTTAGTCTTAGTAGGGCTGGCTAGCCCGTTATTTTAGTCTTAAGTACTAAAGTAGTCTAGTCTTTTACTGTCTTATTTCTTTACAGCTATATAGGCTCCCCTTTATTAGGGACGTCTTTTACTATTAGGGCTTTATATATAGTCCTAGGCACTAGGCTTAATAGTGCTAAGTATCTATATAGGGCGTCCCTACTAACATTAGTTATTCTCTATAGGAGGTAGTACCTAGAGTAGTAGTTTAAGTTAAAGTAGATCTTAAGTTTCCTAAAGCTAGGATAGGGCTTATACTTCTAAAGCTAGGGCATACCTAGGATAATTAGGATAGTAGGTAAGAGTTTAGTAATAAAAAAGAGTATAGCTTTAGTATGGAGGCCAATTAATATTTAGGTGGTAAAGTAGTCCGTAATAAGTAAAGTTAGGATACCGTTTGCAAGGCGTAGTAGCCTAAGTACTAGCAGCTTCTTAGTTATAATATTATACTTTCTTATAATAGACTCTATATTGGCAAATGCTATTATAGTACTACTAGAGTCTACTAAGCTTACTATATTAATATAAACTTAGGGGTATAGGTTATATAATAAGGAGAGTTAGGTTTAAATAAGGATTAATTTCTTATTACTATTTACTAATCTAAGATTAAGTAGTAGTTTACTAATAGAAAGGACTAATTAATCTAGTAATAGGGGCCTAATTTTCTTATTTTCCTCCTTATATAGTTTAGACTTTTAGACGCGACTTAGTTTAAGGGTCTGTCTTTTAACAACTAGGGTATAGAGCTATCTTAGTAGAGCGGTCTAGTGTTTATTTAGCTAGCGGTATTAGTTTTAGTTTTAGTTAGGGTATAAAAAAATAATACTTTACCGATAACGTAGCCGTGTTTATATTTACTAGCGCGAAGTCGCTAATACTAGGCGTTATTAACGGGTTGGGCTTCTATATAGGGTATAGTTTGGAGTAACTAAGCCATAGGATTAAAGGGGGGAGGTTATCTACCGCGGCTATAATAGGCTCTACGGTTGCCGCGTTTATAATAGACTCTATAGTCGCTATATCTATAGTTATTAGTTCGCGTTATTTAATAGGGTGGTATTAGGACTAGGTTTATTATTTTAGCGGGGTTATAGGCATCCTTTTAGTAGCTAGGTAGGCCATAAGTAAGGTATAGTCTATCATTAACGCGGCGCTTACGCTCCGTGTTTAAGATTCTATTAAGGTTTATAGGTTCTTTAGTTACTACTAGGGTTAGGGTTAATATAGGGGTAGGGGCTTAAGTAGGTAGGCAGTAGTTAGCGTTCTTCTTAAGGTTAGCTTAGTGTATATAGTTTATAAGGTTCTTAGCAAATATATTTATCTACTTACTCTAACCTATATAGTCGCTGTTATTAATTTTATAGGTAAGTCTAAGTACTAGCTCTTCTATCTTTAGAAAGATAAACTTTTAAAGTAGGTTTACCTTCTATTTATCTATCTTCTTAGCGCAGACTATTAGCTTATTAAGCTCTCCCTTCTAGGACTAGTAATTACGCTCGCCCTAGGGGAAATAGTTAAGCTTATTTTTTATAATCTAGGTTATATTAAGGACCTTATAGTAGGTAGTAAGGTCTTTAAGCATATTTTCCTTAATAGGCTATTTTTATGTAGATATATTATTTAGGTTCTTGTATATAAGCTCTAGGCCCTACTTAATAAACTTATAGGCCTTATCCTCTAGTATATCTAAGATATAAAGAATTTAGGACTAAACTATATTAAAGTAGTCCTAGTCCTAGTTAAAGACTCCCTTAATGTAACGGGACTAGCCTAGTTACAGTAGGAATGTCTTGGTGAAACACTTAATAGATAAATTCTGACGCTTTGACCAAAATCTGCTAGATTAATTAAATTACCAAAGTCCGTCGAAGACCGCGTGCGCACATATATACGCATCGACCACCAAGCCCCTGACTATTTAATTATATAATTCTCTTGTTATTCCTTTCTCTTCTTTACATAACGTCTTGTTCTTAGCGAGAGCTATATACCCTTAGATTTAGATAGAATTTATATTATTCCTTTAAATCTTCCTAAAGTCTCTCCGCGCCCTTATACTACGTTGTGTTAATACCAATACCTTTAAAATGGTAAACGAACTCAAATCCACCACGTTAACTATTATAGCCCTAGTTAGGGAATAAATGACTATAATATAACAGTCCTTTATGGATGCCTTGGCCTAGTAACGAACTATACTAAAAGCTTAATATTAGTAATTAATTGAAGCAATACGCAAAGAACTCTATAACGCCAAAGTACTTATGTTAGAGACCCTAACAGCAATACCTGTAAATAAAATTAAAATAACTATATGCGAACTTAACCCATCGAATACGAACCCTAAATTAGTAATAGCAGCTTAATCTATACCTGTAATAAACCTGGTACCTACTATGAAATCCAAAAAGCTCCCTGACCCTCCAATGTTTGATAGAAATTAAAATAACCTACGTCCCTTTATAACTAAGCTCCGTCTTAAACTTTTAATAAACTATAAGTAATACCCTACTAAAGCTAGTAAGATTAGCTATGGAATGTCCCGTTTAAATAAAGACGCTATATAAACTATAGACCCATTCTTCTGTAATGGCACCTTTATTAATTTTAAAATCTTTATCTCTCTACTAGAACGAATGTATAATAACGCCAGCTGCGAATATATAGCTGTTACTAAACTTAAAAACCTATAATAACGGAACCAAGACTTCACCAGCTTCTTTTCGGAATTTTTAGGCCTTATTAGTAAACTGGATTGGAATAAAGCTGCTAGAGTTATTATTTTCCGCTAAGCTATTTTGGATAAAATTAGAGTATAGTTAGTAGGTAGAGAACTACCAAAGGACTTATCTAAATTTGCTATAATATATTAACGAATTAATAAGGACCTTTAATATAATAAATAGACTCGTTCCTTAAAGCTAACTATACCTTGCGCTTAAAACTCCACGAAACCGGTATATACCTTAAAGCGCGATCCGTCTCTAAGACCTAAAAGCCCTATATATAACCCTATAGACCTTAATGCTACTTAATCCTATACACCCTTAGGAACCGATAAACAAAGAACACGAGCTGTAAATAGAGAATGTTTCGGATATAGGAAAAAGGGATATATTTAAAGGAATTGCCGAACTTACCCTTTTAAAAAGGTCCGCTGTAGCTCCTCTTAATCCTTAAGTTGTACTCATTCTATAAATTATACTTAGTTGCTATAAAGCATCTCGCCTTTAGTTAACTTGGAAAATAAATTATCCTAGGGCTAAGTTGCGCCTTAGGATAAGAAGTGGAAGAGTATAAGTGTTTAGGCTCTTCTAGCGCTGATATACGATACAACTCCCTTAATGTACTTAGCGAAATTTAAATACTTAGAAAATGGAAGGAAGTACGAATCCTTATAGACAGCGGAGCTACTAGCATAGGCTTTATTGATATAAACTACGCAAAAACTTAATACTTGAATTTAAAGAAACTTGATAAGCCTTAAGGCCTATAAGGCTTTAATAGCAAGCCTTTAATATATGGCGAACTAATGTACTACGCTCTTATAAAGATGTGGATAGGCGAATACCTTAAATATGTTTCCCTATTTATAATACCCTTAAAGCATTATAAGGTAATACTTAGATATAGATAGCTGAAATAACACAACCCTTTAATTAGCTGGGTTAAAGAAATACTGAAATTCCGTATAACCTACTGCCGAAGTCATTACTTAAAATACTACTTGCCCTATAAATATGCACATAACTATTTAAATTTAATATAATATGAATTGTCCTTACTATAAACCTTAAACTAATATAATAAAGTTATAACTACCGATCGCGGTAAAGAATGCGAAGATAATATATTAAAACCTCTTAAAATTTGTATAATATAAGCTGCACCCTTTTATTCATTAGTAAAAAAACGAGACTATAAGATCTTTGCTATAATATTGGAAGATATTAAGAAGGTGTTAAAACCGAAGTAATATATTGACCCCTAACCTCTTATACCTAAAGAATATCACGATCTAATTAATACGTTTAAGAGATAATTTGTAGACTAACTACCTCTATATTAAGATAAGCACGATTTTAAGATAAAACTTAAACCTGGTATAACGCCAAAGTTTAGCCCGTTATACGGTATATCGTGAGAAGAGCTACTTGTAATGTAATAATACCTTAAAGAGCACCTAAAGAAAGGATTTATTTACCCTAGTTAATTACTATTCGCCTCGCCTATACTATTTGTTAAGAAACCTGGAGGAGGCTTAAGATTCTGTGTTAATTATTGAGCCCTAAATGCGATTATAATTTAAAACCGATATCCGATTCCTCTGTTTTAAGAAACGCTTGACTACTTAGCGAAAGCACGATACTTTATAAAGCTTGACGTAGTCGCTACCTTTAATTAAATCCGTATTTGCGAAGGAGATAAGAAGTATACGGCTTTTCGTATATAATGGGGACTTTTTAAATACCTAGTAATGCTATTTAGCGTAAAGAACGGTCCCAGTACGTTTTAGTAATACGTTAATAATACGCTTCGCGAATTCCTTAATATATTTATTACCGCGTATATTAATGATATCTTAATCTATTTATCTTTGCTTTCTAAATATTAGAAGCATATTTAAATGGTCCTTAAACGCCTGCGAGACGCGGGCTTATAATGCGACATTAAGAAATGCAAGTTCTATATGTCCGAAGTTACGTACTTAGGCCTAATTATATCCCGTAACGGAATTAAAATAGACCCTAAGAAAATCGCTGTGATTATAAACTAGGAAAGTCCTAGTAGTGTACAGGATATCTAAGGATTTCTAAGATTCGCAAATTTCTACTATTAATTTATTAATTACTTCTTAAAAATTGTTTAGCTATTAGTAAACTTAATAAGGAAGAACGTAAGATTTAAATAGACCACTAAATGCGAATAAGCTTTTAACGACCTAAAATATTATTTTATAACTACTCCGATCCTTACCCACTTTAATCCGGACCTTAAATGTATTATTAAAATAGACTCGTCTAATTATGCACTAGGAGGGGTGTTATTATAGTATAATAAGAACGGCGAGCTGCGCCTAGTAGCCTTTCTCTCCCGGAAACTTACCCCTACTAAATTAAACTACAAGATATATGATAAGGAACTGCTTATAATTATTAGATGCTTTAAACAATGGCGCCTAGAACTTAAAGGATTATTATTCCTAATACGCGTATTAACGGACTATAAAAACCTATAGTACTTTATAACTATAAAGCAATTAACGCAGCGCCAAATTTGTTGGGCTAAATACCTTTTATAATTCGACTTTAAGATTATATATTAACTTAGCAAACTTAACTAGAAGCCTAACTTATTAATATAATAATTATAGGACTTACCTATAAACGCCTCTAATAAACGGATTACAAATTAATTACGAATTCTACTACCCCCTAAACGCTTTAAGAAACTACGCCCTATATTCCTAAACGTGGAGCTTAATGGGAATAAATTGGAAATCAATAAGTAGGATATAGAAATTGATAAATTGATAGAATATAAATATAAGAATAACCCCTAGATAGTAGATATAATAAAAGCAATTTAAATAGGGAAACGGTAATATAAGGATATTACACTTGCTAAATGCGAAATCTGCAATAATCGGTTATACTATTAATAAAAGATAGTAGTCCCAAATTCCGAACCCTTATAATTTAAGATACTTAAATTTGTATACAATTCCCCTATAGTAGGGTATCCTAGCTATGCAAAGACCTATAAGATTATCTAATGAGTATACTACTAGCCTATAATGCACGACTATATACAAAAATACGTCCAAGTATGCAGAATGTGCGTGTATAGGAAGACCTCTTATGTAAAGAAGTAAGGAGTACTTCAACCGTTACCAATTCTAATGTAAAGATAGCGAGATATCTTAATTAACTTTGTAGTTAACCTACCTAATAGTAATAGGTTTATAAATGTTATGGTAGTTATTAACTGTCTTATAAAAATGTAATATATAATTCCTATAGATTTAATTAATATAATATTAGTAGCTGAATATTTTATTAAATATGTCTTTAAGCTATATAGACTTCCTAATTTAATAATATCTAACCGCGGAAGCTAGTTCGTTTTAGACTTCTAGTAAGCCCTATATAAACAATTAAGTATATAAATATAACTCTTAACTGCATTTTATCCGGAGATAGATAGTTAAACTGAAATTGCAAACGCGATTATAGAATAATACCTATAAATATACTACTCCTACCTATAAGACGACTGGGAGAAATGGCTACTGTTAGCTAAGTTTACTGCGAATAATACAAGAAATAAATTAATAGGCGTAACGCCGTTCTACGCAACCTACGGATAAGACCCTTAACTTAGATTTAAACCACGACCTAAAATTAATATAATAGGACCTATAATTAAAAGGATTTAACTAATTAACGCGTATAACTTCGCCGATTAAATAAAGTAATTAACGGAACTATTATAAAGTAAATTAGCGTACACTTAAATGGTATAGGAATGGCATATAAACAAAGGACAAGCTCTCGCGTGGGACTTTAAGGAAGGTAATATAGTTTACCTAAATATATAAAACCTAAAGACTTAACAACCTTTAAAGAAACTAGACTAGAAGTTTATAGGTCTATACTAAGTTAAAAAGAAACTAAGCCTATACGCTTATAAACTTAAACTACTAACTAAGATAAAAATATATCTAATATTTTACGTAAACTTACTGCAACCCTTAAAGGGTAAGCCTATAACTTATAAAGTACCACCGCTACCTTTTATAATTGTTAACAATAGTAACGGTTCTTACTTTATTAACTTGATTAATAATATATAATAGAAGACATAATTTAAATGATTTAAACTTCTTGTTAAATAGGAAGGATATAAAATATAAACTTAGAAAACCTATAACTAGATTAAGACCGATACGCCTTCCCTAGTAAAAGAATTCTATAAGGACTATCCTTCGCGGCCTACTTTGGCTGGATAGATATAATATAAAAGTAAATAATTGCCACCTAATATAAATACACGAAACATGATAGCAGGAAGCTTAAAATTAAAAAAGACTTAAAATACATTATAATATTTATGATACGATCACGTAACACGCAAAATATTAAGGAACTTTAACCGCCGGTTAAAGTTATCTAATTGGTTAGATTTACCTTGCTAAGACCTACTACAAAGATATTAGTTTTGCTTACCGCCTTAACTAAGCCAATAGCGATTTTCTATCCTGGGGATAAAAAATCCTAATTAGTCCATTTAACGATAGAATTAGCAAAACCCTACACCGCCACCTAACGCGAAAACACGACATACGATAAATTATAAGTCTTAACTAAAATTAAATTATTTGGACCTTTGGCTAAAAGGGGGGGTACTATAATAAGACTAGCCCAGTTATAGTAGGAATGTCTTGGTGAAACACTCGACAGATAAATTCCGACGCTTTAACCAAAATCTGCTAGATTAATTAAATTACTGAAGTTTGTTAAAGACCGCGTGCGTATATGCGCATGTATTAACTACTAAGCCCCTAACTATTTAATTATATGATTCTCTTATTATTCCTTTCTCTTCTTTACGCAACGTCTTGTTCTTAGCGAGAGCTATATACCCGTAGATTTAGATAGAATTTATATCGTTCCTTTGAATCTTCCCGAAGTCTCTCCGCGCCCTTACACTTAATCTTAATATGCTAGGTCTTAAAATTAGCTTATTATTTTAGCGGGGTGCCTTTTCCGCTAAATATTGGCGGGTCTTTAGATCTCTATTTTTTCTGCTAGGTTACTACTATTATTATAGGGGTTAATTATTTTAGAACGGTAATAGTCTTTACCTAAGAGTTAATAGTTCCTATCTAGGAAGTAATAAGGGCACTAAGGTTTTTATTAGCTTTCTTATTAGCGGTGTTTATATTATATATATACTATAGTCCTACTTTAATATTACTAAGGAACTCATTAGTATAGTTAATAAGGGTAAAGTAAGCTTTACTAGGCTTAAAGGTCTTAGGGTATAGTAGGGAGTGGCGGATTGTCTATGTAATATTAGGGTATATCTCTATAAAGAGGTCTATAAAAACGTCGCGGGGGTTTTAAGTTTTAGCCATTTTGGCGTTATTAGTGTTGCCTATTTAGGCGCTAGGTAAAAACTAAGGATCGTTTTAGGACTATGCTAGGGACGTATTAGTTTTAGCAGGGGCGCGTATAGGTCGCGATTACTCTAGGGCGGAGGTTAATTAGCTAGAGTATGGGAAATTAGTAATTGCGATGGGGCGTAAATTAAAGATACTATAAACTGTTACAGTGCTGTAATAAAGTAGACTAAATAACTACGTTGTGGTATAAAGAGGGGAAGAAGGTAGAAAGGGGGTATTGTATATAAATAGTAGGGCTGGCCGCTAAGTCACTA
>Ga0307515_10025680_pt1 | contig 10180 bp, 6 predicted proteins | sample 17_EM_MG_FD_194513 | JGI IMG/M metagenome (GOLD analysis project Ga0307515, IMG submission 194513) | Populus trichocarpa ectomycorrhiza microbial communities from riparian zone in the Pacific Northwest, United States - 17_EM | ecosystem: Host-associated > Plants > Roots > Unclassified | place...
TCATTTATAGATTCTGCTCCTTTTGACCCATATTAAACGATCGGCGGTGTAAAAAATAGGTGGGCAAGTGGGAAAGTTGATTTTAGACTTGTGATTAATGGTAGAGCATCTTAAAACACCCTTTACACGCCAGAGCACACTTCAGTGTTTGAAACTAAAGAAAACCAGGGCTACCGATTACTTTCACTAACCTAGAGTTTCGCTATCAGAGGCTACAACGGGAATAATTAGGGTGGGTAAACCTTAACCCTTCAACACCTGCTCAAAAGTTCTCAAAACAACCCCATTCCTAAAGGCAAGCGGAAGCCTGGATGCATTTATGTTGTCTAGATGGATGACTTGATAGGGATGACATTGGGGGAGATGTGGAACATTTCCTCATGCAGTACCCCAAAGGGGCAAAAGCTTACGGATATCCCTTAAGAATTCATGAATGGAGGCGCTGATGTAAGAAGCAAGCCAATCCTTCTACCCTTTTATTTTCTAAATTGAGCATTACCTTTCTCATTGTTCAACTCTCTATATCGCTCACTCAGACGAAAGAACGTTGTTGGCTAGTTTTATACTCATGGATTGAAAGTACTATTTCCCATCCAAAAAACATTGTTGTCACAAGTTTTATCTTGGCTCATACATTCTCTAGTGAAATTCCTGCCCCGACATATTATGCACCAGCCTAAAAGTGCCTGCGATAGACTAGAAAGGTACTCATTAGTTGTTGCGCAGAGAATCTAAATAACTTCGTTCCCCATACCTCCCCTTACTGGTGAACGATTCCCGCTAGGCAGTGCTCATGTCAGTGAAGCCACAACATTAATAATTAGTAAATTTCACGCCTTCTCTCATTCTCACCCACCAGATTCAATCTCTACCTCTCATTTCTTCCTCCCCACAACATCCGTTAGCCATGGAGTCAGATACTAAAACAGCCAGCGCGGCCAACACCATGGCAGAGACTCACTTGACTGACGCAAGCAAAAGCAAGCCCAAGAAGAAGACAGGCGTGAGACGCAAGAACTGCCGTGGTGGGAAGAAAAAGAGCGCGCAAACCGACACCTCCACCCTCACAGCCAACCCATCCGCAGACTTCGTCATCTTCGACCGCCAACCCCTCGAAGCTTCCTCTAGCACCGTAAGTAACTTCGCTATCAACCACAACAATGGAAACAACAACAGCAATACGCTGCCCCTCTTCGAAATTAGGCCTACCCCTCACGCCGGCCTCGGCCTCTTCGCAACATCCCCCATCCCCCGCGGCACACGCATCCTCTCGGAACCACCCCTCCTAGCTCTCCGTCCCTCGGAAACCGACCCCTCATCCATCCACGCCGCCTTCCTCGCGCTGCCCGCCGCCGCCCAAGCCACCATCATCAGCCTCGACGCCGTCGAAGACGCCGACTCCGGCCCCTTCCGCACGCACATCGCCGAGCTCGCAGCACAGCGCGAGGAGCACGACACGCCGGATCTGCAAGCCGCGTTGCTGGTCGCGCTGGAGGAGTTCAAGGTCATCAGCGTGTTCAGGACGAATGCGTTTAACATGGGGAGCGCAGGGGCAGAGCCAGAGGCTCAGCTAGAGGAAGAGGAAGAGAGGGAGGGGAAGAGGGATAGAGAGGGAGAGGGAGAGGGAGAGGGAGACAGAGAAGCAGACGAAGGAGCAGACGAGCCGGCCGTAGGCCTCTTCCCGATCGCCGCGCGCCTCAACCACTCCTGCCTCCCGAACGCACACGTCACGTTCAACCAGCGCATCGGACAGCTGACGGTGCACGCGACGCACGACGTGCTGCCGGCGGAGGAGATCACGTTTCCGTATCTAGGCGCGACGTCGTTCTACATGCCGCGCGAGCGGCGGCAGGAGGGACTGCGGCGGTGGGGCTTCGAGTGTGCATGCGCGGCGTGCGGGGGCGGGGAGGAGGGCGAGCGGCATGAGCGGCGGAGGGCGATGCTGCTGCGGAACCAGCTGCTGTTGCAGGGGTTTCGGAAGGGGAGGGGGGAGGACGTGGGGAGGGCACTGGGGTGGGCGTTGGGGCTTGTGGTAGGGCTTGAGAAGGAGGGTGCGGGGAAGGAGGTCGCGAGGGCGTGAGTATTTCCCTGGATTCAAGAGGTTAGTAGAGGTAGTGTTATGGTTGGGTTTGCTAACGTTAAGCAGGAGACGAGCTGCTGCGTCGCTTTGTCATATCCTAGGACGTAATAAGGCGGCAGTACTGCATGCGCAGAAGGGCCTCGATGTCGCGCAGTGCTGTCTTGGTAGTGATGACCCAGAGTTCGCGGATTATCAGCGGTTCGTACAGGGCCTGAAAGAAGCGGTGAAAGAGAGCGAGAGGAAGTAGGGAAGCGGACTAGACGAATGGAAGGTGAGTATGGACGAGATGGTGCGCACGGCTGGCGTATGAAGGTTCTCAAGCTGGAATTGGGATGAATTGTTATATTCAGGTTGAGCTTCTGACCTTAAAGACTTAGAATATCTGCCTACGAAAACTTCAGTCCGCATACAACAGCCGTATAGGCCATTCCTGAGTTAAAAGCTCTCCTCTTGCGTAAACCATAACGGATTCTCTCACCGTACTTGTACCGAAAGGTGTATCTGCGTATCGCCAGAACCAGAGGACATCGCATTTCATAAGCACAACCTCGAATCCGTGCTGATCGCATCATCGCTCGAACCAAATTCCGTGCAGCCTCGCTCACCATGTCTCTCTCATTTACCAACCATATTTGCTCCCAGCCTCTCTCTTGTTCCTCCTACCAGCTGCAAAATGCTCCTCCAGGGCATCTTTCTGCGTTGTAGCTACATTAACAAGTTGCTTTAAGCTGTTCTTGCCTGTACCAGCAATTGATCTAAGAGGATTGTGTTGCGCTGTCTCACCAGCAGCCCGGAGTGCCTCGTTATGAGCATATTCCTGGTCAGTGTTGAAGTTCACGACGTTGATGGCTGATAGATCTTGCTGGCCTTTCTTGCCTCGTTGGCGCCCGAAAAGTTGACGGCGGTCAGCCTCAGAAAGATTCAGGTCTGCAGCAATGTCGTTGAGGCTTTGAGCGCCCTTGCTAGAAGTCGTAGGCGCTGGATGTGAAAATGTGAAAGTTGAGCTTTGCTGAGAGGGGTCCTGTATGTCCTCTTCCGAGGGTTGGACTACGGACTCGGATTCCTCTGCTCCATAAAGCAGTGGCTGGTACTCTTCTCTCGATGTAGATGTTGGCGGTGCGCTCATTTCCTCCTTTGATATGGAGAATAGAGAAACCTTTGGTTTTGGCGCAGGTTTTGGGTCTGAGATCTGGGATGCGACTGATGGTACGGCTTTTTCTGCCGAGGTATCTGATACCTGAGGGGGTATTGCTGGCCTCTTCTTTTTCTTCTTGTTGGCCACTGATAAAGGCTTGAACATCATAGGCTTCCCCACAAGCTTTACCTCTTGCGCCTCACTATTTGGTGCCGTCGAAAGAGAAGAATGGTCTGGCGATGATGGCGCAGGTGTCTTTTCTGTGGAATTTTCCTCGCCATAATTTGGCACATCCACGGGTTCTCTGCTGAATGCAGGTGCTGCTCCTGTCCTCAGGCTTATTCCCGCTCTCAAACCCTTACCAAGCCCTCTCTTCCCGCCCTCTGCTGTGCTGTTCGTAGCGAGTGCTGTTCTTTTCGGTGGAGGTAATAGAGCATTGAACCCGCTGAAAGCACCTCCCCCTGTACGGGCCTTCTTGGTTGGCGGGGCCTCTGCTTCGATATCATCTTTGCCTGCGCTGGCGGTCGAGGTTGTAGGAAGGTTGACTCTGATCCTGTGTGGGTTAGTGCGGTCGACAACTTTTTGGAAAGCAGGCTTCGATGAGGTCACAGCGGGTTTTGCGGCGGGCTTTGGGGCCGGTTTGAGTGCTGGCTGGGCTTCGTTGTCTGAGCCCTCTGAATCTGAGTAGGCAACTAAATTCATATTGGATGGAGTATTGGCCAGATGGAGATTTCGTGTTGTCGTGAAGTTGGCTGGTGTTTGGCTGGAGAGATCGTCGACTGGGATCTCCCCGTCTTTCCCACCAGTGGCGCATCCAGAACATCGACACCCCCCTCTCCACACCAAAAATGCTCTGCGTACATATTCTTCAGCTGGTCTGAAGACCCTCACGGTTATCAGAGTACATGCCCATCATGAGAAGATGTTTCTACTAAGCTAGCACTATGTCTCTCCTACAGAACGAAGAGTAAGCCCCGCGAACGCCTCCGCATTTGCGCCTGCTCAACTAGACTCCCACCAGTTTCGTGCTCTATCAACTTCGTACCGCATACCTATCATGCATCAAAGATGGCGTCGGTGAACGGCTGATCAATGTCAATTCTGCTGTACTCAATAACCCTGCGTTTCGCGCTGCTGGTTGGGTTCCCAACGCTGCTGACATCAAGCGAACCTATTCACCCCCCATTCCCACCGCTATAACCTCCGACTACTTCCAAGCGCCGAGATCAGCAGGTCTATCAGGCCCTGGGTTTGGTGACGATGAGGACGAAGGAGGTATGGTTACTGGAGGGGGCGGGAGTAACGATACTGTTGGTCCGGCATTGAACACCAAAAGGAGAAGAAGGAAAGAACAGCTAGAGGAGGATGATAGCAGTGATCTCAGTGATGAGAGTGACGAAGATGCTGATGGCACGCAAAGGTATTATCTTTACCTTTTCCACACGCTATGTCAAGGCTAATATCGAGGGATGTGTAGAGCTGCACAGCAAATCAAATTCACTAAGATGCCGTTGCGCACGAGAGCTGGGTCCTCACCTCTCCGCAGCTCTAATCTCAATCTCATGGAAGGCCCCTCATTGCTTGTAACATCACCTTCGCGACCTCTTGATAGTAGATTACGTAGGGGTTCTTTAGGGGCAGTCGAGGCCGTTAAAGAACGAGCTCGACGAGATACTGTTACCAGTAGCGAGATGTCTTCAGAGAACGAATTGGACCCCGTAATATTTCAAAGGAAGAAGCTAAACCCGCATCGTGCAGCGAAGGCGAGCCACCTGCTTTCTCAGAGAATTCAGGAGGATGACAGGGAGGGCGAGGCTCATCTGGAAGATCCTGACCAGGGAGCCGAATCAGATGACAGCACACTGTCCTCCGAATTTGCTGGAACTGCAGATAGCAACTCTCTACTAGGAGAGGTTGCGGATCCCTTGGACTCATCCCCTCCAACGGATCTGACGAACATACCCCCACCCATTACTCCTTTCAACACATCGCCAAAAAAGACGAAGCAAGCCGCTCCTGTTCTCCAAGCATTGCCTCCACCACGACCTATTAGCATTCTTCAACCCGTTAGTGCATTAACTCTAGCTTTGAAAGCCAAGGATAAGAAACCAGAGAACCCATTGCAGCGTTTTGTCACTTTATCTGGCAAAGGCGACCCCAATCCACTATACATCAAAATTTACGCACCTCTCTCCTCTAAATCGACGAGACCGATTGAAGTGCTTCTACGGAAAACGACTGATGATGGCACTAAAGTAACCGTTGCTGAAGCCATCGGCCTTGCGCTGTGGAGGTATGTCGAAGAAGGCCTTGAGCCACCTACACCCGTTGAGAAAATGAACATCAACCGCTGGGTCTTACGCATGTATGAGGATGGCGAGGTTGACTACGAGTTCCCGGCCTTGACGAGGACAAAAGCTATCACCGATTTCGCCTCAAACAACAACCGCGGGATGCGTGCTCGATCACGCGAAAAGCCGTGGGACGAGTTTGCCCTCGTGGAAGCCTCTGAGCGAGAATTTGCAGAAAATGAACAGCTCACTCCATACAGCCGTGAAGCAACCGCTGCCCAAGAATCCGCACCCACGCCCGCCTCTGTAACTCCAACCCCATCAGAGCCAGTTCCCAAACCGCCCCCGGCTCCAGCCCGCGCTTTCCGCAACCCAATTATTGGGTCATCATTTGCACCTTCAGCTCCCCGAAAGGACTCCACCAATCTTATGGATGCACCAGCCGTCCCAACTTCACATGCCACTCCACGTACTGGCGCTCCGAAGACAATCATGGTGCACTTCACAGACGACAACTTCAACACCAAGCACATCCCTGTCTCATGCACAACCGACACCTACATTGCCGAGATTTTCGACGGCGTATGCCGCGACATACAAGTCGACAAGGGGCTTTTCGTCCTCAAAGTGTCCGGCACCGCCACCGTGGCTCCCTCCGACCGAACAGTCGAAGCGCTAGGCACGCGCACCGACCTCGACCTCTCCCGCCGCCGCTTCATCGGCGACGGCGCCTTCGGGCTCTCAGGCTCTCCCGGCTCCAGCTCGCCCAACGCGCCCCTCCTCATTAGCACCGGCGGCACGCCCAAGAAAGTGAAAAGGGGTGCCGCGGGCGGCGCCGCGGGCACCGCCGCAGGGCTACTGCACCCGCTCGCGCAGAAGCACGACGCCTTCCTCACGGCTAACACGTCGACGTACCGGCGCTACGCCGTCACGCGCAAGCAGCCCATGTCCTTTTCGTCCAGCAGCTCGCGCATCCTCGCGCTCGACGGCGAGTACATGCACATCATGCCGGGCGAGAACGCAGGCGGGACGAAGACGCTGTTCGAGGCGCCGCCCAAGACGACGACCGTGCATTTCAGCAGCGTCGTCGGGAGCAAGGTGAGCAGGAGGCATCCGCGCATGTTCCGCGTTGTCGTGTTCAAGGAGCGCGAGACCAAGCGGTATGACTTCGAGGCCGCGAGCCAGAGCGAGGCCCTGGAGATTGTGCGGGAGATCAAGAAGGGCGTGGAGAGGTTTCAAGAGGGCGTTTTGTGAGGTCTACGGCGCATTCAACGGGTTTTGTGGGCTGTTGCTGTATTTGTGCGTTTTTTCTTGAAGGGTGTCTCGAGGTACGGCTCTTGGTTGGTGAATTTGGGTTGGGATGGCGCGAGGACTGTTTTGTTTGACTTCGCTGCTATGTATTAAGGCATTTATGGCGATGTAAGCCTCATTTTCCGGAATCTTTGGGTATCTGGGATTGCAATAGCGATACGCTGTTGAGCTGTGGCGGGTTTGCGGCTGGACTTGCTGGAACGAGCTGTAAGATAGGATCAATCAGCATTCTTAGAATCACCGAATACTCCTGTTTCCCTCTGTAGATGTTCTTGAATGCTGTTAGTCCTCGTTTGGGGGCTGCAGGTGGAGATGCTGCCCAGACAACGCCACGGCTTTTTTCATTGTGCGGGGTGTGGTGTGGACGGAACCACAGAAGACCATGGGGATGGTGAAAGAGGTATTATTTGGCGGAATCAGGGTAAGACAGGATCAAGGCGCAATTCACGATGAACTCCACCATCTCCATCTCCATCTCTGGTATCACACAGGAGGAGTAAAACTACCAGGCACCTACCCAAACTCAATGCTTCACGGAGTCGATCCACGCCATGCACAACGATACATTGACCTACACAACCCTCCCTCTCCTAAGATACAGTACCCCCCTGGCCGTTACCCCTGCATGCTTCATTCCGAATAGGATGCCCTCATAGAATCTGTCTATCACACAGAGCTTCAAAACGATTGTAAGAATTTCTGAGAAAAAAAAAAAGAAGAGGTAGTCATATCCCACTCCTCCCTCCCTACCTTCCTCCCTACTTCACTCCGGCCATCATCACCATCATCATCGCGTCATCCATCAAACGCTTTACCCTGACTTTTCGAAGAAAAGGGCTCATTCCATTTGCCGTTTTCAGCAGCATCAAAAGAAGAAAAGTAATATCCCTGGGGAACAAGAGCCCTTCGCCACGCTACGCCATTAAATGCCTACAGGAAGCGACTGTCTTGATTTTCCCTTTGCACCAAAAAAAGCAAAATTCCCTAAACGCCCCCTTTAGTAGAAAGAGAGTGACCAAAAAACGCCAGAATACCGCTCCGCGGAATTGTCTACAACAAAGATCCAGGACCTCGCAGGCCGCCGGAAGCCAATACTGTGAGTAGTTGAAGGGTGGTGGGGTTTCAAGATTCGACTTCCGCAACGTCATCGGAGTCGCTTGCGTACTGCGAGTCATCATACGCTTCTAGAATACGTTTAGTGTATTATACATTTGAAGGGTTGGGGATTACAAACCACCGCCGGAAAGAATGGTGTCATCCTCCAAAAGCCAGTTTCGTGTGCGGTTTTCAACCTCTGCTTATTGTTAGTTTGGAATCCTAAATTTTTCACTCCTACAACTCTAAGAGTCCCCAGAGTTCTGACTGACAGGGACAGAGCTTCACTTACCCAGAGTAAATGTCTGAAGCAAGGCCGGATCCCCAGGACTCTTATATATTTCCATCGCAGGATCCTGATTTTGCATCAATGTTAAGAGCGCATGAGCAATATTGTTGCTTAGTATAATCATCGGCTGCATGTATGAACGCATTGTGCCGGTCTCATGCTCGATGCGGATCTTCTTGATCATGTCTTTGAACAAGGCTCGCATGTACTCATATTTAACCCTCATCGAACGTTCCGAGACCATGACTGTGGGTGTCGCCCGTATAAAAAGATACTCCAGGAGTGCTACGGCATTTTTACGGAGGATTTCATCGTCGAACATAAGCAGCGCAATGCCCCATTGCCGCGAGAATAGGATAGCTTGGTCAAAAAACCAGTCAGGGCCCTTTTCCGCCGCGATTTCTTCGTTTTGGACCGAGGTTAGCTGGTGATAAAAGTGTAGATGAGTCTCTCCACCTATATTGGTAAGCTGTTCTGTGGATCTCGAGACGCATTGGATGATTCTGAAGGCATCGTTTGCGGTTGGGCAAGCTGAACAATAGTAAATAGCAGACCGTACGTAGGGTTCAGCGTACGGTGCCGACAGGCACGAGATGCCTTCTGAAATGGTTGTGTGCAAGCCTCGAAGGATGTTTTCCTCGTCGGTATTCAGCATCAACTTTACTATTTCGCCAGGATACCAGCGGTCCGATTTTGCCAACTCGAAACTTTCGATCATCTTGCCAAGAGCGGCGAATGCTTTATCCTCCTCATTCCATAGCGTGAGAAGGCTCTTCTCATTTACTGTTAGTGGGAATTTCGACGTAGAACGATCAAATCTCTCCAACCGCTCCTCGCCGTCAGAGGCTGGTTCCATGCGCAGATCAATTTTGGACAGCAGACAGTAGACAAGTTCAATCAATCGGTTATAGATCGCCTTCTTCTTCTCAACGAGCCGCCACAAGTTCATGTAACGATGTTTGATGTAGGGAGTGGCGTGCATGCAGAGAACCTCAAGGCAGAAAACCAGAATCTCGTTATTCAGCACTGCTGCTGTCTCGTGCGGACCCATATTGCTTAATTGGCAGAGGGTCAGATAGTAGTCATCCCAGCCGCGGGTCCCGAGTGTTGTGTGTTGGCCTACGAGGCGCAAGCGTGTGGCGATAACGGCGAGAGCACCGTTATCGCTAGCGGCCAGTTCATTTTCAGGCTCTGAATCGAATACATCGACGCCGTAGAGAGTAGGGTCCTTTTCTCGAAGAAAATTTAGACAATCAAGCAGGAAGGCGCGGATTTGTGCTCGGACTTTGATGTGAGGACATCGTAAGAGCAGACCCGCAAGGGCATATTCACGTCTACACATCCAATCCACTGCAATCTTGCAGCACTTGGTGCAGGATTGAACGGTCTTCTTCAGCTGTATAATAATTTCGTCGAAATTCGCAATGTCTCTCAAACGGCTGATGACCTGGTTGACATGCTCGAGAGCTATGCCAAGAGCCAGCTTTTCCTGTTTGTGGTCCTCGGAGCATATTCCATTATTCACAGTTCGGAGAGTTGATAGCATTTGCCGTATGAAGCGTGAATGATTCGGATCGTACAGAGAGTAATCTCGAATGAAGATTTCGTTATCGGTGGCAATATCTACTTCAAGCTCGGCTGGAACAGGGACCTTCGGCGGTCCTGCGTGTGGTGAGCTGATGTATTTCTGATAGTCTGCATCCATGGCTGATTTCCTTTGATAGAAGAGCATGTATGCGCTAAATTGTTTTTGCTGTCGTTGGAACTGATCATCATACCAACCCCCATAAGCCTGATGTGATATTTGGCTTGGGTCAAATTCGCTAACATCGCGATCGTTAAATTCAAGCCAGGTTGTTGAGCTGCCAGATGCAGATGGACGTTCACGAATGAACGAGTAATAGTGACCATTTTCTGAGTTGCCTTGGTGAACAAGGACACCAACAAGTTCAAAGATATCTTCCTGGCGAGGGTTTTCC
>Ga0307515_10025681_pt1 | contig 10180 bp, 9 predicted proteins | sample 17_EM_MG_FD_194513 | JGI IMG/M metagenome (GOLD analysis project Ga0307515, IMG submission 194513) | Populus trichocarpa ectomycorrhiza microbial communities from riparian zone in the Pacific Northwest, United States - 17_EM | ecosystem: Host-associated > Plants > Roots > Unclassified | place...
ACTGCAGAACTCTGCAGGCAATGCAACAACAAGAAACACAGCACAGAGTGGATGTTGGCTAGTTTAGCTGAGAATTTCACTTGATAACACATGAACAAGCCCCTGTTGTGCAGTCCAAAGCCTGATGGGCATTCCGATAGAAGTAGAAGAAAGTAACAAACAGAAGGAAAAAAGCAAGCCCTAACATGGATATATGTTTGACAAGAAGACACAGGCTCAGGATCTTTGTTTCCCCATTTTGAAAAGCCTTTCAGGAATTCTCTGGCCAACTTTGATGTTCCGACGGATCCTGGAAGCAGCAACAAGTGCAACCCAGATCATAAAATAAACACAATTACCATTTCAAATGACAAAAATATAAAAATAAAAGGTAAATTTACATTATGTGCCCAGGCAACTAACATTTCTTTCTTTCTAGCTAAAATACCAAGAAATGAAGCTTCGAACTACGTCACAATGGGCCTTCAGCTCTTTCTCTTTCTCCTTCAATGCAAGAGAGGTGAGAGATAAAGTCCTGCACACATAATTTGATACGTTCAGTTATGGTATTCCTCGAGGTTGCATATGGCTTTGTCTTAGGTTGTGGTTAGGGGTGAGTAAAAAAATTAAAAAATTAATTAAACCGAGAAAATTAAAAAAATAATAATAAAAAAATCAAACCGTGAAAAAAAACTGATTAGAATTTTGAAAAAACCAACCGGTTCGGTTTGGTTTCAGTTTTATAAGTCTGAAACCGAAAAAACCGAACCGAACCGAACCCAAACCGAAAAAAACAGGAAAAAAAACCGAGCCAAACCGGAAAAAACCTAGCCAAACTGGTTTGAACCGGTTTTTTTTCGGTCGGTTTGAACCGGTTTCAATTCGGTTTTGATTTTTATTTTAAATTCAGTTTAATTACTTTTTTTTTTAATAAAAACCAAACTAAATTAAAAATAATCATCCTGGTTATAGGAGGGAAACCATGCGGCTACATGGGGAAATCATTCCCATTATTATTTATTTATATTTAGCAAGGATTCCATGAAAATTAAGGCATGGAGGAGGCGGCTACAAGAGGGAGAGATTCCTTGCTATTGTTTTTTCTTATTTTGCTGGGATTTTCTAGTCTAAACACTATTCAAGGAGATCAAGCTAGCCTTAATTCTTTTTAAATTTGAGAGGATTAAGGTCGGCAAACAATGAAAGAGTATCGTCCAGTTAATTCAAAATCTTATATGTAGGAAAAGGACAAGGATTTAGATTTTGGCCATAGAGGATTTCAAGCAAGGTGGGGCAACTTTTGGGCTAAATTATTTCTTTATATTATTCTAAATTATTTTAAAATTTTATTTGTTGTTTTGTTCTATTACTTGGATATTTAAATTTAGTTTAGAATTTGTATTTTAATTTTGGTTTGTTTTAGTTTAAAATCAATGTTTTAGAATTATATTGTTTTAGACATTAAGCTTATTTTAGCTACTTATTAGCTTGGATATATTGGTTTGCAACTCGATCAAGATCTACTAGGGTTATTAAAAGGACTATATATGTTTTTCAAGTCAATATCTTTAACTTAATTTTTAACTTAATTTTTAACTTTTTCAGTTTATCATCTCAATTATTATTATAATTTTCTAAATCTTTATATCTAGCTATTCACATCATAATTGGGCCCAAAATCCATCATGCGATCTATGAACTTGCTCCAAAGATTGAGGGCCATTATATGTTCTCTTTTGAAGCAAGAAGACATATGGGTGTATATGTTGGTAATCATTCATCAATATAATATATGGTGTTTTCTTTTAAGAAATTAACTAAGCTTATTGTAAAATTTGCATGCGTATGCACGAGAAAGAAAAGGAATAAAATAATCACCATATATGTTAACAACCCTAATTTATATGGTTAAACAAAAGCAAAGTAGGTGTGCGTGAGATGATGCCCCCCACTAGCTAGTAAACTCCTAGTGTTCTGGTTACCATAATCAACATCACTACCAAGCCATGCCATTTTTTTGCTTTGATATTATGACAAGGAAATGTTTGAAAGAAATTATCTCTTACATACATTAAAGTTAGATTTAGATGTAATGAAAATTCGTGTACTCCATGTATAAATGTTGAATATGAAAAACATAATGTATTTATTTATTTATTCAAGTAAAGGGACTCATTAAATTAATTAAAAAAATTGCTAAAAAAGAAGGAGAAGTTATTGTATTCCAAGAGATATTTCACTATCCATTTGAATAGTGAAATGACAAAATTGCTCCTATCTTGATTGAAGGTAATGTGGTTTTTTCACTATAATACAATTATCTTTTATATAGATTGTATATGGTTAGATTGATCTTTTTCATAGTAAATTACATATTTAACCCTAGAGTAAAAAACTAGATGGCATGTGTGGGATTGTTCGGCCACAAAACGTCATCTTTTAGGGCGGCGTGTGGAAGGTCTCAGTGCCCTCAACGTGAAGGAGAGACATGTGTTCCAAGATTTCCAATGGTTTGGCACTGTCGGCCATTTCCCCTCCTTCTCCTCTCTTTCCCTACCTATATTTTCACATCAATCCCTTAAAAATTTAAGAACAATCCTTTAATTTATTGATTCTTTAGATGTGGTCCCTTCTCCTTTTATTATATTTTTTTTATCTTGAATAATTTATAAAATTGGTTTGTTTTTTTAATTTCATCCCCCTTCAAATTTCATCTTTCGAATTTGATCCTCGTTTTTTTAATTGTTATTAGTTTTGTTTGGAATCATTTTTTAAATTGATTTTGTTTTACGATTTCACTTTTCTTTGGTTTTTTTTTCTTATCAAATCTAATCTCCATTTTTTTGCTTTCCAATTTTTAAATTAACATTTTTCTTTAGCTTTTTTTCATCGTCGGGTTTATGACCTTAGTTTTTTTTAAAATAAAAAATAAAACACGCTTCATCATAAAATCACAAATGTTTTTCAATTTCATCCCTTTTATTTTTTAATCTTTCAAATTCGATCCTCATTCTTTTTACTGATATCCTTTTTGCTTTTGCAAGTTTTTTAAATTGATATTTTTTCATGATTTCACCTTTCAAAATCAAATTGGATAAAAATTAAGCTTCTTAATTCAACCCAGGTCTAAGATTTCATGAGTTACAAGTTTTGGAGATTAGATCAAGTTTAAGAGGTTTGCTTAGGTTTTCTCTTTTTATTTTTCCCCTTTTTTTAAGTTGATTTTTTTAATTATTTTTTACCCCTTTTTTATAGTTTTGCTTTGTTATTTCTTACAGTTTTCTTTCTTTGAGGTTAGTCTCGGGTTCATTAACAGAGTCTCAAAGGTTAACACGGGATGACTTTTTTTAAAAAAAATTGTGTATTTCAATCTCATCATTCAATATTTGATGTATTGAAAATTGGTCTATGTGCTTTTTTTTTCTCTCTTTCCTTTTAAGTGATTCTTTTTTTTTCCTATAAAGTTATCTCAATCTTTTGAGTTAACCCGATTTAACTGGATTTTTTGTTGCTTTTTTTTAAATTTTTTATTTTGCACTTTTGTCATTCAACATTATGTTTTTTAACACTCCAGATGGGCTCATGTCGAGTTCTTTTTATCTTTTTTTCTTGGTCAATTTTTATTTTTATTTTTATTTTTGTTGTGTTTTTTTTTCATATTATTTAAATTGTCAATTGGTTTAATGACTTGGGTCTCATATTTTTTTTAGAATTATTTTACATAAAAAAAAATTTGATCAGCTTGTGTCAAAACGATGACCACAAATTTAATTCATTAATAAAACTATGATGATTATAACAAGGCATACTAATTTTTATAAACAACATAAAAACACACATCATATGTGTTGAGGATCTCGAACAATGATGTATTATATGAATTGTGAATTAAAATTGTGCCTCATTTGGATAAAATTTTACAATGCAAGTCTAGCTTATCATAGCTAGTTAGGTGTCATGTCAGTTAGGTAGTGTTTGGTTATTGTCTCAGGACAAAAAAAATAAAGACAAGGAAAACAAGACAGAAAATAAGACGGATATATAATTGTGTTTGGTAGTGATGTGCAAGACAAAATGACTGTCTTTGTATCTTATTGGTTATAGTGGATACGACAAATTAAAATATGAAAAAGTATATTTTATCATTAACATGTATTGTTGTCAAAATTACATATTTTAAAAATATAATTATATATTTTTTTTTACCTTAGTTATATAACCAAGATTGACTTGATGGATTGACCCCGGGCCTAGATTGATTCAAGTTTAAGAAGAAATAGAGGAATGATTGACTCAATCTAACCCGGTCAAAAACCTAGGTTAACTCGGGATGAAACACGGGTAAAAAACCCATTGATTTTTTTAGAAAGAAATTGGTCAAAACAAGGTTGTTTTGAATTTTTTTTTTTAAAATCGGGTTAACTAAGTTGACCCTCTTGACTCGTGACTTGAATCTTGCATCGGGTGAACTCTCGAGTTGGATTTTAAAACTATAATAATAATCACTTTTATCCATACATTGACTTAGGTCAACCCATATTGATCCTCCCGGACCATGACCTAGACTTAACCCCAATGAACCCTCAAATCGGGTTTTAAAACTATGATAATAACTATTTTTTTCCCTTATGTTTACCCAGGTTAATGGTCACCCCCACTCGTGACCTGGGTCTTGCCTCGGGTTGGCCCCCGAAACAGGTTTTAAAACTATGATAATAACCGCTTTTTTTGTTGACTCGGGTCAACCCGACCTGTGACTTGGGCCTCGATCAGTGACAAAGACCTTGCTCCGAATCGAGTTTTAAAACTATGATAATAACTATTTTTACCTTTACAATGACTTGGGTCAACTCATGACAACCCGACCCGTGACCCAGACCTCGATTAGTGACCCGAGTTGTCTCGCATCAACCATTGAGTAGGGTTTTAAAACTATTATAATAATTATTTTTATCCTTACATGTTTTAATTGAACAATTATGGAATTGAGAGATTTTTACAAAGATATTTTTATCCTAAGTCTATGTTTGTTTTTACATTTCAAAAGCGCTTTTGAAAAAAATTTAAATTTTTTTATATTTTTCTTTGCTTCAAATTAATATTTTTTTGATATTTTCAAATCATTTTGATGTGCTGATATCAAAAATAATTTTTTAAAAATAAAAAAACTTTATTTTGATGCATTTCAAAACAAAAGACACTTTGAAAATCAACCGCTACCACACTCTCAAACACCCATAGAAGTTTGAAAACTAATGATAATCATTAGTTTTATAAAAATAGGGAAATGATCGTTTTTTTTTTGGTTTTTTACTAAAAACTAAACCGAATGTCTTTATATATAAAGGTTAGAACTTAATTTAAAATCGATTCAAATCAACCGGTTTTAATTTTTTTTTACTAAAAAAATATTTTTTTTTAAAAATGATAAAACCTATATTACTTTGAGCAGTGAGCGGTGTTGTGAGAATGCTTCAGTTATGCCCATTAATTCTCACTACATTGGGAACTGTGCTATAATCATTGACTAGTTCAATTTTTTTAACTTAAAAAAATAGTCAAGCGATGATAGTGTTTTTAAAAAAGTATAACACTACCACATTTAACAGTTTACATTATAATTCCCTCGGCAAGAATTTTACTGATAGATTCACATATGAAAATCGTCCGTTGGTAAACCTTTCATCGGTAAAAAAAAAAACACTGATGGTTTTACAAATAGAAAATACACGCTAAAAAAATTACCCCCTTTAATATACCGATAAAATAATTTCGTCGGTGATTGGTTATGGCATTTATTGTAATTTTATTCCAACCCTCTATAAATACTGACAGAATTATTTTATCGGTGATAATGGCATATGAAGTAAATTGTTTCAAACTCTCTGGAATATACCGACGGATTATGTCTATCGGTATATCCGTCTGTAATAATTAAAAATATATTTTTTAAAAAAATTGAACAAAAAAAGAAAATAATTAAAAAAAATAAAATTGTATTCAAGTATGTAAAAATAAATTTGAATAATATAAAATCCAAATATTCATTACAAATTTATAAGTTCAAATAAAATTTAACTAGAATAATGGCGGCGCTGGAGGAGGAGGAGGCTGGTCTTCCCATTCATGTCTATGACCATGTTGAAAATGTTCTCAAACACGTTCTTTTCTATGTGCATGATGTTAAGGTTATGGCGTAGGAGATTGGTCTTCTAATAAGAAAGCTCCTAGAAAATACTTCGCTTCACCTAATTATGGGTCAAACCAATACCAGAAAACTTCTGCTTACTGCATTGGAAACCAAATATAATGTCACCGTACTCTGACACCACGTCATACAATTCTTCACCGGAAAGACGCGGGGGTGCAACATCCTTTTCAACTCTACCAACAAAAAAAATCTTTTATGTTCTTTCTGTACTTGTAATCCGTTGGCAAGAAACGCTGGTGATAGTAAAAAAAGACGTTTTACCCCTATTTGTTAGTGTGAATGCCTTGTTATTTTCTATATAGTATGAACATGCTAGTTTTTCATGCATGCTCCAATCAGAAATCATTCCATAAGCCGAAAAATCATTGATAGTCCACATTAAAGTTGCCCTTATAAGAAAATTATGTTTCGTCGATACATCATAAGTCAACACCTCGGAAGACCACAACTACGTTAACTCATCAATCAATGGTCGAAGACAAACATTTATATCTCGGCCCGGACTACTAGGACCGGGTATGATTGTAGATAAAAACATGAACTCTAGCCTTATACACATTCTTGGTGGCAAGTTATAAACTATTAGTATAATCGGCCAATAAGAATAAGGAGCAGCAAATGACCCAAATGGATTGGATCTGTTTGTACATAGCTCAAGACGCATGTTGTTTGATTCATCTAAAAAGTGAGGATGCACATTATTAAAGTGTTTCCATGCTTCATCGTCGGAAGGGTGCACCATCACTCCATTCACCGCATCATGTGATTGGTGCTATGTCATGTGCTCAGCAGTCTTTGATGACATGAATAACCTCTGCGGTCTATGAGTGATTGGGAAGTATTTAAGTTTTTTATGTGCTACAATAGTCTTTCCCCTGCTAGTTCTGAGTTTATAACAGGAATGTCCATATGTCCTGCACTCGGTCAGGTCAGTATTTTCAAAGTAGTACAACATGCAGAAGTTTAGACACATGTCGATTTTCTGGTATCCTAGACCGAAGGGTTTCATCATAGATTTAGCATCATAGAAGTTCTCTTTCAGCTTGTTCCCTTCAGGTAAAATTCTTCTCGCACATTCGACAATTCTATCATAACTGACCTTACTCAACCCATAATCCGACTTGATGGTAAACACATGTGCAACAACCAATTATTTATTATGATTTGTGCAACCATCTCATAATGGTTCGTTAGAATCTTTTAAAATATCAAAAAACCTGATCGTGTCTGCATTAGGTTCTTCATCTATGATTGAACATTGACCGACATGACCTTGATTCATTGTCATCACATCCATAACCTATAAGGAGGATTATTGTTATTAGTTTCAACTCTATGCATGTTGATAGCACTAGAAGTTGACTCAACCATCCTTTCTACCATTGTCTCATGAGGAACAAATGGTTCTTCGTGTGCATATCAACACATGTATTTCTCTATGAACCCTTTGTGTAGAAGATGCATCGTTACAATATCTGGATCGATAAACTTTTTTTTTATTTTTACACCCCTTTCATGGACACCTAATATCGCCTCCACTAATATTTCTCGGAATAGATGTTGCGTAATTAATAAAATCATGAACCCCGTTACAATAATTCATCCTCTGCAATCTTTGGGGTGAATTTCAATACATCCATTAACGATCATTCATGACTTCTATCAAACCTATATATATCAAATAATGATGACAACAATATGTATTAATTAACTACATTAAGTAAATAATAATCAATCTACTTTCATACTTCTCTTAATTCATTATCAATTATTTACGTACATATAAATTTATACACATTAATTTACAGAAATTACAACTCGACAATAAAATTTATAAAATATAAAACGGACCCGTTAAAAAAACCATTATTTATATCTTCACAACACACTTAAGTTGGTAATTCGATATAAGTTTCAATAATTTACAAATAAATATAATTTTACAAAATCTAAAACAAACCATAACATGCACAAAATCATGTATCCAGACAACAAGTTTGTTTGAGAAAAAACAACAAAACAAGTAAACACCTAAAACAAATACATATACTATAAAAATATGCAATAAAAAAATTAACATTTCAAAATTGTTTTCGAATTAAAAATAATGATATATTTACTTACTTAAAATGAAAAATCTACAATAAAATTGTTGTTGTGACTGGAAAAGTCGAGGAAGGATAGGGGTGATCGGGGGGTTGTTAGTTGTAGATTTCGGGGGGGGGGGTTGTTTAGTTGCATAGGAAATGAAGGAGAAATAAGAGAGGGGAGGGTTGGCCAATTCATATATTAACTATTATCGATGGATTTACTGACACAATATTTTCGCCTGTCAATCCGTCAACAATTCTAACGGTATAAGTGACACGTCACTATATGACTTTCCCTATTTGAATCCAACTGTAATTCTATCAATAAAAGCTTCCACAAAAAATTACACGTCATCGTGCTTTTTGATTTTTTTTTTAAATTCCTTTTACTCTGACTGGGATTCCCTCGGTATTTACCGATGAAATATTTTTATCGGTAGATACTGACGGAGTTGGCGATGGAATCAATTCGGTCGGTAAATATCACCTCAAAATACCTATAGAATATTTTCATCGGTGATTTTGTTTGTATTCGTAGATTTTCTGGTAATGTAAAAACTCAACACTTGGGTCATTAACTTGATCATATCCAATAAGATCAGTTAATTTAATAATTTGATTTAAATCAAAGGAAATGATAGCAAATGAACTATAAAAAAACATATGGCAACAATTAACTAAAACAATGAGTCATCAATATCATATTTGTAAGGATAAGAAAGAAAAGATTGTTGGAGACCTACCAATACTTTACTGTGGACATCGTCCACGACAAAAGAGTTTGCCAAGATTGTACAAACTCCACTACAAAAGGATGCAAGATAACATTAAAAGGAGTCATATGGTTCACTAGAGCAATGCCTTGGAAAAGCAAACCGAACAAAACACAATGAAATAAGTATCCCTCTATATTCAATCAATTAATTCTATTTAATTCAAGAATAAAATTTATTTTGAAAAAAATATATTTAACAAAGAACAAAAAATAAAAAGACCCGAGTAACCTAACCAAATAAAAAAAGGACTTAGAAAGCATTTAAAAAAACACAAAACCCAATCTCCAATAAAATAAATATCCTTAATGAATGTTCTTAAGCTGAGTTAATTTTTCAAATTGCAACTCGTGAAATTCCAAACATAGGCTTAACGAAGAAGCTTAAATTCAAATCAACTCAATGTTAAAATATAGAATTGAGTATAAAAATATACTAAACTAAAAAATTTAGGAAAGCAAAAAAAAAACCATTAAATGAATGAGGATAAAACTTGATATGAAAAAAAAAATGATTGAGAGTGAAATCACCAAAAAAAAAAAAATTATAAAAATTATCTCAGGTGATATAAATAGTAATTAAAAGAATAAGGACCAAATCTGACAAATAAAAAATTCAAATATGGATGAAATTGAAATAAATTTCAATTTTCATAAGTTATTTTAAATATTAACCAAAAGATTAGGGACTAAATAAAAACGAAGAAGTTGTGGGACTGATTTGAAATATTGCAGGGTAGGGCCTAAAAATCGAGGGAAAGAGAGGAAATAAAGAAAAAAAATAGTCGTCGGAGCCAAACCAGAGTTCTATTTTGTACACGCGCCACTATGACATGGAGGAGACATCGAGATAAATCTAAAGACATCCTAGAACGGTGTTTTTGATTACTAGAATTAGTCGCCGCGTCGTTCAAAGATGACGGAATAACCGATGCATGCCCAACACACATCGACGGGATTGTTTTAAAACACCTTTAATTAATTAAAAGACAAAACTACCTCTCACGGAGAATCCAATAGGGAAATTACAAAAAATAACCTCAAATCCAAGGCATAAAAAACAAAACCCCAAATGTAAAGATATATTTTACTTTGCAGATAAAATGATAAGATCAAAACACCCCTACT
>Ga0307515_10025682_pt1 | contig 10179 bp, 12 predicted proteins | sample 17_EM_MG_FD_194513 | JGI IMG/M metagenome (GOLD analysis project Ga0307515, IMG submission 194513) | Populus trichocarpa ectomycorrhiza microbial communities from riparian zone in the Pacific Northwest, United States - 17_EM | ecosystem: Host-associated > Plants > Roots > Unclassified | place...
GTAGTAGTATCTCGAGCATGACCTTCGATAACAAGGAAGTCGAGGTCGAAGACCGCCTGAACCCCAGTAATACGATCACTTCCAGCGAGAGAAGCGAGGTAGATGTTATCGAGGTCGTAGATTGACTCGCGCGGTCTGACGAGCCAGGATTGGGGGACTTCCATGGCTAGGGTGTATATCGGTTCAACAGGAAGATGGTCAAACTGAATAGATGCAGGTATTTCATTGCTTTTGCAAGTCAGAATCGTTTTGGGCAGGTGATTGTATTTACATACCCAGCTTCGTCGAAAGATAACTTGTCTCGGAGGCAGGATCTGTAAAACCGTTTGAGAGGCATCTGCCAATACAGGGGTGAGAGAAGTGTAGTTCATTTTACAGCATCTGAGGACCTACCTCTTCTCGTTCTGTTGAAGTGTGCATATAGACTTCGAGATGTGCGTGTTCAAGGGAAGTCAGCCACTAAATTGAACGTCATCACTACCATCTACTCGCGGATTCCAAGCATCATACCTTGATTAAGGGTCCCCACTTCTGTCCCGTCTCGGAAAGTGGATCAAGGAGGAATGCAAAGTTGAACAGTGCAATCTCTGGATCTCCATGGGTTATCATTCTAAAGAGGCGAATGAGCACGAGTACCAGCGAAGGGTGCAGTGACCTCAGACGCGACGTACGTGTGCTCAGTAGACAATGAACGATAACCTTGGGTCCTCGGTCGAACCGGCTGCTGGAATAAACCTTCCTGCATGGGGTCGGAAATGTGCACTGATGATAAGATCGAAGATACGCCGGTGACGATGTTGGTGTAGATGCTCTTCCTAAAAGGAAACATGAATTGTCATCTTTCAGAATTTGCAGCTACGAATATACGTACTCATCGCCCCAGGCTTCTGCAGTAAAACCGACATCGCTTAAACCTGAAATAGCAGCTCCCACGCGCCGGCCAATTTCGTATGCGACAAGTGGACCAAATTCGTCCGCACGGAATCCGCCAGAATGAATCGGGCCAAGTACCTGTTGCGGGACACGCATCAGAAAACACGTTGTCTTTATCCATTGAGGGGGCTACTCACTCGTCCATTAGCAACAATGCCGCTTTCACCGGCCTTCAACCCCACCTCCCTAGCAAACAATCTTCCGGCATCTTCCCATCTCTTATAGCCCTCCCAGTCAACCTGATCAGGCGCAGAGTCCAGTCGTTCAAGCAAGGCCCGTCCAGCAGGGGTGAGTGGTTGATTAAGGTGCGATTGTGGCAGGCATGAGTTTGGTTCATCATGTTTCGTTTTCGCGCCAGCGAGGATATCATTGAGGGGAAGATGCGGATCGAGCCCCCGGGTCAGGGCAATTGCAGCTGCATCGGTAGAGGACTCACGACTGGATCTGGGAGAGCATCTTCGAGGACCGTGAGTAACTCAGATGGAGATGTCTTGGAGTAGGCCGCTTGGAGCTGGTACAAGAGGGTCGAGAACCGGGGAGGGGACGAGTCACCGACTTTCCAGGGCGTGGAGGGACTATGGATGATAGAGAGGCGGTAGGATTTGGCGAGGTCCTAGGAATATTGGTCAATGCGGATGTCCATACAATATGGAGAGGTACACACGAGACCCTTCAAAGCCTCTTTCAGTAAGCCTAGGCCAGCGTCATCGTCGGAGTCCCCAACGATCCAAACGGTGGCATGAATCGACCCCTCCGTTTCTAGAATCCCCGCTGCTCGTCAGCTTCGTCCAACCAAAGTTCATCAGAAGGGCATACCAGGCCAAACATAATCTATGTCCCACAAATTGATGCGCTTTAATAACTGTGGCAGCGCGTGTATCCTCAAATCCTCTGGCCCGGAACTGGGATACAAATACCGGTTGCGGCGCTTTGGAGTAGTCGGCAGATCATAAAACAAGTTCTCGACGCTGTCTCCATCCTGTACAAGTCCATTAAAGTAATACTCCCGAATCCAATTGGTTTGCTTCATAATTTCCTCCTGCAATAGTGGTAAAAAGCTCTATAACTCTCTCCATTAATCCATTACCCCTCTATGACAAGTCAACCCACGGGCGTACCTTATCCAATTTGAACCACTTTCCGTTGACGAACACCGTTCCGAGGGATTCATCCATATGCAATACGTCCATCCGTTCGCTCCACCCGAGTACCTTCTTTTCTGCCTCAAGGGCATGCTCTTCAGTGCCAGCGGCGACCACGTCAAAGTCATGCGAGACGGCCGGGTCGAGAACTTTTCCTTCACGCAGCGGGAGAACGTTGATGGCGAGGTTGTTGAAGAAGGCGTTGGCGATGAGGAAGTCAACCGTATCGCCGTCTTGCTGGGCTGCGATCAACTGTTTATTCCCGATTTGATGGCAAAGAGGGCTTAGTCCTTGTGGTCAGAGCGGAGGAAAAAGAAGACGCACGGAACGAATATAGTCCATCACTTCCTTTGGGCCATAGTGTTTGTACACATACCGGAACAGTCGTGCGGCTTTGGCAGACTCGGGTGTATCGACGAGCGGAACCAGCCCCCAACGGAAAGTAAACTTGCGATTGATGAGGTTTGAGACATGCTGGTAGATCCACGCGAGTGAATGGATGTTGGACATATCCACCGCGAGGATGATGTTAAACAAGTTGAGTGCAACACTGGGGAACTGGCCGGGGTAGAGCGGGACTGCCAGCTATTCCTCGTTCTCATATTAGTGAAACCCGAGAGTGTGGGGAGTTAGTGATACTCACCGCGTGCAAACTTTTCTTCATACCCACATACCGCTCATCCTTCTCCAGGTCGTTCAACCAAAGAACCACATCCCCTCCCTCAGACCGATCACTAGCATCAAATACTCCATCAAGCACGGTTCCCTGACTCAATGCCTTGTGAACATGCTTGCTGCTCAACACGTCGAGCGCTTGCTTCGGGTTCAACCCCAAGGACATAAGTTGATCCATGATCTCTCGTTCGGAACGCAGCTTGCTAAGTATTGAGAATGGGTTGAACTCATGCTCTGGGTAGTACACCCCGTTTAGCCAGAACATGTTCGAGCCTGCAGCGACTCTGTCCGCGTTTATGCGAAGCTCAGCGATAAGCGGCTCTGAACGTGGTGTGATACGCGAAAGGGGTATAGCGAGGCGTGGAAAATCGGACGAAAGGGAAATAAGCGTGTTAAATGGCTCTGAGGAGTTCTTGATGAGGGAGATTACTTGCGGACCGAGGTCTGCACGAACGGTTAGGTCAATACGACGGGTAGAGGAACAGGCCATACTGGAGAGTTCATCGTTGGTCAAGGCCGTCGTCAAATCAATATCATCTACTGATTCTGCCTGGGCAAGAATCGCATCCAAGATGGGATCGGCGACTTTTTGGGAGGAGGAATCGCTTGAGCTATCTTCAGGGTCTATAAATTGGTCAGCAGGACCGATAGAAGGCGGTAGCACCAGTCTCACCTTCTCGTTTCGCGAAACGGTCGTCCATGACCAAATAGTCGGTCTTCTTGAGGTCTAATCCGACACCATAACCAGAAAGGTATTCTCGCGTGATAGGTCCTTCGCGCTTAGGAGGGACGTATCGGAAGACGTAGGTCAACTTGGGAGGGAGCGCAGTCGACAACGCGAGGAGTTCGGTATGAAGCTCGCGGAAATTGGGCGAGGTGAGGTCTGCGTAGAGAACAGCGTGGTGCAACGGTAGGTCGATAGTACTGGATGGGTTTGGGAGGGTATGGTCGAATGGGAGGAGCTTGACCAGTTGGCGGGGTGGGAGCCTGCAAATAGTCAGAGGGACGATGCGGGGAAGGAAATTAAAACGTGCTTGGACTTGTCTGCTGTTGAGTCTAATGCCTCACGTTTAGCTACCGCTGCCAATTCTTGTCTTGTGCAAATCCGGGTGCCGTACCAATCAACCCAGGAGCCGCATTCCTCGGCAAGAGTGCCACTCGGTAGCGGAATACCATCTAAATTCCGATCCTCGTAGTACTGGTGAAATGCTTCCAGCTTAGGCGATGCGAGATGAAGTGCAAGGGCAAGTTGGAAGGCGGGTAACGAATCTGGCTGGGTGAAAAAGCCATTGGACTTTGCCACATCCGTCGCGGCTTGATGGATAGCCTCTGGTAAGAGTGTCGAGAGCGGTTTGGGAAAGGTGCTGGGATTCGTCAAGAGGTCGACGAGGGGAAAGAAGAGTGAGGGCTGGTGTAAGGCTGCCGTTTCTCTGAGTAACAAGGGTGATATTACATTAGCCACAACAATTTATCACAAGGAAAGACAGTCACTAACAAAAATTCAGGGACAAGGTTGTGTGCTGGCCATGACGATCGCAGTGACACTTGGACGGGTGGCGAGGCGGCTTCGGTCGACGTGGAGAGTCCGAGGACGACTACGAGGGCGGTTGGGAGGAGCCCAGCGGCCGACCTCATCGCAGGCTGTCCAAATTCGCGGTGGTGGCGGCGTCGAAAGGGGTTTGGACACTGCCGCAACGAACCCAAGGACCTGTGGTGTGCTGGCTATATACATATTATATACGGTCGTTCGAGTAAGACGAGCACAAGCCATGGACTGCTCGTCGGCGACACCAGTACTGGTCATGGCCATGGCCTTTCAACTTCCATAGTAGTACCCAGGAGAGCTTAGTGAAACATTCCCAGTGACTAGTGATTAGAGTGGGTCAATTCTGAACGAACTGCACGTTGCTGTATGGGACTTCACTGGGCCGTACTGATTCTCAAACTTGAAAAGATATCTCATCTCAAGGGTCACATACCTAGATCTGCACGTCGTTATGCTCAATGACTCTTGTGTAGCTATTGCTGCAAATTTCCGCCTTGTACGCTCGCTGTACCAATCATATCGACGAGTACGAAGCCGCAACCTTCTGCGAAAGTGCCACTCTGTAGGGGTGTGCTATTTAGATTCCTACCATTGTAGCACCTTGTAGTACAGGTTATATAATGCTTCTCCGTGGAAAGATCTACCGTGTCCCAGACCCGGTCACTGAACACAGGGACTGGGGTTTACCTGTTTCCTGAACCCAGAATAAAGATAATAAACCAGGTACTGGAAAAGGTAATCACACGATTCTGGTACATATATAGCCCCGTCGATTCCCTGATCTCTGATGCGCGCACCATCTGCCCGTTCCCTGAACAAGCGTGAGTAAGTACGAGGGTGCTTGCTTCGGTAAGTGCAATGAAGTAGAGGGGCGAGTTGGAATGTGGGTTCGTTTAGAGTGGGACTACGCCTGATCGATAGACTCTCGCGGAAGAAGTCGACGAAGAAAAGGAACGGAGGGTGGTAACTGAGTAATAATAATGAGATTTCATTGCAATCCCTTGTGGAGTGCATGACAAAAATCATCGGTCGAAAGCTCTTAAATTATAGCTAGGCTAGGAGCTAGGAAAAGGATATTCGCCTACAACTCCATGTGTTAGCGTTGGGTTATCACCACAGCAGCCTACGTTCCATGAGGCATCACCTGAGTATGAAAATACAAGTGACAATGCCATAATACTGTGATGCCACATATTCCAACGCCATTTGCAAAACAGGTAATGCATAGCTAGCATCAAAGGCGCCCGATATGAAATTCATGAGGAACTAATAATACAGCTACGTCGACCTATTGCCAAGGGACGACATGAGGCCATGGCTCATAGCCCAATCGTGCTCGCTCCATTGCTCTCCACTCCATCCACTGACGTGCACTCTCTGCAGTCGGGTAGTAGTGCGCCAGAGGGTACTTCCCATACGGCCCAGATGGGTCGTGCGGCGGGGTCTGTCCTCCTAGATGGGGAGGGACAGGGCTATACACGGGTTCGGGGACTGGAATATGCGGGGAAGATGTCCCGTCTGACAGCAACTTGCGGCCCCACGCATATCGGGCCATAGTCCAGACACTCACAACCTCGCAGTTTTGAGATTCTGTGTCAAAGACAAGAGGCAGCGGCATCAGATGGACGTTCAGGTAGGGGAAAAGAGTGGTGAAATATGCAAGGAGTAAATGACGGACCAAGGTCGGCCATGTGGCACCAGTGATCGACCACATCCTCCGGGGTACCATTCTCGATGAGCATATTCTTGAGTCCACCACGCCACTCCTATGACACCAAAGAATGGAGTAAATAGGCCGCTACATGATCATGATGAGCAAAATCGGCTCACCATGACATTTTGTGCTTCGAGCTTGCCCAGAATGCTGAGTCGTTGCTGTTCTTCAGGGTTCGTGCCTTTGTAGCGTAGTGGTACCATAGGTAATGCACCAGCGAAATTGTAATATGAGCGCAATCGGGGAAGAACATAAAGATGAGTGCTCACTCAGAGGCCACGGGCCGACGGGCGCAAATATTGACATGACCCCACAGCTGTTGGGGTCCATTGTGGGGTGGTCCCATAACCCGTGGTCGACGAGTTGAAGTGCTTGCAAGACGTCACCCCCACGGCCTAACTGAGCTTTTCCGGCCTCTGTAGCCAGAACAGTTGTCAAATAGAGTACATAAGTGGTAGAGACGGTGAAAAGCACATACCGTTGGCATTCTTTACTGTCCAACTCTTTCCGGGTTGGGTAGCATCAGGGCAGTTGGAATCGGCAGGAACGCCAAGATGTACTTGGTCCCCTTTACGCATCTCGAAGTCATTTTCGGTCAGGACGAGCATACCCCCCGGCTTTAGGCACTTGACGAGCTCTCCGACCGTCGCCGCATAGTTTGATATCTGGAGTGAATAGGTGTTTCAGGCAAGATTGCATTTTGAGAAACGTGACAGATAATACTAAACAATTGACTGGAAACGGCTAGATGGATGGGCAAAAGGCGGCGAGGACTCACTCCAGCGCAGATTGCCCGCATGTGGATCAAGTCGATTTGACCGTAGAAGCGCGGCAGCCCTTGATTGACATCGCCGAGTTCAAACTGGTAATTTTCGGGTATAACATGCTCGTTCAGGGTCGCGGGGGCCAGGTCTATGCCAATGACTTTGACGTGAGGGAACTTGTTGGCCATGGACATAGCCCTGAGAAAAATTAAATAAAGCAGCCACCACAGGTCAGAGTATAGTGCCAAATGGACGAGTTCTTACCATATACCGCTCCCACACCCTAATGTCGGAAGGAGTTCAATCCTAGTGAGTTTTATGGCAGGACCACAGAACGCGACTAACCTAAATCGAGAACCGTCTTCTCAACGCCTGGCTCAGGTCGTAGAATGGTTTCGACCATTTTGGGATGCGGGTTCAACTCATCTCCAAGAGCAACACAACAGCGAATGTGCTGCTTGCCACTGGAAAAGAGTATCGCGATTATTAAGGGCGAGACACCAGGGTTTGGATACCAAATACCCACAGGCGAAGATGCTCGATTTTGTCTGTGCAGGAAAGAGGGTGTGAGTCATTGCATGGTCAGAAAAAAGGACTTTGCGAATGGCCAGCAGGCGTGTAGATCAGAGGTCGATAGTACATCCATGAGAGGTGGGAGTACGGTACAAAGAGGGAGACTAGGACGACTGACCAGCTGGGAGGAAGTACAGAGTGTTCTGGGCATTGTACTGCCGACCACCGACTTCTCGAACAGACTCATGAGTGTCCTTCATCGGTTCACAAGACGAGATAGAGTTCGCTGTTGCTCTGCTTTTTGATACTGTATCGGTGTCCATGCCATCTTGCTGGTCGTCTCGAGCGGCGGGGTCCATAGGCGCCTGAGACATGCGAGGTACGGAAATAGGTACATCGATGCCGTCATCAGGATTCCGCGACGGGTGCCGTTCTGGTGCCCACCCTTCTTGTTGCTGCTGCCGTCCAGCCATCCGTTCTCGAAACCTTGGTGGTGGTGGGGTTGAGAGTAGAGCCATTTACAAGCGGTCAAGGAGCAAATCATTTTCCACACCATGACGTAAACGTACTTGAGCCGTTTGTTGACTAGCTCGTTCTGCTTGCCCATCATTGGTCAACACAAAGGACCGAATGAATGCGACGTCAGTGCCACCAGCCGGTTGCCGACACAGACGTCGAAGTCGACCAATGACGCTTGAGGATTTGGAGCTAGAAGTCCATCCTCGTGAATTGTATTTCGGCAAGCCGGCACCAAGTGCGCAGTCCTGACAAAGGAAAGGCCTCGAGATCGTCTGGATAGGTCAGTCCTTCCTGTGGAATATTTGTGTGTCGCGTATTTCCTATAAATTGACGACTTGATCAGCGACGCGACCCTCTTGTACGTCTTGGAATCCTCTCGCCCTTAGCTTCGCCCAATATGCAATCTCAGCGCTCACCTCCAGTTTGATCACATTCTGAATCTCTTCTACTTCGCATCGGTTTATGGAGGTTGACTTTCGTTAGCGTATTCACAGTTCTTTCAGGCATAAAGGAAGGGAATTAATTAGGAGCGGATGGCCTTGGGAGGATTGGCTTCGACAAGCTGTTGTTCGTTCGTATTGTCCGAGAGGTCTTTAACAGCTACGGTTACTATACAACCTAAGGCTATGAGACCCTGATATAACGTAAGATAGCCTACAACACCGCTTCCTTCATGGTCCCCGAGGGATCAGTGCACGACACGCAGCATCCAATATTCCAACACTTCCGCCTTTCCCACACCCACAAAATCCTTGCCTTTTGACACCATTTATCTCGTTTCCTCTTCTCCAGGTGGCCCCAGATTCCGTAGTGGGGGGATTGCACCGCGAGTTGTCGTCATTACATTTGAGGGTACGTGGTAGGTGACTTCCCAGGAAGCCTATACATGTTCCCCACCAGTCTACTGACAACCGACCGTAACAGGTTCCTTGCGCCGTCATTAGCCAGCCACTCAAATCCCTGGAGGCTTATCCACGACCCCTCAATCAATTCCACCGGGTCCTTTTGACCACTGCTTGTCCATACACAGAAGCGTTTCAAAGAGAACCCTGACTGTTGCCTTGACCAGATAATGAACATCAATTCTGGAATCATGTCAAAATGCTCACTTGGTCGCAACCAGCGACCATATCGGAGCCCAAATCGCTTAAGCGATGGACACACCGGTGTACTCCATCCCCCAGGAGTAACAGTGGAATCCATACTGTTCATATGGACCGGGTGTACGACAAATGACTGTAAGACCTTCACTCCAAGCGAGGAAGGTTGTGCACTCTCAATCACCAATTCCTCCAAATCTGACATTAGGGCTAATGCGTTTATCCAAGCTTGGCTGGTGGCCTCGATACAGATATGGAGACTTCGTGGTGCAAGTCGGCCATCTCGTAAAGCATCTCTAGAAAACCAAACTAACCGTCGACCTCCCCGTAGTTTATCAGAACAGGAGGACGTCACAGAGAGGTTAATGAGCTTCCGTGCTGAGACACCATCCAGTATGTCGAGGGGATAGCCATGGAATACGAAGCGCTCGCAACTGGGGAGGGTGGTGTTGAATGAGTACGAAAGGTGGCGGTGAAGTGGAAAGAGAAGGGTGCAACTCTCAAGAGCATAGAAGGTCCTGCCATTCATCCACTGAATCGAGACAGCTCTGAGCGTGAGTTGACGCAGTGTGTGGACAAAAGGTAAGTGGACGTCATTGTAATAGATAGGAAGGGAGAGGTGAGAGGCAGTAAGTTCTTCCAGTCGATGTAGGTGAGGTAGAAGGTCTACTGGGTTGTACGACCCTGGAGCATGGAGAGAAAGAACCTTGACGGAACGGAAGATGGAGGGATAAGTAAGAGCAAGGAATGATATCACATTTGGTGAATTTATTTCCATTGTCGTAAGCTCTTCACTGGCCGATGTGCCGAGAATGTGCAAAAGGCGGTCGAGGAGGGGCGACATCTCGCAAGCGGACTTGATCTTGAACGTCCTAAGTCGGCTCAGGGCAGCATTGGAGCACCGTCGGAGACGAAGGTTGACGATGTGTTGAGACAAGTCGGCCTGTGGTGGGAACGTCTCAATGATGAAGCTTCGCCATCGTGAGGTTGCTTGTATGGAGGCGAAAATAGCGTCGTAAGCACCCTCTGATGGGGTGAAGTCACCGCGGTCGGGCTCTGTATCAACTGATACGTCCAAAAACCATTGATTTCTTTCCAACTTGTTTGTGACGAGACCCGTTGGGGTTGTTGTGCCGAGCTTGAGTGGCGCCCAAATACCAGTGGCGATAGTATACCAAAGTTTGCATACTCGCATCAACACCGAAGGTGAATAGCTCGTATCGTCGATGAGAATGAGTAAAATTTGATGGAGTAACTCTGGTGGAAGGCGGGT
>Ga0307515_10025683_pt1 | contig 10179 bp, 3 predicted proteins | sample 17_EM_MG_FD_194513 | JGI IMG/M metagenome (GOLD analysis project Ga0307515, IMG submission 194513) | Populus trichocarpa ectomycorrhiza microbial communities from riparian zone in the Pacific Northwest, United States - 17_EM | ecosystem: Host-associated > Plants > Roots > Unclassified | place...
TAAAAGGTAGTAATTTACCATCAAACTAATTTTTGAACTAATTATCATCCGTTGCTGGATATAACTTTCCACCAAATTCTACAAAATATTAGATGATTGCAAACGCTTTAATTAATAAATCATAAAAAAAAAATAAAAGGTGTAAGTTAGCTGACTCAAGGTAACATTAACAACAAAAAGTTATAACACTACACTTTGAAATTGCGGGAAGAAAAAATGTTACTCTCATATCAAATAAAACACTTCACATTGGATGTGTTCAAATGATTCCCACTTGTTTCCATCACATGAACATCATTTCCTCCTTCCACTGCATCATTAATTACTTTCCAATCCATTCTACCAAAAATAGGTTAAGTGTAAAGAAACAATTAACAAAACATTTGCAAGCAAACCAATGGACTGCACAACCTCATGGTTCCGAGTTTGCAGGATTAATCTGTTTTGTTGCTCTATTGAAGGAAAATGAAAGAAAAACGGCTGCTACACTTACAACAGATGGAAAACAACAGCTGATTATGGCCTTTTGTTAATCAGAAAATAGAAACTACATGAATGCAGTTTTGATTTTTGGTTAGATATAATTCGTAGCTAATCGATTCCTAGCTTCACAATAATGCAAGCTAGGATGTTGATAGTTCTCTTGAAGAAGAGCTCGTCAGTTATCTCAAGAATGCTAGGTACTACTGCCTAGAAACCAAAACATTATCGACAAGAGAATAAAATAAGCAGATGACCCTTGCCATGTCCAAGATTAATTTGGTTGCGGATTGACAAAATCAACTCCGGAAGAAGTCTAGTCTATACACTGTAAACGTTTTTGAGCTATGGATGGCTATTTGTTGAGGTGAAGCAATAACTTGATGAATAGCATGCTGCATTGTCTAGCACTCTTAATTAGCTGAAGTTTGCCACAGTGATTCAAATATTTCTAAGATTTAGTTGTAGTCAAGAAATGTACCTCAACATCCCTCACCGCCCGCAACTGCTTCTCAGCAAATCTTTGTGAAAGCTAGAAGAATCTTCATTTTAGCAAGCATTAATCTGTTTGCAGGATCCACACAAATAAGCCCTCGTGATTCCAAGTTTGCAGGATTAAACAGATAAAAACGCAGCACCTTTCATCTTCAAACATGTCCAACTCACATTAAATTATTGTTTCATAACATCCCAAATACACCAACACGCACATGACCCTTAAAAATCCCACCTTTTTCAACACACAAAGCACAATCATCAGAAAAAACACCACCCAAGATCCAAAAATCTAAACTTTATCAGCGCCCAGTACACAACTATCTAAAACAAACAAAACCCAGCACTCAAAAAACCATATAAAAATGTAAAAGAGAGTTACTTACTGGATAAGATCTTGTAACTGTTAAGCTCTAGTGTTCACAAATCTCAAATACATAGATCACACTACAGAGCATATTTTTTTTAAAAAAAAAAAACAGAGATTGACAGAAAAAAATCATACCTGGTGTAACAAGATTCAAGGTCGGGTCGGGTGTGAGAGAGGGAGGCGACTGGTTTGCTAGATCTAGAGGTTAGGTCGGGTCGGGTCGCGTGTCATGCCCGTGTGGGAGACTGGGAGAGGGATATGGCTGGTTTGTTCAGATTTGTAGAGTCGGGGACTTAGGAGAATGGAGATGAGGATTGATTATTTTTATCTGGTTTGTGAGGGTTGAGAGGGGGCGGCTGGACGACTGAGAGTGTGAGAGATTCTGAGATTGAGAGTTTGAGACTTGAGAAAGATGAAAGATTTATGAACACTGAATCAATGAATTATGATTATGTGAATTTGTGAGGGTTGAGAGGGGGCGGCTGGACGCAGAGGACGGGTATTGCTTGCTAGGGTTAAGAAATTTTGTATTTATAGTACCCCTTAACTGAACTGGTTCGGTTCAGTTGGGGTTTGGTAGGTTTCAAGTTTCTTAAACCGAAACCGAACCGAACTTTTTTTTAAAAAAAATAATCGGTTTAATCGGTTTGTTTTTTCGGTTCGGTTTTTTTGGTTATTTTTTTCTCGGTTTTCTCAATTTAATCTGTTTCTTGGTTTTTTTGCTCACCCCTAGTATGAACTTTCTGGTGGGTCATTGAAATTCGACATATACATAGGATAGGGAAGGGGGTATGAACTTTGTGGCATTAAATGTAGGTAAATTTGAAAGAATTTGATTTTTTTTAAGAAAATTAATAATCATAAGCTTGAATAATTTTGAATTCAACTAATGATAGCTAGCTAAATAATGATAGCTAGCTAATTAACTGGGTATCAATAATTTGTTAGTTAACTTTATTAATTAAAACATGATGTCATCAATATTCTATATAAATTTCATATAAGTAATGGATGATCGTTCTTGGATGTATCGAGTTTCACTCAAAGAGTTGTGCATGATGGATTATTGTAATGAGGTTGAGGATTTTATTAATTACACAATATCTAATTCAAAAAATATTAGTGAAGGCGGTATTAGATATCCATGTAAGAAATGTAAAAATAAAAAGTTTCTCAATCTAAATGTTGTTATAATGCATCTTTTACAAAAAAGAGTTCATGGAAAATACATGTGTTGGTTTGCATACGAAGAACCATTTTTTTATGAGAACATGGTTGAAAAGATGGTTATGTCAAATTTTAGTTCTAGCACCATGCATGGAGTTATAAATTATAATAGTAATCGTTATAGGAGTATGATTATGGATGCAATGAGAATAAATGAGTGTGATGCAGGTGAATTTGCAATCGTAGATGAAGAATCAAATGTTGACGCAACTAGGTTTTTTTAACTTTTAAAAGATTCCAACAAACCATTATAAAATGGGTGCCCAAACCACAATAAACTATCATATGTTGCGTAAATGTTCACCATCGAGTTAAACCATGGGCTGAGTGAGGCCGATTATGACAGAATTGTCAACAATCAGATTTTTTGAACTTTTAAAAGATTCTAACAAACCATTATGGGATGGGTGCACAAATCACAGTAAGTTATTGGTCGTTGCATAAGTGTTCACCTTTAATTCAGATCATGAGCTCAATGAGGTCGGTTGGGACAAAATGATCGAATGAACAAGAAGCATTTTACCTAAAGGGAATAGGCTGAAATAAAACTTTTATGCTACTAAATCCATGATGAAACCCTTTGACTTAAGATACTAGAAAATTGACATGTGTTCAAACTTTTACATGTTGTACTACCTTGAAAACCTAGATTTGACTTAGCATATAACCTATAGGCATGCGCGGTATAAACCTAGAACTAGTAGAGGAATGATTTTTGTCACATATAGAAAACTAAGATACTTGTTAATCACTCCTAGACTACAAATGTTATTTATGTCTCTAAAGATTGTTGAGCACATGGCATGACATCATTCATATGATACGTTGGATGAAGTCATGGTGCACCCTTCAAATGGTGAAGCTTAAAAGCAATTTAGGGGGTGTTCGAGAGTGAATTTCAACTTATTGTTTTTGTTAAAATTTGAATTGTTTTGCTTTAAAATAATTTTTTAGTGTTTTTTGATTATTTTGATGTGCTAATGTTAAAAATAATTTTTTTTTAAAAAAAACATTATTTTGATGTTTTTCGCCTCTTAATACGGTGCATCCTCAATTTTCAATGGAACCATGAAACGTACAAGTTAGGTTTTGTACAAATGAATTCAATCCATTCAGGTCATTTGTTGCACCATATTCTTGTTAGTCGGTGATACTCACGATTTATAACTTGCCACCAAATATGTGTATAAGGCTGAAGTTCATATTTTTATCTATGATCATACCAGCTCCTAATAGTTCGAGTAGGAATATAGATGTTTGTCTTTAACCAGTGATTAATTGATGAGTTGAATCAGTTATGGTCATCTAGGACTTTGACCTATAAAGTCTCGAGGAAACAAAATTTTCAGATGAAGACAACTTTGAAGTGGATTATCATTGATTTTCCTATGTATAAGATGGCTTCTATTTGAGCACACATTGAAAATTAGCAAGTTCATACTATATGGAAAATAGCAAGGCTTCACTTTAACAAATAGTGGTAAAACGTCTTTTTTTATTGCTATGAAGGTTCTTTCCAACCAATCATAAAGTAAAAATAGAAAAGAAAGAATTTCTTTGTAGGTTGAGTTGAAAGGGGTATTGTACCACTAGTTTCTTAAAGTGAAGAATTGTATGACGTGGTCTCGTAGTATGAAGACATTGTATTTGGTTTTCAATTCGGTAAGCAAAAGTTTCCTGATTTTGGTGTTACCCATGATTGGGTAAAATGAAGTATTTTTTGGAAGCTTCCTTATTGGAAGACTAATCTCCTTTGCCATTATCTGGATGTCATGCATATCAAAAAGAACATATTTAAAAATATTTTTAACACGATGATAGACACGAAAGGGAAGATAAAAGACAACATAAATGCTAGAATGGATATACCTTTGTTTTGCACCATAAGAATATGAAGTTAATTTATGATGAGTCATGGGTCAAAAAGCCCAAAGATAATTTTGCCTTAAACAAGAATGCACAACTGTCTACCATTGGCTTAAGAGTCAACGTTTTCTTGATGGAGGATGACAGATTCTATGGAATGAAGAGTTATGATTTTCATGTGTTTATGCAAACATTATTTTCACTTGTTTACCATGACTTATTGTGAAAAAGGATATGAGATACACTCATGGAGATCAATCACTTTTTTAAAGATATATGCTCTAACAAGTTGTATACCTAACAAATAAAGAAGCTTGAAACGAATATCATCCAGAACATTTGCAAACTTGAGATGATATTCCCTTCATCCCTTTTCAACTTAATTGAGCATTTACCCATAGATTTATTGTTTAAGGCAAAAGTTAAAAGGCCTTGTCCAAAATAGATAAATGTATTCATTTGAGAGGTTAGAGATTACACATGCATCCTAATTAAATTTTTGTTGTTTTTATTTTTTAATTTAAAAAATTTATTTAATTCCATGCAGATAATTGTTCAACCTTGAAAATCAAATTAAAAATAAGGCACATGTTAAGGCTTCGATATGCGAGGCTTATATTGTTGAAGAGATCTCAACATTTATTTCGTACTATTATATGTCTCACTTAAGAACAACAATCAACCATATTCCAAGACACAATGATAGTAGAGAAGTGCCTTAAAGTATGAATTTGTCAATATTTTCCCATTGTGAATGACCTTTATCAAAACATACAATGATAAGAAGATACTTGACATAAATCGAATTCAAACATGCAAATAATTACATGTTAATTATTTAACTATGATGAATTGAGACATTTTATTCAGTACAAACAATATTAACATGTTATTTTTAAGAAATGTTTCTATTATACTCATATAAATTGATAGATTGAATAATTCCCCGTGGGAAACATCGTTAATTTTTACAATCTTAAAATTCACATCTGACTGAATCTCAAATTCCAATTACAAGATGAACAATTTTTCACGTTGTTCAAAACACATGTAAGTAGTACTTAATAATTTTTAACTCTCGTAGTGTTTAATTCCTTTACACATTTATCTTTAGGTGTTAATTGTTGTAATCTTATACCAAGTTTATCAAATAAGAGGGAATGTTAGTGATAGTTTGAATTTACTATATTTGGGTACTAATAGAAAGGTCAAGTGTTATAACGGGTATTTCATTAATGGATGTCTTTCATACTGAAGAGTATGGTCAGGGTAAAAAGACTTATAATAATGGAATTTGTTTTAAGGGATCATAATGAGGTGATTGAATGGAATATCATAGTGAGCAAAAAAATATTTTTATTTAATGTTATTGGTATGATACTTGATAGAGGAATCAAAGTAGATCCCCTCCATTGAATTTTCTTTGCCAATAGAGCTTTCATCAACAAAAAATATACTATCAAATTTTTCAATATTTTATATTTGATTTTCCTCAACTAATCTTTGATAATTTCCTAGGCATTCTAGTATATTTTTTCCCCTGATATATATATATTATTTTCTTCCATCATTTTTTAATTTTTTGGTATGTTCTTTTTTTTTTTTTTTTATGTGGGGCTCAAAAATAGATAACAACAAATATCCCTTCTTTACAATACTTACAGAGCAAAAACTTGTTAAGTTATTTGTGTAGTAAGTTTATAAAGATAAACAAATTGTTCTTCAAAACTAATCTTCTCAAAGGTTTTAGTTCGGTTGATCTGAATATGCCTTTACAACAATCCCCTTCAACCAGAATTATGATCAAAATATTTATAGCTCGGTTAACCTGAAATACCAATATAACAATTCTTTTTAACCAAAACCTTGATCTCTGATACCTCTTGATTGCAAGGTTTGAAAATTTGATGCTTCTTGATTGTAGAATTGACTTAATACTTCCCGATTATAGGGTTGATCTTCTCTTTTTGAGAATTTTCTAGTAGTCACTTTTCTTCTTGATTGCAGGGTTGAATTTCTTGACGTTTTCTTATTGCAGGGTTGACCTGAAATGCCACATCTCAGCGGTTCCCTTAGAACTAAAATTTCATGTTATAGCTCAGTTAACCTGAAATCCCTAATGATTCCCTTTAACCAGAACCAAATTTTTGTAAATAGGTTGATTAACTTGAAATTCCAATCTGGAAATTCTCTCTAACCATAATCAAAATCTTTGAAAATAGCTCGGTTAACCTAAAATCCTAATCTAGCGATTTCTTTTAACCAGAATCAAAACATTTATGTCTTCAACTCAATTAACTTGAAATCCCAATCTAACGATTCCCTTTAACCAAAATATTGGTCTTTGTCTTCAGCTGGGTCAACCTGAAATCTTAATCTAGTGACTCCTTTTAACTAGAACCATAATTTTGTCTTCAGCTAGGTCAACCTGAAATCCCAATCTAATGATTCCCTTTAACTATAACCTTTGTCTTTGTCTTCAACTCGATCATTCTGAAATCCTAATTTAGAGATCTCGGTCAACCTGAAATCTTAATATGGTGATTCCTTTTAACCAGGACCAAAAGTTTTGTCTTCTTTTTCAGTTCAACTAACCTGAAACCCTAAATCCCAGCGATCCCCTTCAACTAGTGCTTTCTAAAGACTCTTTCTTTATTACTCTTTTGACTTATCTAAATTTGATTTCAAGAATTTTTTTCTGTAAAATAAAAACTTGTGCAATATTTTGGGGTTAAACACATGCATTCTTACTTGGTTTGGAAACATATGTTCCACCCTTTATTTGGTTTCCTATGCACTCCTTTTATGGTGTGATCTTGTTCATGTGTTCAAAATTGTATGCTTGAGTCAAGATTCGTTTCTTGTGCTACCTTTCTTACCCATCACATTCTTGGGAAAAGTCTCAAACTTTTGTTTGTTGTGGGGCTCTTTGTTACTCCACTAAATATATGATTTAACATTGCTTTCTATTATGCTCTTGTCAATAATTTAATTGTTTTCTCTATTTTAAATGTTTTTTTTTGTTTTATTTTAGCACTTAAATATTTTTCAAGAAGAAAAACTTTAAAAGACTTTGTTTTGTTCATGAAAATTAAAACTTTCAATGTATGCATCAATACAGTTCCTTAAGCAATTCCTTCTAAGGGTTTTATCAGATTTTAGAATGTGGGTCGTTTTTAGGTCAGGCTTTTACTAGAGATGACCTTTGTTTTAGTTTTTGAAAAAGGTTTCAAGTATTTACTGGAAAAAATTTGTATAGATAAAAGTTTTGCTTCATGTTAGAATTTACATTTTTCTTGTATGGATAAAAAGGGTTACTACTCATTTATCACGTCATATCAACAATAAGATCATCGTTTATCAACCCATGTTGTATGCGCTTGATTAGAAAAGACTTTTAAAAGCACATAATGCATGCTATGAATATAGGCTATGAAAGAAATGGATGCTTTTAAGGCTCGAGAAGTGTTTGAGGGTTTAAAGAATTACAATCATTTTTCTTCTGCATTTTCTCTCTTGTGAAGTCGTCTCATGGAATTTGTTCGAATAAACTCTCTTTCTTAATGAAGAGTCTTGCTTTGGCATCTTTGTCTCAGTTTTAGAGCGTCATCAAACCATTATTTTTTTTACCTTTTCTTTTCTTTTTTCTTTTTTTTCCCTCCTATTTCTTGTCCTTCCCCTTTTATAATGATTCCCCCTAGTATTGGTATCTAAATTTTATAGATCCATATGTGCATTTCAACAGTTTGCTCATATTTTCTTTTTGTCCCTTAATGTGGGGTGTGATCTTAGTTAGGGTTTTTATGAATAAAAACTTATTCAGGCTCAAATTGAGACCACAAGGGATATATTCTTATAAAGTGAAGAGATAGCAAAGATGATTTTTCTTCGTTTCAAACACACATCGTTAAAATTAATAAACTTTGTCCTTTTCTGAAAGAACTTGCAGGTGATTACAGAGTGACTACCAACCATTTATCCATGCAATTCAAAATGATATTCAAATCTTTATAAGTATTTTTTTCAAATCCTTATATTTAACTGTGGATTTCTGATTAAGTGGCAAAAAAAAAAAAAGATTCATATTCATTTCATATCCTCCATGGACCAATTAGTTGATGTTCTTACAAGCCACCACCTCACTCTGCCTTTGTTTATTTACGGTTCAAGCTTCATGTAAACACCTTACCTTCATTTTGATGGGGTGTAGTATGAAATGTGTTATATTATATGAAATATTGTAATTTCTCCGTATAGATTTATTTTATGCAGTATGGTCTACATTATCATATGTATGTTGTCCTATATATATAGAGTGGCTACCACTGTCGTACCCTTTCGAGAGCTCGACGTCGCGGCGACCCTTCCTAGTAGTAGGGATTGACCCTTCCTGGTAGTAGGGATTTGATTTCGGGGTTTTTGTTTTGTGAAAAAGGGAGTCGTCACCTAGTATTATGGTCACTAGAAAACCTAACTGGTCTTTCAGAGATTCGAAGGCAAGGGACTAGTTGCGTAAATGGAAGGTTTTAGCACCCCTAGTATGCCCTACCTAAGGTAAGCTGCTTGGTGTTTGGCTTGCCTATAATTGCTATGGTGTTGATGTTCTCTAATCCCATCAGTTCCCTAGGATAAGTCTGCTATGATGTACAAACTTGGGTTCAAAGTTTAAGGGAAAGAATCCTTGACCAATATGAATCATACCTTTAGATATGTTTATAGAGTGCCAAAGAGAAATGGTGCAGAACTCTTGAAGTCTATGCTTGATTTGAAATAAATTTAGAATTTATGAATTTAGAGACATCTAAGATAGAAATCTGAGGAGATTCAATGCGCTTAAGAGCTCATTTTTCCCTTAGTATTTCAAGTGTTTCGCGACTCGTAAATCGCAGGGAAGAGAAACAAAAAAAAAAAACTAAGTTAGAAATCTAAGGAAATTCAAGGTGCTTTAAAAGCCCATTTTTGCCTTAGTATTTCATATTTCCTTAACTCATAAACCGTGGAATCAAAATTTTGAAATGTCCCCAATTATAATTGAGGCTTCTTTCAAGGATGTGCAATTAAATTGTTCTAAATAAAATTTTAGGCATAAATCTGCCCTTATGTTAAAAATAAACAAGTTGTGTTCCTATTAACAATATTTTGAACATTTACCTTTCATAGGTTTTTTGCCCTTATATTATTAAGGGATAATGACTTGTTATTCCTAAAAAATGTTTTTTGATATTTACTCCTTGGAATCTCTTTATCTAAATATTAACAGTGAGCAATGACGAATTATTCCCAATAATATTTTGAATATTAAGCCATTTTGAGGTTTCTTTATCCAAACATTAATAGTGAATAAAGATGAATTCTCAAAAATAAGATTTTTATATTTTTGGAATATTGGCCAACACCCTTTGGAATTTACAAACATGTTGTAAAATCCAAGATACAAGAAAATAATTTTTGTGTTGTGTTTAAGAAATCCATACGAAAACATATTTTCAAAAACTTTAAATATTTGTTTTTTTATATATAAAAAAACATTAAAAAACATGTTAGGGTATTGGCCGTATGGAACACACAAAAATATTTTTTTATATTTTTTTTGTCAAAATACAAGCATCGTAAAAAAGAAAAAAAACAAGCCATACACATCCATTCCAAAATTCACAGGAAGTTTAAAACAATTCAAATCCGGCAACAGAGACCCAGCATTTCACCTTAAATTTAAAGTCTGAAACAAGTCTGCCCTTACG
>Ga0307515_10025685_pt1 | contig 10179 bp, 4 predicted proteins | sample 17_EM_MG_FD_194513 | JGI IMG/M metagenome (GOLD analysis project Ga0307515, IMG submission 194513) | Populus trichocarpa ectomycorrhiza microbial communities from riparian zone in the Pacific Northwest, United States - 17_EM | ecosystem: Host-associated > Plants > Roots > Unclassified | place...
AGACGTCTCATTTGCAACTGACGAAGACCCTCGGAAATCACGCGTCGCGCCTCGGTGATCATCGGGTCGACAGGCTCGCAAGACCCTAGGCCGACGGCCGATCGCGCGGCTACGATGACCCGATGGAGAGCAGCGAACCATCACCAGAGCTCAGGGCCGAGCCAGGCGGCGCCGGCGGGCCTGCGTGGCTGCGGTTCGCGCGGCACGGCGACGCGCGTGCGCCTGCGGCCTGGCAGTCCGGAATCGTGCTGCTGCAGGCGCTGGCGGCCGAGGGTCTGGGCCCGCATTGCAAGCTGCTGAACCAGGAGGGCCGATCCGCGATCGCGTTCGAGGCCCCAGGCGGGCCGACGCTGGAAGCGGTGCTGGCGCAGGGTGCTGTCGACACGCCGCGAGCGCTCGCCATTGCCGCAGGCCTGACACGCGTGCTTGTGCTGCTGCACGGCCGCGGCTGGGTACTTGCGGAACTGCACCCGTCGGTCTGGGTGCTCGACGGCGACCGGCCCTGGCTCGCCGACGCCAGCCAGGCGCAGCCCGAAGGCGCGAGCACGCTGCCGACGGCGCTCGACCCGGCCCTCCAATCACCCGAGCAGGCACTGCCCAGCGGGCTGGCGATCGATCGCCGCAGCGATCTCTACACGCTGGGCCTCGTGATGTATCACCTGCTCACCGGTGCGGCACCGTTCGACGCCAGCGACGGCGGCGCGTGGCGACGTGCTCACCTCGCGCTGCTGGCGCGGCCGCTGCCGGCGGCGCTGCCGGCGCGGCTGCAGGCGATCATTGCGCGGCTGCTCGCCAAGCGGCCGGAAGATCGCTACCAGAGCGCCGAGGGCCTGCTCGCAGACCTGGAGCTGGCGATCACCGCGCCACCTGCGCCCACTGGCGCTGAAGCTTTCGCCATCGGCCGCGAGGACGGCCCCCGCCGTCTGCTGCCGCCACAGCGGCTGTTCGGGCGCGACGCCGAGCAGGCCGCGTTGCACGAAGCCTTCGAGCAGGTGCAGGCCGGCGGCAGCGCAGCGATCGTCACGATCGAAGGCGAGGCCGGCAGCGGCAAGACCGCGCTTGCCGCGGTGCTGCGGGCGACCGCGGTGTCAGCCGGCGCAACCTGGGCCCGAGGCGCTGCCGACGCTGCGCCGCACGGCCTGCCGCTGTCGCTGCTGACGCAGGGGCTGGGCGACGCGCTGCGCCAGCGCGCCGACGGCGGCAGCGCCGACGGCGGCAGCGCCGAGCTTGAGACCTTGCGCGTCGCGCTGCAGACCGCCTCGGGCGGACAAGGCGCGTTGCTGCTGCCGCTGCTGCCACCGCTGGCCGCGCTGCTCGATCCGCCCCCCGAACTGCCCGATCTTTCGCCGGCCGAAACACGCAACCGGCTGTTCGCAGCACTGCTGCGCATCGTCGACGTGCTGGCGCCGCCGCGCCACCCGCTGGTGCTGGTGATCGATGACCTGCACGCTGCCGATGCCGACACGCTGCAGTTCATCGAGCTGCTGCTGGCTGCGCCAGGCCCGCGCGCGCTGCTGCTGGTGGCGGCCTGGCGCCCTGAGGCGCTGGGCCCCTCACATCCGCTGCGCGCCGCCTTGCCGCGTCTGCAGGCGCGCGCCGCGCCCGGCGCCGTGCTCCGCCTGCACGGGCTCGCGCCGCCCGAGGTCGAAGCGCTGCTGGCCACGGTGTTGGCCTGCAGCGTTGCCGAATGCCGGCCAACGGCCGAGCGCATCGGCACGCGATGCAGCGGCAATCCGCAGCGGGTGCTGCGCATGCTTGCCGCCATGGCCGGCACGGGTGTCGTGCGGCGCGACACCGGCAGCGGCCGCTGGCGGTGGGACTCGGCCGCGGCCGAGAACATCGGCGACGACCTGCCGGCGCTGATGGCCGAGCTGCTGCACCCGCTGCCGCCGGCCACGCGCGAGCGGCTGCACGCCGCGGCCTGCCTCGGTCGCAGCGCCACGTTGCGGCTGCTGGCACTTGCCGCCGGCACCACGCCAGAGCTGCTGACGGCCGACCTGCAGCCCGCACTCGAGGCCGGGCTGCTGCTGCTCGCCGACGGCAGCGCAGCGTTTCTGCATGAAGGCGTGCGCGAGGCCGCGCTGGCACTGCAGCCGGCCTCACACCGTGCCGCCACCCACCTCGCGATCGCGCGCCGGCTCGACGCTGCGCTCGCGGGCGGCGAACGCGAAGCGCGGCTGTTCGAGCTCGTGCAGCAGTACCGGCGCGGTGCGGCGCTGCTGCACGAGCCCGGCGAGCGCAGGCATGCTGCAGCGCTCGCCCTCGCGCTCGGCCGCCGCGCGAAGGCCGCGACAGCGTTCCCGGAAGCGGCCGAACACCTCGAGTGGGCCTGCGGCCTGCTCGACGAGGCCGACTGGCGCGAGGCGCACGCGCTGGCGTTTGCGCTGCAGCTCGAAGCCGCCGAGTGCTGCTCTGCGTGCGGCTTGCTCGACGCGGTCGAAGCCCACGTCGCGCAGCTGCTCGACCATGCGCAGGACCGCAGCGAACGCATGTCGGCGCTGCACCGGCGCGTGCTGCTGCTGGTGTTGCGCTCGCAGCATGCCGAGGCGATGGCGACCGCGCTCGAAGCACCGCGCCTGTTCGGCCTCGAACTGCCGCCGCACCCGAGCGAGGCCGATCTGGCCGCCGCCTTTGCGGGCGTCTGGCGCGCGCTCGACGGGCGGGAGATCGAATGGCTGGCCGAGCTGCCGCCGGCCACGGCGCCAGAACACCTGTTGCTGATGCAGACGCTCGAGCTCCCGCTCGAGGTCGCCTACTTCACCGACCCGCGCCTGTACCACCTGCTGCTGTGCACGCTGGTGCGCCTGGGCATCGAGCACGGGGCGAGCCCGCCCTGGGCTCATGGCTGCGCGTTCTTCGGCGTCGTGCTGGGGCCGGTGTTCGGGCGCTACGACGAAGGCGACCGCTTCGCCGCGCTCGGGGCCGCGCTGGTCGAGCGCCACGGCTGGGCCGGCCGCCGCGCGCGCATCCGCTACGCCCAGGCGATGGTCTCGATGTGGACACGCACAGCCTCCGAGGGCCACGAACTCACGCGCGGCGCTGCGGCCGCTGCCGACGATCTCGGCGACTTCGCGTTCGCGTGCTACAGCCGCATCCAGGAAGTGGCAGGCATGCTGATGCACGGCGCGGCCTTGCGCGTCGTGGCAGACACCGCCGCCCATGCGTTGCAGCACGCCGAAGCCGCCGGCTTCGCCGACATGGCCGATCTGGCGCGCTCACAGGGCCGCTTCATCGCCGCGCTGCGCGGGCGGACCGACGCGCTGGATTCGCTGGCCGGCCCCGGCTTCGACGCCACCGCTTTCGAGGCCGCGCTCGGCCCGCCGCGCATGCCCTTGCTGGCGTGCCTGCACTGGATCATGCGCCTGCGCCTGCACCAGCAGGCCGGCGACAGCGCCGCAGCGCTGGCCGCAGCCGGGCGCGCTACGCCGCTGCTCTCCGCCGCCACCGCGCAGGTGCAGCTGCTCGACTATCACAGCTTCCGCCTGCTGGCGTTGGCCGATGCCGATGGCGCTGCCGCCGAACGCCTGGCGCAACTGCAGCCCGATCTCGCACAGCTGCGCGCCTGGGCCGGTCTCAAGCCGCCGCCGTTCGGCTGCCGGCACCGGCTCGCCGAGGCCGAAGCGGCGCGACTGGCCGGGCACAGTGACGAAGCCACCGCCCATTACGAGGCGGCCGCGGCCGCGACGCAGCGCGACGGCCTGGTCGCCGAACACGCGCTTGTGCTCGAGCGCCACGCACTGCACGAACAGGCGCTGGGTGCAGTGGGCGCGGCACGACGGCTGGCCGAGGCGGCGCAGCTGTGGGAGCGCTGGGGTGCGACCGCGATCACGCGCCGGCTGCGGGCGCGGCTGGCCGGCACGCCGGCCCCGCACGACACGCTCGACGCCTGGCGCGTGGCGCGGGCGCTGCAGGCGGTGTCGGCGGCACGCTCGCCACGCGAGATGGTCGCGCCGCTGCTGACCGGTGCGCTGCGCTGCACGGGCGCCGAGCACGCGCTGCTGCTGCTGCGGGAAGGCCCGGAACTCGCGCCGGTGGCCGAAGCGCTGGCCCAGCCCGGCGCCCCGCCGCTGCTGCGGCCAGGCGCCGAGGCGCGGTCCGCGCTGCAGCGCGCCGGCGAGATGCTGCGCCAGGTGCAGCGCACGCTGGAGCCGGCGCAGTGCGCGGCCGATGTCGGCGCAGGCACGCCGGCGATGCTCGCCTGGCCGCTGCTGCAGGCCGAGGCGCTGGTGGGCGTGCTGGTGCTGGAGCAGCGAAGCGATGGCGCCTTCGACCTTGAACGGCTGCGCGCGGTCAAGCTGCTGGCGGCGCAGGCGGTGATCGTGATCGGCCATGCGCAGCAGCTCGTGGCCCTGCGCGCCGGGCAGTCGCCGCTGGCGCGGCTGGTCGACGCGAACATCGTCGGCGTGATGCACTTCAAGCTCTCGGGCGCGATCGTCGGTGCCAACGACGCCTTCCTCGCGATCACCGGCTACAGCCGCGAGGCGCTCGACGCCGGGCGCATGAACTGGATCACGCTGACGCCGCCCGACCAGCGCGCCGCCGACGCCGTCGCGCTGGCCGAACTGCTGCGCAGCGGCCGTTGCAGCCCCTACGAGAAGGAATACCTGCGCGCCGACGGCAGCCGCGTGCCGGTGCTGCTGGGCGCCGCGCTGTTCGAGGGCTCGACCGACAGCGGCAGCAGCTTCGTGCTAGACCTGAGTGCGCGCCGCCAGGCCGAGGCCGAACGCCAGGGCCGTGCGGTGGCCGAGGCGGCAAGCCAGCTCAAGAGCAGCTTCCTGGCCAACATGAGCCACGAGATCCGCACGCCGATGAATGCGATCCTCGGCATGGCGCACCTTGCGCTCGAGAGCGGGCTCGACGAGCGGCGTGCGGGCTACGTGCGCCACATTCACGGCGCCGCGGAGTCACTGCTGGGCATCCTGGGGGACATCCTCGACCTGTCGAAGATCGAGGCCGGTCAACTGACGGTCGAAGACATCGCCTTCGACCTCGACGAGGTGCTCGAGCGCGTGGCCGCGGTGGTCGGCATGAAGGCCGAGGACAAGGGCCTCGACCTCGTCTACGCACTGCCGCCGCGGCTGCCGCGGCGCCTGGTCGGCGACCCTTCGCGACTGCGCCAGGTGCTGGTGAACCTGGTCGCCAACGCGATCAAGTTCACCGAGCGCGGTTCTGTCGTGGTCGCGGTCTCGGCCTCGACGCGTGCGCCGGGGACGATCATGCTGCGCTTCGAAGTGCGCGACACCGGCCCCGGCATCGCGTCCGAGTTGCGCGCGCGGCTGTTCCAGCCCTTCGAGCAGGGTGACACTGCGACCAGCCGACGCCACGGCGGCACCGGGCTGGGCCTGGCGATCAGCCGCCACCTGGTGCAGCTGATGGGCGGCGAGATCGGCGTGGCGAGCGAACCCGGCCAGGGCAGCCGGTTCCACTTCACGGTGCCGTTGGGCCTCGATGCCACGCCCGACGCGCAGGCCGCGGCGGCTGCCACGATGCTGGCGGGCCGCCGCGTGCTGGTGTGCGACGACAACGAGGCAGCACGCGTCGCGCTGCGCGAGCTCGCGGCCGGCCTCGGCCTGCAGCCGACGGTCTGCGCCGACGGCGCCGCGGCGCTCCTCGCAGTGCTCACCGCCGACCGTGCCGACACGCCCTTCGACATCGTGATCCTCGATTGGCGCATGCCGGGCATGGACGGCATCGAATGCCTGCGCCGGCTCGCCGCGGCGTCGTTGCGCCACCGCCCGCCGACGGTGCTGATGGTCACGTCGTTCTCCAGCGCCGAAGCGCGCCAGGCCGTCTCCGACGCCGGCGTCGAGGTGGCAGCGCTGCTGAGCAAGCCGGTGACGCCGTCGTCGCTGTTCGATGCCTGCGCGCGCGTGTTCGAGCCCGGCGCCCACACCCCTGCCCCGCCCAAACGTGACGCGCAGGCGCTGGCACAGCACCGCCGCGCGCTGGCCGGCGCGCGGCTGCTGCTGGCCGAGGACAACCCGGTCAACCAGCTGATCGTGCAGGAACTGCTGCGCGAGGCCGGCATCGAGCTCGTCACGGTGGAGGACGGTGCCGCCGCGCTCGCCGCGCTCGAACAGGGTGGCTTCGACGGTGTGTTGATGGATGGCCAGATGGCGGTGATGGACGGCTACGAGGCCACGCGCCGACTGCGCGCGGACCCGCGATGGCGCACGCTGCCGGTGATCGCGATGACCGCCGACGCGATGGTCGGCGACCGCGCCAAGGCGCTCGCCTGTGGCATGAACGACCATGTCGCCAAGCCGGTGCGGCCGGCCGAGCTGTTTGCGACGCTTGCGCGCTGGATCCGACCCGCACGCACGGAGGCAACGCCGTCGCCGCCGACCGACTGAGCGGCGCTGCGTGCGATGTCTCGAATGGCAGAGAGCGCGATTGACCTCATCTCATCCATATGAGTAAAATACGACCCATAAAGTGTTTTTATGGGTAATAAATGACGGACTTTACGGCTCTTCCACTGGAAGTCACGACGGCCATGCAGAGCCTGGGCGAGAACGTCCGGCTCGCCCGCGTCCGCCGTCGCCTGAGCCAGGAAGAGCTCGCGCAAGCCTGCGGCATCACCCGCAAGACCCTGTATGCCCTCGAGAAGGGCGCACCGGGCGCATCCGTCGCCACGGCCTTTACCGTGCTCTGGAAGCTCGGCTTGCTCAACACCGCGGGTGCACTTGCCGACCCCGATGCCGACGAGCACGGGAAGATTCTGGAAGCCGCCCGCAGGCCCAAGCGCGTGCGCAACCCGGTCGACAGCGACAACGACTTCTGACCCATGGCCAACGACGACCAAGCCTGCTACGTCTACATCCAGCTTCCGGGCACGATGGAGACGGTGCCCTGCGCATCGCTCAAGGTTCGTGCCGTCGGCGCAGGTGCCTTCGAAGGCACCTTCACGTACGGCAAGCGGTATCTCACCCGGCCTGAGGTGGTGGCCTTGGACCCGTTCCACCTGCCCTTGTCGACGCGCCCTCAGAAGTTCACGAAGCTCAAGGGCATTCCGGGCGCCGTTCGGGACGCGAGCCCGGACGCTTGGGGCCGTCGAGTCATTCAGGCCAAGCTGCAGCGGCCCGAAGCCGACATCCAGGAAGTGGAGTACCTGCTCAACGGACCGGACGATGGCGCCGGCAACCTGAGCTTCGGGAGAACCGCAACGCCGCCCGCGCCGCGGCGACCCTTCAATCGCACGCATCAGTTGCCTGCCCTCATAGAGGCAGCCGAGAAGCTGGAAGAGGACGGAACGCTTGCACACGAGGTACTTGAGGAACTCGAACCCGGCACGAGCATGGGCGGTGCAAGACCCAAAGTGACGGTGGAGGACGACCACAAAGTCTGGTTGGCCAAGCTGCCGGAGAAGGCCGACCGGCACAACATGCAGCGCATCGAGTACGCGACGCTGGAGTTGGCCCGCGCCGCCGGCCTTCGCGTCTGCGCAACGCGCCTCGAACGGGTCGGGAAGCGCAACGCGCTGATGCTCGACCGCTTCGACCGCGAGTGGAATCCCGACGCCAACGCCTACCGGCGCTTCGGACTCGTGTCGGGCCTGACGGTGATTGACGCCGAAGATGGTTACCTCGGTCGCGAGCGCTGGTCGTACCCGCTGCTCGCGGATGAGCTTCGGCGCTGGTCCGTCAAGAGCAACGACGACCGTCGCGAACTGTTCCTGCGCATGGTGTTCAACGCAATGGTGACCAACAACGACGACCATCCTCGCAACCACGCGCTGTTGCAGACGAGAGGTGGCTGGCGGCTTTCACCCGCGTACGACATCCTGCCCGTCCCCATGGTCTCGGTCGAACGGCGGAACCTGGCTCTGGAGGTGGGTCGTTTTGGCCGAGCCGCGAGCCTCTACAACATCGTGTCGCACTGCGCTGCATTCGGGCTCTCGAACGAAGAGGCTCAGGCACTGATCGACGGGATGCTCGCCGTCGTCCGCGGCTGGCGCGAGTTCTATATCGAACGCGGCGTCGAGCAGCGCAGCATCGAAATGCTCGAGCAGGCCATGCTGCCAGCCTCCTTCTTCCGGGACACGCCGCCAGACGCCGTCTGAGTGTGCGACACCTGTGCGAGCCCGGCGGCTCGCTCATTCGGGCTTGAATCCGCTGTCGTCCAGCATCGCCTTCTCCTTCACCAGCTGGGCTTCGGCATAGGCACGATAGGCCTGCCCCGACCGGTAGTGCGGGGTCAGGTCGTACTCGTCGAGCATGCGCCGGTACTCGGGGTCGTCCATCGCCTTCTTGAAGGCCGCATGCAGCCGCGCGGCGATCGCCGGATCGAGGCCTTTCGGCGCGACGAGTCCGACCGCCGACTCGATGACGAAGTCGTACCCCAGCTCCTTCACCGTGGGCACCTGTGGCCAGCGCGTCAGCCGCTGTTCGGTGAACGTGGCCAGCACCCGCACCTTGCCGGAGACCGCCATCGGGCCGAAGCCCGGGTCGCCGTAGACATCCAGATGATGGCCGAGGATCGCCTGGAAGGCCTCGCTGCCGCCCTTGAACGGGATCATGTTGAACGGTGCGCCGGCCGCCTTTGCCAGCCGCTCGGCAACGATGCGGTTGACGCTGATCGCGCCGACGTTGCCCCAGCTGATCAGGCCCGGGCGCGCCTTCGCGTCGGCCAGCAGTTCACGCAGGCTTTGCCACTTGGCGTCGGCAGCGACGGTCACGCCAGTGGACAGGCCGGCCAGGCCGATGACGTAGGTGAAGTCCTTCAGCGGATTCCACGGGGTCTTCATCAGCAGCGGCTGGCGGATCACCGAGTTGTGCATCAGCGCGAGCGTGTAGCCGTCGCCTTCGGTCATGGTGGCGAGCGTCGCGGTGCCGGTCACGCCGCCGCCGCCCGGCTTGTGCATCAGCACGATGGGCTGGCCGAGGTCCTGGGCCGCGGCATTGCACAGTGCGCGCAGGACCGGGTCGAACGAGCCGCCCGGCGGAAAGGGCAGGACCAGGATGATCGGCCGGCTCGGGAACGCCTGGGCGCGCGCCGATGGCGCGGCCGCCAGCCCGGCCGCCGCAGCGGCCGCAGCGAGCAGCTGGCCGAGCGCGTCGCGCCGGTGGATGTCGAAGCGGCGGGTCGTGTCACGAGAGCTCATGATCGGTCTCCTTCAATCCTTCAGGTGCGGCATTCGCCGCGGGAGCGGCCCGGCGGCTCATGGCCCGGCCTTTCGGGCCCGCGCCCGCAGTTGGGTCTTCAGCACCTTGCCGGCTGCCGACAGCGGCAATGCCGCGATGAACTCGATGCTGCGCGGGCACTTGTAGCCGGCGAGCTGGCGCCGGCACCAGGGCACCAGTTCGTCACGCAGCGCCGCCTCGCCGCCGGCGTGCGTTGCCCGCAGCACCACGACCGCATGCACGGTCTCGCCCCAGCGTTCGTCCGGAACGCCGATCACCGCGGCATCGGCCACCGCCGGATGGCTGCGCAATGCGGCCTCGACCTCGGCGGGGTACACGTTCTCGCCGCCGGAGATCACCATGTCCTTCAGTCGGTCGGCGATGAAGAGGTAGCCGTCGGCGTCCATGCGGCCGCCGTCGCCGGTGTGGAACCAGCCGTCGCGCAGCGCCTTCGCGGTGGCGTCGGGCTGGCCCCAGTAGCCGCCGGTGACCATCGGCCCGCGCACGACGATCTCGCCGACCGTACCGCGGGGAACGTCGCGGCCCTGCTCGTCGACGACACGGATCTCGGCGCCCAGCCCCGCGCGGCCCACCGACGCGAGCCGCCCGCTTTCGCGCGCCTGCGCCGTGTGGTTGGTGGGCAGGTTGATGCACACCGCGCCCGCCGTTTCGGTGAGGCCGTAGGCCTGGAAGAACTCGGCGCGCGGCCAGGCCGCGAGCGCACGGTCGAGCAGGTCGGGCGGCATCGGCGCGGCGCCGAACGCAATGCGGTCCAGGCTCTTCACGCGCGCCGGGTCGAACGCCGGATCGTCGAGCAGCGACTGCAGCATGCTCGGCACGACGATGATGTCGGTGATGCCGTGGCGCTCGATCGCCTCGATCGCCGCGGCCGGACGGAACTGCGGCATCGTGACGCAGCCGCCGCCGACGATGCTCTGCCCGATCAGGCGGCCGAGGCCCGCCACATGGAACAGCGGCGCCACCAACAGCGTGACGCTCGCGGGCGAGTTGTTCAGCTCGGCGCCGCGCGTCATCGAGGCGCACCAGAAGTTGGCGT
>Ga0307515_10025686_pt1 | contig 10178 bp, 7 predicted proteins | sample 17_EM_MG_FD_194513 | JGI IMG/M metagenome (GOLD analysis project Ga0307515, IMG submission 194513) | Populus trichocarpa ectomycorrhiza microbial communities from riparian zone in the Pacific Northwest, United States - 17_EM | ecosystem: Host-associated > Plants > Roots > Unclassified | place...
ATTTTTTGGAGTTTATGATGGGCATGGAGGCAAAAAGGCAGTGGAGTTTGTTGCAGAGAATTTGCACGTAAATATTCTTGAAAAGATGGTGAATTGTGATGCAGGGAATGTTTCCAAAGAGGAAGCTGTTAAAGCTGGGTATTTGAAAACTGACCAGGATTTCTTGAAACAGGTATCATCATCCCTTTACTCTTTCTTTCTTGTTCACTAATCGTTGAAAATCTGTAAATTTTAATGTTTGATGATATTAATTCTTCTTGCAAATTGGAATGCATTTGAAATTTTGTGTCAACTGTTGCTTCTAGCTTATAAGGCAGGTAAACTGTTTTAATTAGAATTTTGACTAGACTTGTCCTTAATTGGAAAGCTGCAGATTATTGGGTTTTCTTGGTCCACAAAAGCTGCTGCTATTTATAGTTTGGAGAAAGATAATTGACTGAAAAAGAATAATTTGTGAGCAACAAGAGACTATGTGCAACTTGACTTAATTTTATATCAGTCTTAATTATTTGGAAGTCCTAATTCTTCATTCTAAACTGGATGTAAGTCTTGTGTGTCGTGATGCAGAATTCTGTGATTTCATTGTCAGTCTAACTCCCTAAAACCTTCAAGGACTTGATTATAAGTAGTCTACTCAGATGTCACCCTCAGCTAAGCTTTACACCGACCATTGGAGTACTGGCTATACCAATCCTGTTTATGGATTACATAATTGATTCTATCTGATTAAGGCTTACAAAACTGGTTTTGAATGGTGAATCGACTACTCGAGGATAGGACTGGTTGTTCAAAAGACTAAATGTGAAGCTGAAAGCAATTTGTTTGTGATGATAAATATTTTTCTTTATTGAGATTGCATTTGGACATTGTTCTTCTATCCCATCTTTATATATCCTGCTGTGTATATTACTCGAAAAAGGAGGGAGTAGACTGGTACAAGTGCAACAATAATGCATCTTCTTCTTTTTCACCACTCCTATTATCTTTCTTGATCAACTGTAGAAGAATGGCTGTATATTGTCAATAATGCAGGGTTTAGTCAGTGGCGTTTGCTGTGTCACAGCCTTAATTGAAGGGCAGGAGGTTGTTATCTCAAACTTAGGAGACTGTAGAGCTGTTCTTTGTAGAGGAGTAGTAGCTGAAGCCCTTACAGAAGATCATAGAGCAGCACGGGAGGATGAACGTAAAAGGATAGAGGATAAGGTATGGTTTATACCATGGCGAAACATGGTAGTATATACAGCAGTGCATGAAAGGGGTTGTGGATTACTTGTGATATTCATTAATAATGTGATACAGGGAGGATATGTTGAGATTCATCGAGGTGCATGGAGAGTTCATGGGATACTTTCTGTTTCTAGAAGCATTGGAGATGCTCATCTGAAGGACTGGGTACTGGCTGAGCCGGATACAAAGATCCTGAAGCTGAGTCCGGACATGGAATTTCTCGTCTTAGCTTCTGATGGACTGTGGGACGAGGTGAGATGGACAATGCTCATTGTGGAAACTTTATGCATGAACTTTGATCTTGGATTTAACTCATAAATATTGGTAATGGAAAATTGTTTTATTCTATCCTTTGCCTTCGTTTGTTAAATTCATTTCTTTTTGCTTGTGAACTCTGGGTAAAATAATATGCTTTGTCATTTCAAATGCATTAAATTATGGGATTGAAAGTTTTTACTTAATAATCACTCATTTAAGTTTGGACCTAACCTACTAACTGTGAAAATTGAAGGCCGCTTTAATCTCAATTACTAGTATAAAACCATCTCTTACAGGGTTGAGCACCTTTTCTCTACTTTTGCAACATTAAGGTCCAGTAGTGCATCTTGAAGTTGACAGACAGAGTTGACATTTGTATGGTTTATGAGGGCATTGACTTCATTGCTTGATTTATGGAATTATGTGGCTGTTAACTCTTTTTTGGTAATTTGTGCCCTAGGTTGGGAACCAAGAAGCTGTTGACATGGTAATTTCTTTGTGTATGGCTGAGAAGAATGTGGGAACCACAGGAGATATTCCAGAAGATAAAGATATTGATTATGGTTGTGTAAATGTAAGCCCTTCATCTAAGTTGCGGCGGATATCACTTGTCAAGCAACAAAAAGAGTCCAGACACTCACCAAGCTATAAGAAGAAGGCTTGCAGCTGGAAAGACAATGAAGATGATTTTGCATGTGAAAATGAAAGTCCTCCAACAAAGTCAAGAAAAATTTCATTGGTCAAGCGAATAAACATCAAGACTGAGTCTCCTATTAAAGAAAATAGTTGGTACAAGAAGAGATCTGCCTCTGTGGTGCTTGAGAATGCTTGTAAGGAGCTTGTGAACCTTGCTGTGAGTAGGGGTAGTTTGGATGACATTACAGTAATGATAATTGATTTGAATCATTTCAGACATAACAGTTGATCTTGTGGGCTAATAGAACCTACTGTGTTGCTTCCTACGAAATCTAGATTATTAGCTATAACACCTGCAACCATGCAAGTGCGCTGCCTAGGTTTGAGACTCCCAATTGTAAAAGTCCATATAGAAAATTGTAGTATCTTTGAACTGCTAATGAGGCAGCAAGTTCCATTAGTATTTTCCTTTATCTTCCATCTGCTTTCCAGCTCAGTTGTACTTCTTGTGATGGTATACTAGCAACTGATATTGATGCTTTTTTCGGGGCCACCAATCTTGCTGTCTAATAAACGAGTTAATTGTACTGCCATGAATTAGGATGAGCCATTTGGAATTTTCAATATTCTCAGGGTCTGTTTCAGATCACCATTTACATTAATAAAATTTGAAGTTTTTGTCTGAGCATTTTGTTTGTAGCGGGATCAGAGGATGCGGATGCTGCCAGATACTCTGTTTCCAGGTATGGCTGAAAGATCATACAGCATGCTTCAGACCCCAGTGTAACAAACACTGATGGTATGTATTATGTAAATGAAATCAATCTAAAAGTAGATGAAATCAATCCAAAAGGATCAATTTGTATCATGATTCCACCTGGTTATGCAAAAAGCCTAAAATTTGCTTGAAATTATTTTCAGAAATCACAGGTAGTCCTATTTGATGAAATTAATAAGGTTAAAGAGGAGAGCCTGGGAGACAGGGGCGGAGCTGGAATTATATAATTATATAATAGAAAGGATCAAAACTCAAGATATAATTTATTATTAGAAAATTTATCTATTTAAAATAAAAATGTATTATATTATTCTATATTTAAACACTAAAAATTTAAAAATTTAAAATATTGTGCAGGGCTGGTCCCTGCTCGCCTCCCCCCTGGTTCCTCTCCTGCTTGGAGACAGATCAGGTCTTACCCAAGTTCATAATATAGGCATAAGGGTGAATTAAGCTCTCTAGTCTGGAAATTATTATTCAAATTCTAATTTGACAAGTAATTATCTCCTTACGCATCATCTAGGCTTCTTTGTTCTCTGCGTGCTTGTCTTCTAGGTAGAGTGGCAACCAAGAGCTGGGCCAGCCTTAGATCCCTCTGGTTTTCAGCATTTGTTGCTTCTGGAATCTAGATTCCTTGTCAAATTAATTTCCTGCAATAACTCTTCCGAGGAAGTTAATGACTGAAGGAAAACTACAGGTAAAGAGGTAGAAAACAAGCACATATAGCATTATATATATATGGAAAATCCAAATATCTTTCCACATCTTATTTAGCAGCCTCTTTTCACTCCTCCCACATGCTCCCATATTGAAAGTAGCTTGACCCTCTTCCCCACACCAACCTTTTTCTGTTCTTTAGGGAGTACACTTTCATCAGAATACTCAAATGTGAGGAAAAGGGTTTTCTCCCTTTTTACCATACATAAAATAAAAATATGATAGTAACATATGATTGAAGCCAAACCCACTTTAAGAACGGGGAAAAAGTTAAGTTGATTGGAAACAGAAAGGAGTAAAAGCAAAAGGGAGAGATTGAAAAGCTTGCGCGAGTAGTATATAATGGCTTATAAAATGTGTTGCTTTTCCTACTTTCTTACTCCTCTATCTTCAAAATAACTGCGAGTTTGGAAATTGGTTATTGAAGCAGTAAGGACGATCTCTCGAGTCTTGATATCTAATATTCTTCCAAACAAACAACTAACCAGTAGCATCCATGAACAGACCTTGAGGTGAAACTGAGAGATCTTGATCAAACCCATATCTCTTGAACCTTGTCTCCCTCTAGTTAGTTTAATCAAGCATTTGAATCTATTCTCCGTTTCTATCTTATTATTTGTAGTGTATAGAGAGCATATATCATGCCTGATTCATTAGGTATCCCTGCCTGCTTCTCCTCTGGTGAGAGGCAAATTGTTGAGCCAGGGGCTAATGTAACCAGGTCAGGCCAGAGTGTGTTCATGTCTGTGTATCGAACAAAGTTAGCTGGTCTCTGCCGTTTGATCATCATTACATGGTGCAAGAATCTCTTGATGCATGGCTTGTCTATTTCTGTTCAAGCAACGAATGGAAGCGAGCATCATCAGTGCAAGGTCGAGCTTAAGCCATGGAACTTTTGGAGAAAACAAGGTTCAAAGCAATTCATAGTAGATGGTAGGGCTGTTGATGTGGTCTGGGACCTTAAGGCCGCAAAGTTCAATGGGGAGACGGAGCCACAATCAGACTACTATGTTGCTATTGTCTGCGAAGAAGAGGTGGTTCTACTTGTTGGAGATTTAAAGAAAGATGCCTACCGAAAGACAGGCTGTAGGCCTGCTCTTATTGAGCCGATGCTGGTGTCAAGGAAGGAACACGTATTTGGCAAGAAGAGATTCAAGACTAGAGTTAAGTTTATTGAGAAGGGAAAGTTCCATGGGATTTCAATTGAATACATCAATGGCGGTAGCAGTGGCAGCAATATTATTGGTGACCGGTTTGATCCTCAACTAGAGATAAAGGTAGATGGGGAACTAGCCATTCTTGTAAAGCATCTTCAGTGGAAGTTTAGAGGAAATGAGTCCATCCACGTGAATAAAAGCACTAGAGTGGATGTTTATTGGGATGTGCATGACTGGCTCTTTGGTTCAGGCCCAAGGCAAGGTCTATTTATATTTAAGGCAGTTTCTGCATCATCATCATCATCTCCATCATTGTTGTTGACTCAAGAAGAAGAGAATTATGGCTCAGTACTAGAGAATGATAATACAGGTGGGTCATCCAGCTTTAGCTTGTTTTTGCATGCTTGGAAAGAAGAATAACGAATCCATAAGCTGCCTACTAGCTAGTACCATGCATGATAAACACCAATATAATATCAGCCCTGAAATTATCTGACCATGATCTCCAAGCTCAGGATTAAATTAAGAAGGATGTCACATCTATGACTGATCATTTTGGAATGGGAATGTAATCAGTTAGATTGTGCTCCAAGAAGGGGAGGTCGCTAGGCAGAGAGAGGGAGGATGGTTAGAGGTTGGCTTGGAGAAGAGCAAGTGGGTCCAATTAAAGCTGGAAGTCTGTCGTAGCTATGCAGACAAGAATGGACAGGCCAGATTGGATAATGTATGAATGCCTAATAATTTCCCTACTTTTGGTTCCTTTCCTGCTTTTTCTATGAGTGCGTGTCAAGAAGGGTCAACCCTGTTTTCATGAAGGAATGTGTGAGTGACTGAGTCCAGCCAAGGCAGATGATGTTTGGGATGCTAGGCAGTTGATGGAGATAGAATCATGCAACGAATTAATCAAGAGCCTCTACTCTGTAGATATATGTGTGCACTGTAATCTCTGATAATGTAATGCTACCTTTTTCTCAGTGTTGTTGCTTTCTTAATACTTAATACTATATCCTTTAATTAAGAGACTGCTTGGATTCTTGAATTAAAGGTTTTGATATCAAAGAGAGGGATTTGTATTTAAGCTTGTGCTCGTAATAATTATAGGGCTTGAGTTATGTGTCATGATTGGTTATTTGATATTTATAAAATTATTTTGGAATCTGATTTCTTGATAATAATGAGTTTGATTATAAAATAATTTATGAAAACTAATGCTAATTTTATTTTAATTAGCAGAGCTCGAAAAGCTCTAAGTAGAGATTAAAAAATTTAAGTGTAACATATTTATAAGAAGTAAATATTGCTACTAATTAACTTGCTAACTTTGGTTTTTCGAGAGTTTAAATATTGCTACATATTTATATTTATTATCTAGGAATGATTCGACCATTAACGACTCTCTAGATGGTTTGTATTAGTTTTTGCATTATGACTTGATTGAAATGATATTTTCTTATTTGTTTTATAGTTTTGGGTTTTAGCTACGATTTATACCAAAAATTAATAATTCTTTTGGGTTCTCAAAAGAATATAAAAAAGAATATAAATGTATGATTATACTTTTGGTTTGCATGTGTCAAAATCAATCATGCTCATTTATTTTGAATTATATTTCATGATTAATATTAATTTGATTAAAATTGTGCTATGCCAAGTCCTTTTAACACATCTTTTTCAGCACCATTCGTTTGTCATTGAAATATCACATCAAGGGTGTCATCTTTTTTGGCTAGTGTTTGTCGTGCTTGCCATGATAAGCAACAGATATTGTTGGTCTTCATCCACTCAGTTTCATAAGCATGGTTACATTTAAAGCTCAAGTTTACTCGTTGGGTTTGAATTTTAACTTGATTGTTTGTTTAGTTCTTTTGTTTTCCAAATAGTTTAAAAAAGACGTCAGAAAAGGAACTCCTCCTGTGCTGATCAGTCTGGCTCATTGCAGACATGTCACGTGAATGCATGTAACCTCAAAGGCATAAAGAGCCACTACATAGTTCGGGCTTGGCTGGTGGACCATGCACTACCAAACACAGGCTACATTCTGGGTGGATAGAAGTAGGCCCAGCAGAACAGCTGACAGCTATTTCTCGTTACCATGTTGTCCCAAAACTGAAAAGTTGTCCCCCCTTCCAAACTTTTTGAAAAACCTCTTTAGAAGTTTAATATAAAAGTATGAGAGAATTGGTGATTCGAAGAAACAATTACGTGAACTAGAGATCCATTCTTTTTACATGCTATTTTCAATTAAATTCAGCGGGTTATAAAGCAAACCCAAGTTTTGTTTATATTAAATTAAACTTGAGAGTTGATTTGAGATAAAATTCAAGTTATTGATTAAAAAGATTAATTCAAATTAACTAATTTTTTTTAAAAAAATTAAAATAATATTGTTTTTAATATTTTTTTTAAAATTAACAAGTTTTAACTGAATTCATCCAAGATTTTAACCGGATATTATTAAGTCAATTTTTTTTATTTGTTATGAAACTCAACTGTCAAGTTATAATCTCGATAATAGATGTTATAATTCAGGTTATGTTAAATAAATTATTCATGTTATACACTAGCAAAACACATTTTTAGAAGAGTAGAAATGGTTCATTCTCATCCTTAAACTGGATCGTTACATCACTCTCGAAGAAGAGTAGCAACAAGTTTTTTATGTTGAAATAATAAAAAAAACCATAAAAAAATAGTCTAACAGGAGTAATTATTGAAGTTACTTTTGCAAACATAATTGTGAAAATGAGATCGATGATGAAATTTGATGATGTGGGTAATTACACATTCATGTCAAACTTATCAGCTCTGGAGCTTAGGAAGTAAATGATTGGTGTAGAAAGCTCAATACCTACAAAACAATCTCTTATAATGGGGTTTATAGACCACCAAATTATAAAGTTAGTGACTTTTAAGTAAGAAGTTATAATAAATAAGAGAATGAAGTTTAAATTCCAAGAAAAAGAATGTTTATTCTTGTTTTTGTATGATAAATACTCCGAGAATTAAAAGTATGAATACTTAGATAATATAAATTGTAAATCATTTACTTGAATGGTTTGAGGGGTATTTATAGCCCTGAACCTTGTCATGTTATGGGGATGAAGGGTTTGAAGAGTTATTTCCTCCTAAAAGTATTAATAAAAGATAAATATCTCTTACACAACATTAAATAAGGGATGAAGGATAAATATCCCTTACACAATATTACTGACGATAAAAATATAATAGGTTCTTAAGAGACTTTTATACACCTAGAAGTGTAGAGAGATAAGTATTCTTAACATTAATATTTTATATTAAAAGTCATAAGAATAAACAAACGAAGACTTATGACCCAACATGAGGCCTATAATGGTTATCAAACTCATATCCACTTGGAGTTAGTATGATACCAAGCCCACAAACAGTAGGTCTAGCGACTCGCCAAACTCATATTTGCTTAAACTCAGCGCATAGCTGAATTCAAGATGTTGGATCTAGCAACTCGCCAGACTCATATGTACCTAGACTTAGTGCGTAGCCAACCCTAAGGATGTTGTGTTAGGCAGCTCACAAAATTCATGTGTATGTGGGTTTAACGCGTTACTAAACCCAATGATGTTGGGTTGACAGCTCACCAACTCCTTATATCTTTGTGTACTTGGGCTCAACGCATTACTGAACCCAAGGATATTAAATCCGATAACTTACCAGACTCATATGTACTTGGACTGAATATGTAGCTGAACCCAAGATGTTGGGTCTGACAGCTTGCAAGACCATATCTGCTTGGACTGAGCGCTTAACTAAACTTAAGGATATTAAGTTCGGAAGCAAATCAGACCCATATTATCTAGGCCTTAGTTTCTACCAAACCTAAAAATGTTGGGTGCTTTTAACTCTTTTAAATATAAACTTAAACTAAAAATTAAAATTTTAAAATATATTGATGTAATCAAATGAGAGGCTCTAACTCATCCATTTCGTTAAGTTTTAGTATTCATGCATATTGGTGCTATGCGAGTTCTTTTCACCAACTTTTAAGACAGCTGCCACTAAATGTGTCAAGCAATTTACCAGAGCAGCCAGCAGTAGCAAAACTCCTCGAGCTGACATGAATTCAGGTATGTTAATGAGATCCTTCCAGTCTATCTTCAATGTCATTCTTCCAAGTGGCTGCAAGCTATAAAACTATGGCCAACGTTTAATGCCAGCCTCATGTGGTGATGGCCTAACGAAGGTTTTGGGCATTTCTTCTCTTATAATCACAAAAGCGGAGTGATTTCTTCATTTATAATCAGAAAACAAGCTTAAATTACTCTGTAATATGATTGACAAGAAAAGCTATGAGATTTTTCAAGAAAAGGAAAATTATTTCTAATAATTTATATTAGCAAAAGGATTTAATTACCAAAAATTCATGAAAATCCGTTTAGACCATCCGACAAGTATACATTTGACGTTTATATCCCATAAAATGACAATGTTACCCCTGTTTGTTGTGAAGGCAACCAATAGGAGTGCTTTTGTCAAGGGCAAAATGGGTAGGATATTTAAGTAATTGTATAATGTCTACATTGTGGTTTATATGGAACTGCCAATACTCTGTAGTGATCTTGATGGATCTTTGCATGAATTAGCTGTCACCACATCTTCTCGCACTGCTATACTTATATTTCCCACATTGACCGCTACATGCTACAAACGAAGTCTGTCTTAATAACTATTATCAAGTGAAAATTATTGATTAGAGTAAATAGACATCAAGGCAAGTAATTGCAGCCTGGGGAAGATCTTTCCTGAGCTGAACCACAGCTTCTTTTATTTTTTGGTTGAAAAACTGAGATGCTTCATTGAATGAATGGGCTGCCACACCCATATTTATCTGTGCTTTGAAGCTTGTCCAAAGAGCATGGCAGGCACCCCCACTGGTCCAGTGTTATGTTATCCAAAATCATCTTCCTCCTTCAGCATAAATTTGCTGCCCGTATATAAATTATAATCAAATCAAAGAAGGTGAGAATCTGCGTATAAACATGAATTAACTGACGTATACAGAGAGAAAAGGTGATCCATTGATTCCGGCTTGCCTCACCTTGACAATGCCGGAGAACTGGCTTAACATTTTGGGATCATTTTCCTTGACGTGTTCTGTGGTCATGTTAAGCTTGTAACCACCAGTGAGATCATTTTGGCCACCGTCAATGGTGTACAAGCTGGCTTTGGAGAAATAATCTGCCTCCTTTGGCAGCAAAGTCTCAGAGATCCCTCCTGCCTCACACATTATTCAACAGAAATAGTTTCAGATTTTCCTTTTCCTTTTCCAAAACATTAATTGTAAGAACTAGAGATATGCATGAGAACTAGAGATTTTCCTTTTCCTTTGAGTATCGAACGTCAAAGGAAATGGGAGAGATAACTGAGGC
>Ga0307515_10025687_pt1 | contig 10178 bp, 4 predicted proteins | sample 17_EM_MG_FD_194513 | JGI IMG/M metagenome (GOLD analysis project Ga0307515, IMG submission 194513) | Populus trichocarpa ectomycorrhiza microbial communities from riparian zone in the Pacific Northwest, United States - 17_EM | ecosystem: Host-associated > Plants > Roots > Unclassified | place...
CTTTGTTGGTTTTTTTTTAATATTAAGTTGGTAGAGAATTTAGCTTTGTAATTTTTTTTTCTTTTTATTAACTGAAAAGCTAAATCATGTGGCGAAAGCACTGTATCTTTCCTCACAAAACACTGTAGATTGCTACAAATCATTTTGTTCAGTCTCTAAGTTTTTGATCACCAACACAACTTCTTTCCCCGTCATGAAATATTTGCTCCATCATACATTTAATTTCTATTATTTATTTAGCGCTAGTTCACAATTATAACACTATCAAGTGCATTTGTTTTATAAGCCCGCGGCAGCGCGCGGGCATGTCATCTCGTCATTATGCATAAAGACTCAGTACATGTGGATGAGAATAGTATAGTTACTATTTTGCCTTTTAAAAAAACACGTTTACATAGCTTATAAAGGTACAATTATAAATTTTACAGGACCAATCTATTTTTTTTGGATTAACGTTGGTGCCCAGGTCAGTTTGCGCACACCTCGACTAATCTCATAAGCCCTAAAGTTAACGACCATGTAAGCCTCCAGTGGCCCTGAGATTTGTGGGACTCGAACTGGTGATCTCTAGAGAGCAAACCTAGGACCTGATCAGTTGAGCTATACTTCTGAAGATTCAATTATTATTATTATTTTGATTAAGGTTTATGATGTTTTTCTATTTTTTTTAATTGTATAAAGTAATGACTAGAATGCTCTTGAAATACAAAAAAAAATGCTTTGATTCAAGGCGATTTGGTTTTTTTATTTTTAAAAAACACATTAAATTTACTTTGTTGCCTCTTGAAACAAATAAATCTTAACTAGAGTCTAAGGGCTTATTTGTATTTTTCTTTTGGTTTTTTATGATTATTGACAGGGGCAAGTTTGTCTTTTGTTTTGAAAATGAACAGTAAATTTACTTGGTTACCATTTTAGTAAAAAAAAAAATTTAAACTATAATTACCATTAAGTAAATTATTTAAATTAAACAATTTTCAATAAATTATTTTTTAAATATATTAGGTTACCTCTTCAATTAAAAATTTTAAACTATGATCTAATAGCTTATTTGTCTTTTCATTTTGGTATTTTTGTAGTTATGGGTTCAAGATAAGGGTGGTTTGGTATTTAAAAAAAATATTTTAAAAAGAAAGTCTGCTAGCTCGTTATTTTCATGCGCCGACGTATTAAGCCACTCTTCACGCTTTAAGTATTGCATGTGGAGGATCTGGTGGTGGGAATTGCCCTCTCACAATGGCGTTAGAAAGATCATAACGTCCTCTTCCAAATGAGATGACATGTGTGGTGGTCCGGTAGGTGGTTTTGGCTCTGATGATGTTTTATTTTTTTATTTTTTTTATCTCTCTATTTTTCTTGGAAAACAAGTTGTCCAATCAAAAAATCCATGTTTTCTTCTTATTTTCTCTTGATATTTGATTCAGTCATTTTGCTTTTGATTGTATGATTTTTGTCTTAATTTCTTTTTAAAACTTTAAATTTCTTTTCAACTTCACTCTTGATTGAAATGTTATTTTTTTATCCTCTTTCTTTTGATTTTAAGTTTTTTATATATATGTGTTTCTTTTGTCAAATGTTTAATTTTTTTTTCAATTTTACCCTTGAATTAATTAATGTTAATTCCCCCTTATTTTTTTGTTTAGCGTTTGGTTCTCATTCTTTTATATTACTATTTTTGTGGAGCCTTTTATAAAATTCAATTTCTTCTCGATTTCATCATCTAACATTAAAATGTTATTTTCCCTTTTATTTTGTTTTGATTTTAGATTTGATCCTTTTTTTTGGGGTTTTTAGTTTTAAGTTCTTTTGTGAAATGTTTGATTTTTTTTTTAATTTCACCCTTGAATCAATGAATGTTATTTACCCTCTTAGTTTTTTGTTTAGCATTTAGTCATCATTCTTTTACATTACTAATGTTTTTTAGGGGCTTTTTTCAAATTGAATTTTTTTTTCATTTTCATCATCTAACATTGAAATGTTATTTTTCCTTTTATTTTGTTTTGGTTTTAGATTTGATCATTTTTCTTTTAATTTTAGATTTTTAACTTGATTTCTTTTGTAAAATGTTTGCTCTTTTTTTTTTCATCCTGATTTTTTTTAGCATTTAATCCTCATTCTTTTATATTACTAATCTTTTTTGGGGATATTTTTTTATTTTATCTTTTGATATCGGGTTGGTTGCAAATTGAGAGTCATGGTTATCGTTAGTAGGGTTGCACTAGGCTTATAATCGAGGTGATGAGTTTGAAATGTTGACTCAAGTGATATTAGTCTTTTTTATCCTTCGACGCTTTGTATTCTATCCTTTTTTCAGATTTCTATAAAACTTATCATGGCCTTATGCATGGGTTGCATGCCGACAAGAGCACTCAGATTTGCTTGGGTCATTTCTTCACTTCTGATTTTTATTTTCTTTGTGACACCCTTGGTTAGATTGGAATGTATTTTTGTTGTTTTTTTCTTTTTAATTGAATTTTTTTTACCATGATTACTTTTTTTTATTTCTTTATTCAATGCATCTGATGTCATGGGATAAGACAAATTTATTTAACTCAGCTAGGTTTATGACCCAAATCTCAATTTTTTTTCTTTTTTAAAACACGTTTGCAAACTCCTGATATTTTTTTTAATACCAAAAGTAATAGTCCCAGACTAGATCCAATAAGACCTAATATTCAACGGGTAAGATCAAATTTTTATTGAACGTAAAAAATATATTCAGATGTTGTTAACATGTTTTCTAGCAAAGAAAAAGTTATAAAAACAAGAAAAACTTGATATTGGAGTCATTAAGTCAACTTGATCGAATAAAACATGGTAATCTAATAATTTGATTTAAACTATATGCAACGATAGCATATAAACCGTAAAAAACATATGGCATCAATAAGTCAAAACAAATGAGTCATTGATATTACACCTACAAGCATAAGAAAAAAAAATCATTGGAAAATCACCGCCACTCTATTGTGGACACTACTCACCAAAAAAAAAAAGAATTGAGTGTTTGTCTATATTAAATAAATCAATTTTATTTAATTAAAGAATAAAATTTATTTTAAAAAAATATAACAAAGAATAACAAATAAGAATATCTTAGGTAACCTAATTAAATAAAAAATAATAATAAAATCGAGGCTAGAGGAAGCATGCAAAAAAAAAAAAAAAAAAGCAAAATATCTAATTAAATAAATATTGAAGGATGAAATAAAAAAATATTAGCTTTTAAAAATGATAAAAAAACCCAAACAATCCTAGGAAAATCTCGTGAAGCCAGGTTAATTTTCAAAGTCTACACTCTGTGAAATCTTAGACGTGGGCATAACGAAGGTCAAATCCAAACCAATTAAATGTTGAAGAACTAAATCGGGTAAGAAAATTCTAATTTTAAAAATTTTGCGAAGCAAAGAAAATAACAATAGAAAGAATGAGGATTAAAGCTATTAGGAAAAAAAATTAAGGAGTGTGGAATCTAAAAATAAATGCAATTCTAAAATTTATCTCAGCCTAGAAAAAATAACAATTAAAAGATCAAAAACTAAATTTGACAAAACAAAAAACTAATTCGATGATTTTTTTTTTAAAATAGAACCAAAAGCAAATGGACTAAATAAAAAAAGAAATAGAAGTTTAGGGTCTGGCTTGGAAAATCAGGTTGGAGGGCACAAAAGCCGAGAAAGAGAGATGAAAGAAAGAAGAAAAAAATAATTGGCTGCTAGTGACAAACCGAAGATCTGTCGGTGCACGCGTCACATATCCAGGGAAGGGACACCGAGACGATGCTGATTATGTCTTGGAACAACCTTTTTTTTCCATTCTAATCAGTAAAACACGTTGAAAAGTCACAGCACGGGCCAAATTTTTCCTTTTAAAAAAAAAATACTTAAATAACTCCATCCTTACTCATTGATTACAAAAAAAATACCCATGAACATAATGACTAAAAACACCCTTTAATTCTAGAGTTAAATCATTTTGCATCAAGGGTGCAAAAGTCGTGTTAATATGCAACATAATTGGATATTACGAAATGACCCTCCATCTATTTGGTTTTTTTCCTTCCAAGGGCAAGCAAATATTTTTTTTTTCTGTGCACCAAGTATGTAAAAATGCAAAACTAACCTAATGATAAGAAAAAAAAACACAAAATTTAGAATACCAAAATTATCATGTGCAAAAAATAATTATACCATTAAAACTTAGGCAAGGTTTTTGTACAAAAGACCAGGGTTGAAAAAACATCATTGCTTTCCTCAGTGACTTGTGTATACACGTGCAGTGTTTTTTCAACCTCTTTTAGTTTTTTTTTTAAAATTTTTTTTTTAATTTGCAGATAGGAATTCTCGAACCGTATGTAGACTTCGGCAGGAACCCAAAAAATAACATCAGCCACGACATCCATGACACCGACCCCATCGGACCCACACACCTTTCGGCCCCCACAAGCCCCCCTTTCTCTCTCCGTCTCTCTCCACTTTTCCTCTCCCACTTCTACTCCTGCGCCACTCCTCTCCGCCACATCAGTCCCCACTAATCCCTGCTCCCCTTTTTACTATATATATATATATTTGTTTTTTTTCTTTTTTTTTTTCCTAAAATCTATAAATACACATATAAAATCTTGTATCTACCAGCTCTACGCATTATTAATTCTCCATCAATTGAAAAAAATCGGATGGACCCCGCCTCCCGTTACCGTTTCCTCGGCATCCCCTCCTCCACTTCCTCCTCCTCCTCCTTGGCCGACGGAAACGGTGACAGTAACGGTAACGGAGATGAGCTCAACGAGGATGATATTCTCTGGACCAACGATTACACCGATCAAAGCCTAAGCAATTCCTCCTCCTCCTCTCCAACAACCACCTCCGCCAACAACCTCCAAAGTAAATCTAACCACCTCACAGCTTTCCCTAAGAACTCGGGCATTCTCGCGGCGTTACCAGAAACCAACCACAACACGGTTCTCTACCGCAAGCCATCACTTCCATCATCATCATCATCATCTTCTTCGTCGTCGTCTAGAGCAATCCCATTAATTCCAAGATCACCTCACGTGGCGGAATACGCGTCGCAGTCGGTACCGATAAGGAAATTGAACCAGTCGGCCCCGATGAATGTGCCGGTGTTGTCGATTGCAATGGCGAAACAGAGGAATAGCAGGTTTAAGGAGGATGATGATGGTGAGTTTGATGGAGACGAAGAGATGTTGCCGCCTCATGAGATTGTGGCACGAGGGTCGAGGCGGTCGCCGAAGACAACATTTTCGGTTCTCGAAGGGGTTGGGAGGACGTTGAAAGGAAGGGATCTGAGACAGGTTAGGAATGCTGTTTGGCGTCAAACTGGGTTTCTTGATTGATTTTGATTATTCATTCTACTGCTATTGTTATTGGTGATGTAGTTTTGATTTATTTTGGTGGGAATTGCAGTTGTTACAATTTGTGGTAAAAGATTTTGGAAGATGGTAATTAGAATTGAATGTAGTTTTTTCCCCAAGCATTAGCCTATCCTTATTGTGTCATCTTCATTTTAGTTATCTTTATTTATGCTTTGCCATGCTTGTTGCAAAACTGGGATTTTATTTGTTTTGTGCAAAGCAGCTTCTTGTTGAATCTATGGGCTCTTCTTTAAGCTAGGATGATTAATTTTCTTTTGTTTCCACCATGGAAATTGATCTTGTTTAACTTATGAATTTTTTTTTTTTTTTTTTTTCAAAATAAGTTTGCCTTTTGACTATAAATTGATGAGATGAGATGAGAGTGACTGGTAGGACTTTCTTATACTAGCTTGGTTTCTCATTGCTCCCCCATTCCTGTTTTCTTGTATATTCCTGTTGTCAAAATGGTACTGGTAGGATTTTCCTTGTTTTTCTTTAATGTTCTTACTGCAATGCGAGGGAACATTCTTTCTCGGTCAGACTGATGAAAACATTTCTTCTTCCGTGATGTTTTTGTTTTCTAGATTGGTATGTTGTGGAATGTAGGGTCTGAGCATGGCTTCGGAGATTAGAACAAACATGCTGAAATTTGTAATTTTTAATTTAGGAAATGCAAATAGGTGAAATCAACTCAAATAAACTGTGTAGGTCTCAAGCTCGTCGTGAGAAATGATTTGAAATACATATGAGATTGACCATTGCTGCTAGCTGTTGAAACACTTACGTCCCAGCAGGAATTATCATTTATCACACACTGCAACACAGTTTTAAGGATGAAGCAATTGCTTTGCAATGGTTAAGCATAGGAATAGTAACTTTTGAGGGCGGTGATGATTTTGAATTTGATGGAGATGAAGAGGTGTTGCTGCCTAGAGAAATTGAAGCAGTTGTCTTTTGGTGCTTGAAGGGGTAGAGAGGGCTTAAGGAATAATTTACATTTTCCTATTCAGTTTATTAGGCTTTTTAGTTTTTCTATTTTGTATTATTAAAGTTTTCTAGTTTTACAACAGTGGATACCACAGCAATAGCTTTTTGACAAACGAGACTTGAATAATAAAAATGAAGTATTTGATGAGTTTTTCTATTATTCTTGGTCTTTTGAGAGTTTTGACTTGTAATAAATTCTAATATCATTTGCTTTCATCCCTTGTTGTTTTGACTTGTAACAAGTTACATCATCCTTTGCTTTCATCGGCTTTAGTTGGTATCATTGACCAATGATTCCCAGGTTTTTTGTTTGCTATGTGCTGCTGAATCACCATGTTTTGAGTTTATAGAAAAAGACATGTTCATGGTAGAGGAGGATGGTTTCTAATTGAGAAAGGTTTTGCTCTAAGAACATTATGTTAGAGAGCTTTCTTTTTTCTTAGAAAGTAAATATTTTTCTTGGTTATTTTTAGTTTTTATTTAGTTTAGAATTTTTCTTCTTTTTATTTAAAGGATATAATTTTTCTATTTAGTATATCATTAGGTTTTTTTAGTTTCACTATTATTAGAGTTTTGTAGTTTTAATATATTAAAGGATGTAATGTCCTTCTACAAGTGAATGAAAACCAACTATTTTGTTATGATATTCTTGATTTTTTAGGGTTCTAACTTGTAACAATTCTTGACAGTTTTTTTATAGTTATTATAGTTATTTTTTCCGAGAAAAGGTTTGATTGATTGATTTTTTTTGTTACAATGGAAAGTGATCTTGTTTCCTTGGTAAGTAGTGCTGTTTCCAAATAAGTTTTCATTTTGGAAGGTAACATCACCATCTTGACTCACTGCCCCCTGCTGTTGCTAGTATCATTCTGATGAATTACGATTTTATTTTGTGAAGATCTACCACCATGTCAATTTTAATAAGGATATGATGGACAAGTCGATCCTGACAAATGTGTCCTGGCTCTGTATGATAGCGTGGTTCAACTCACTTTCTTGCAAGCAAATTATTCTTGCAAAATGCAAACTAAAAACCTGTGGTTGTAGATATCCGCTTCACTGTTCACATGGGTTAGATTCACATGTGGAAGTGTTTGGGACCGCGGTTCAACCCGCGTTCCCAAAAAAATTGAAATTTTTTTTTGTTAAAATTTAATATGGTTTGTACGTTTTGGATCGTTTTGATGTGCTGATGTCAAAAATGATTTTTAAAAAATAAAAAAACATCATTGACATGCATTTTGGTACGAAAAGTTATTTGAAAAGCACCCGCAACCACATTGTCAAACACGCTCGTTAGTTTGGAAACGCGGCAATATGTGTTTTAAAAATTTTTAATTTTTTTTTTAAAAATTAATTTTTTTATATGTTTTGGATCGTTTTGATACACTGATCTTAAAAATAATTTTTTAAAAATAAAATAAAAATTATTTTGATGCATTTCGGTATAAAAAACATTTTGAAAAGCAATTGCAACCACATTTTTAAACAAGCTCTAAATTAAGTTAATCCACTCTATCCGTGAATTAAATGATTATCTTATCTATATTTAATAAAACTTTGCTATTTTTTGGAATTCATTATTGACTTAATTAAACAATTATAATTAAATGTTTGCAGTAAAAAAAGAATAAAATTATTAAAGAGAGAATGCATTTCCTTAATCTAAATTCTACTTTTTAAAGAAAAACCATCAAGTTTGATTCAAATTGTAATTATTCTTTATTTTACATCCTGAATTATATGAATTATATAGCGTGCTCACATATAATATTCTTTTAAAAAAAGAATCAACAAAAATATTTAATTATTTATTGGATTATTGTTATAATCTATAAAAAGCCCTTGCGTTATATAAATTGTCCATTGAATAAGAAAAACCTTAGCAATCTTCTTGCCTTGAACATCAAAGCTAGTTGTCACCTCCCCAGAAAAGCAAGAAAATGCATGCAAGAAAGGACTGAGAGTATGGATAAAAAAAGAGACCATTTAATCTGCAGCTAGAATTGCACTCTGTCATGTGGTAAAAAGAAAATTGAAAAATAAAAATAAAAATAAAAATAATCGTTCATATTGTGATGAATTTTACACCACTGCTTTTAAAATAAAACAACACAGACAAGTTAAATGGCTAAATACAAATCAGTAAGATGTCGAAGGTGACTTACAATTGACTTTTTAAAAAAATTTATTTTTTTTATTTTAAATTAATATATTTTTGATATTTCAAGTTATTTTGATATATCAAAAATAATTTTTTTAAAATAAAAAATATTTTAAAATACAACTCCAGGTATAATCATGGAAACTTGCTTTGCTGAAGCTGAACGCCTGAACTCATGGCAGCCACCAGACTCCACAGCCTTTAACCGAGCAGTTCCTTCCGCCCCGATCTATCCGGGTTCACACCCAAAGAAAAAGCCCAAAATCCACCCCAAAACCAAGAAGCAGCAACCTATCAAGAGAGGAGGGAAGATTAAAGAAGCAAATCCCATGTTTTGCATCCTTTCAAGAAAAGGGAGAGTTTAGATTAAAAAATCAGGTTAATCTTAAGCTTTTGTTTTGGTTTTTATTTTTATATAATATATTTATAAGTAAGTTTTTCAAATTTAATTTTTTTTTATTGATGTAGAATGTACGTGTAATTTTTTAAACTAGAAGATATGATCACAATTCAAACCAAATTAAAGGATTTTAAATGTAATTTTTTTTTTATGTTAATGAATATCTTTATTGTTTTAACAAAACATACTTTTTTATTGCATACATTTTTTTTTTAAAAAAAACATGTTATGATCTTAAAAACACATTTTAAAAGAATATATTAAAATAATTTCTTAATATTTTATATGTGATTGAAGAAAAAAACTTATAAATGCAATAAAACAGTATAATAAATCCATCAAAAAATTAAAAAAAAAATAATTTTCACTCATTATTCATGAACAATTTCTTAATTAGCATCCCGGTGGGATTGAAAAGAAATAGAGCATTGTTTTTTTTTTAGTTTAACGTGGGTGTCCGGATCAACTTGCGTGCACCTCAACTAATCCCACGGGCCCTGAAGTTAACAGCCATGTAAGCCTCCAGTGGCCATTATATGAGCAATCACATGGCTCGAACCTGAGATCACAGAGACTCGAACCTGAGATCACATAGAGAGCAAAAAAAAATAGAGCATTGTTGCTCTCTACTTGGCTAGCTATTCTAGCAAAATGAATAATAAATACTGTACCACTCCTTAATAGAGGTAATCTCTCTATTGAAACTGGTAATGCTCAGATTTGGAAAAGAAGAACTACAGGAGATTAACATGATAGCGCTGAAAAAGTATAGAAACACGATTTTTTTAAATCGTATTTTTTTAATTTTGAATTATTATTTTATATTTTTAAATTATTTTAATGTGCTGATATTAAATATTATTTTTAAAATATAAAAACATGTTATTTTAATAAATTTCAAAATATAAAAACATGTTATTTTAATAAATTTCAAAATAAAATACACTGTAAATCATAATTGTTATTATAATTCGAACCTGGCCGAGAATGGACAAACTAGGTTGATTTTAAAGAAACCTGTCTTCAAGCAATTATTGGGCAATAGCTAATAATTATGGGTATCAATACGACAAAGGGTGCAATTATGCAAGCATCTTTCGCTTCGATGAGAGACATAGGCGGCTTAACCCGAAGTGGGAGTTGTTATGCTCCATGGGAAGAATGAAAAAGAAAGATGATAGAAACCAACTAGAGATGAAGAAGCCAGTAGGTGATGATGTAAAGTTTTTGAAACTCGTGAAGGAATACGACGT
>Ga0307515_10025688_pt1 | contig 10178 bp, 10 predicted proteins | sample 17_EM_MG_FD_194513 | JGI IMG/M metagenome (GOLD analysis project Ga0307515, IMG submission 194513) | Populus trichocarpa ectomycorrhiza microbial communities from riparian zone in the Pacific Northwest, United States - 17_EM | ecosystem: Host-associated > Plants > Roots > Unclassified | place...
ATCATATGCTCATAATATGGAGTCTTGAGCGTATTTGCGAATAAGGTAACCATTTCCTTGTCCAAAAATGGTGGATGCACCTGTGCAGCTAGATCTCTTCACCTTTAGGCATACTCCCTTATGCTTCCCTTGTCCCTTTTCTCTATATTAGACAAGCTAATACTATCAAGAACGATATCCATGTTTTATTTGTATTGCTTAACAAAAGCATCCACTAAGTCTTTCCATCTTTGGATCTTTGTATTGTCCAGCCTCATATACTAACTTAGTGCTGCCCCACTTAAACTATCCTGTAAAAGGTGCATTAGTAGAACTTGAGATGAGTGATAGGGCATTGTGTTATGGTGTATTTAATAAATTCAGAAACTCGGAACTTCTTTGGGAACACCATATTAGGGACTAAACACATCTTTACGACTTATACTGGGTTGTACAAATCTACTCCTTTAATGGCCTTTATTTTGGCTTCCAGCATTGCCATCTTATTTTGTTCAATGTCATCAGATGACTTTGTCTTGTAGAACTCATTGGTAAATGTATCTACAACTATAGGGGTTGGCGTCGGTGTTGCTGAGTGCACAAATACAGGATTGTGTTGGGGCTCCTAATCATGTCCATGTTCTCTCATTCTTTCTTCGAGTTGAGCTATTGTCAGGTTCAGAACAAAGGTGATGGGTCGGTTGGAAGGACCTTCACCAAAGACATTTCTAAGTGTTTGCTTAAGTAAGCTAGTGAGACGAGCCACGCTGGCCTTTAAAGACTCCAACTCTTATTGAAAATGAGCATCATAGTAGGCATGCTCTTCATCTTCCATGTTTCTTAGTCAGAGTTGGGTGTTGCAGACTTTGCGAATTGGTGCTCTCTGGGACCTATATTTCAACCTGGTGCATGTATGTATGTCATTCAAACTGAATACATATGTATGGATACAAATGTAAGTATATGCACATTGGGTATGGATTAACCTGTTTAAAAGACTAATCCATGACTTTTTTTTTGTTGAATATGGGCAAAAAACTTTCCCAAGTCTTTATCTCGGTTAAATCCTATATAGAATTTATTCAAAGTAATCTCCTAACCTTGGTCCATGAAAATTATATCATCTCAGATTTTTACCTTTATTCAGGAAAAAAAATCATGGTCTTAGCTCAGAAAATCCTACGAAGTTCAAGATTATTGATCAGGTTTACTTTGATGCAAAATGAATTATTAAAAAGTTCATACCCTAAGGGAAGGTTCTAGGCCATTACATGAGGGTAAACTTTCTACTGGTTTTAAAAATGTCCATGATCTACCTAGTGACCACCATTCGTGAAGGTAGTATAAGGATTTACAAGGAATGGTTAGGGCATGATATGACCGTCATTAATGAGTAAACACTCAGTTCATAGTTGGATGTTTCATGAATTTGAACGCTGATTGAAAGTCATAAGACAGACCGCCACTCCTCACCTAACCTAACATTGGGTTTATTCACAAAATTAAAATGCATGAGGGCATTAATCCATACCCGATGTGCCTATGCATGAACATGTAGTAAAAATGTGAGCTAAAATTAAATTATATAGCCTTATATTATACAAAATTATTGGAAAAACATGTGGGGGACCCATAAATTTTTTTAAAATGCCCTTTGAAAAATTTAAAGTTTTTTTTTTATATTAGCATTATAATATTATTATTATAAATTATATTGGGCTAGACCCGACCCAGCCATCCAGGCTGGGCTGAAATGGGTCCAGTCTAACTCAGTCGAGCTGGGCTGACTAGCGGCCCAACATATTCTTCTATCTTTTTTTTTTCTTTTGGGTTTGGGCTGGACCCGGCCCAACCATCAGGGCTAGGCTAAAACAGGTCCGGCCTGGCTTGGGTGGGCTGGTTGACTGCCTAACAGGCTTTTTTTCTTTTCTTTTCTTTTTTTCATTATGGGTCAGACCTGGCCCTGCCATATAGGCTGGGCTAAAACAGGTCCAACCCATTGTTGTTAATGGCTTTTTGATATTTGCATGCAGAATGTATTCTGCATACATTTAGGGGATGTTTGGGGAAGAAGAGGAAGAGGAAAGGTTGCCTAGCTGGAGGAGGAAAGTTGTTGGCAGTGTTACAAAGAAGGCTGGCATGTGGTTGGTGGCAGCAACGACGCTGGAGGCGTGGCAGACGAAGTGGCAAAAGAGATGGCCGAGAGGAGAGGAAAAAACTGGGGAAAAGAGCTGATTTTTTCCCAACTTTGGACTCAGATTTTTTTATGCTCGGGGCATGGAATCCGCCTTTATTTGTAGGTGGTCGAATAGGGACATGTTGTCTTTACTAGTGCCAAATCTTGACCCTTGACTCGAACCAGAAGAATCCCAATCATTTAAAGTTGCTATCATGAACTGTCAAGTTTAAAAGCTAAAGGTTGTGTGAGTTGACCACTTTGGGACGGCAATATGACGACTATAGGGTTTTTAATTTAGGGGTTTGGCTAAAGTGCAATTGGTCCTCCAACTTTTAATTTCTTTTAATTACACCCCTAATTAACCCTAAACTTCTATTTTTATGCAATTTTGCCCCTGTCACACTACAATATAAGCCCTGGATTTCAGCGTCTTTCTTATTTTGGTCCTTGGTCTTGGATTTATGCAATTTGACCCTCAATTGACCATTAAACTTTCAATTCTCTTCAATTTCACCCCTGTTTCAATCCATTGGGTCCTTAGAGTTTGAAGGTTTTTTCAAAATAGTCATTGATTGCGAGTTTCTTCAATTTAGCCCTTAATTGACCTCAAAACTTTGATTTTCTTGCAATTTTACTGTTGATTTCAATCAATTGACTTGATAAAAATTAAATTTAGTCTCCTAAAATTTCAATCTTCTTAATTAAGCCCAAACTTAAAATTTCACCAATCAAGCCCTCATAAAATTAATTTGACCCATTTAGAGTATAAATAAGTCATTGCACTTAATTAAATCCTTTAATTGGACGCAAATTAATTCTTGAACATAATTAAACTCTTAATTTAGCCCATGATTAAATCAAATTGGCCTATTAAAAATCTAATTATGTCTTTGGACTTAATTTTTATGCAGATTTATCCAATAATTATTTAATTTGACCTTGAATCTGCATTGTCTCTCCAGTTTTGGGCACAACCAGGTATGATAAAGCTTCCAACTTCATCCAAAATTACAGCTTGATTTTATGCATATTTGAAATCCTTTCTCGGCCAATTTCTTCCTTATTGTCAGTCTTCTTGCTATTATTATTTATTTATTATTTTTTTATAGGGAAGGAAAAAAGGTAAAATTTAGGGAATAACCCAAAAATAGGTTATGACAACAGTTCCAATTCGAGCTAAGGTGAAATTGTTTCCTTCGTAAAATAACTCTGGCTAGGATCACACCTCACACTGGGGGCAAGTATTAGAAAATAATGATGATGTGGTTGGAAAATCGAGAAAAAAGGTAGAATATGGAACAGCCCGGCCCAACCTGTTGTATATTATCCGCTTTAGGCCTTCCACCCTCACGGTTTTGTTCCTGGTGACGCGAGCCCATCACTGAGCCTGACGCCCTAAAACGCGTGCAACATGTTAGCAACCAGCACTACTAATCAGGCCAACTACCAAACCCTCACCCGTTGATGTGAGATATTACAGAATACTTGTGAACAAAATCCGTAGAATCTTGATTGAGATCACAAGCCCAAAAAGAAAAAAAGGGGCCTTGCTAAATACAAATCTTGAAAACACACACGAGTATCTAAAACTAAGCAAAGGATTCTTCTATAACTTCGACGAATAAAGAAAAGGAAAATCATTGAGGAATTTTCAATTGAAAGAAACATGTTTAGGTTTTCGATCACATGCTTGAAGATGAGAAGGGCATTGGGTAAAGAGATTTTAGGAAAGAAAAGTCGATTAAGTGTTCGATCAAAGGTTTAGAGTGAAATGAAAAACCTAGAAAGATCCCTTTTCTCGACTCCTAAAAGAGAAAGACCTTGATGGCATATCATATGCTAGAAGAATAACAAAAGTGGATGAAATGGCATAAAGGAGTAAAAGTGATCTTAGACCTATGAAGACCCTCAAACACCATTTGAGCCTATAAATTCCTTTTCTTTGGTAACCATGAAACTCAAACTTCATTACATACCTTGAAAAGTACATTCTAATCAAGAAAGCGAGAAAGAATGATAAATACGCTCTCAAACATGAGGAACCGTTCACGAGAGTCAAGATAAAGTGAACAAGTATTCGTCTTTGTTGAGAAAATTCAAATATGAGATTTCAAACAAGTGTTTGATCCTTTTTTAACCCAATACAAAAGGGAAAATCTCTTAAACCAATCACCATGATGAAATACCTTTCTTCAAAGACTAATACAAATCATGAGAGTTGCATGAACATTGTTATTTGACATGGCTTTGAAAAATCTCAAACTTCTAAAAAGACAAAGTAAATCTTGTGAAATTCTTATTAGGGAAAGCACCTTAAAATAAAAACCAAATTTGTGTCACGTGTATTTGAGAAAAGCACATAAAAAACAACATTATCATAAGACAAAGAGTTTTAATGCATTCCTAATTAGGATAGTATTCACCATGGCTTAAATACTTACATAAAAGAGAAGGCTACAAAGGTAGTCCAACGCTCAAGATTTGAAAGTAACTCGCACGTACTTGCTTGGGTAAATTGGAAGATGAGCTGGCAAAAGTGACCATGCATAATTATTTGAACACATTTATCCATTAAATGAAAATTTTTCTTATGCACCTATTAATGATAATAGAGTTGATGAAACTCACATTGAGAAAGTGAGGAGTAAGAAAGAAAGGAAAGAAACTTCCTTTGGAAATGATTTTTTCATTTATCTGGTAGATAAGGATTCAATGACCTACTCTAAAGCTATCTCTTCTTTTGATTCTTTGTTTTGGAAAGAAACAATTAAAGTTGAAATTGATTCGTTTTTACAAAATCAAACCTTGAAGATTGTTGAGGAGTAAGAAAGAAAGGAAAGAAACTTCCTTTGGAAATGATTTTTTCATTTATATGGTAGATAAGGATCCACTGACCTACTTTGAAGCTATCTCTTCTTTTGATTCTTTGTTTTGGAAAGAAGCAATTAAAGTTGAAATTGATTCGCTTTTACAAAATCAAACCTTGAAGATTGTTGAGGAGTAAGAAAGAAAGGAAAGAAACTTCCTTTGGAAATGATTTTTTCATTTATGTGGTAGATAAGGATCCAGTGACCTACTCTGAAGCTATCTCTTCTTTTGATTCTTTGTTTTGGAAAGAAGCAATTAAAGTTGAAATTGATTCGCTTTTACAAAATCAAACCTTGAAGATTGTTGATTTGCCCCTAGGTGCAAAACCTATTGGTTATAAGTTACAACCCTTAACAATTAAAAGAAGAGATTGTGAAGAAATGGGGGGCCTATATTTCAAAATGCATGCATTGCATATGGTTTAACCTTAACTTTGAAATAGTATTGGTGCAAGATTCGTCAATCAAGAGGAAAGGTGGAGAAATCTTCATAAGTGAATGGACGTCGAGAAATGGAAAAGAAATCTCATCCATATGGTGTGGACAACTAAGGTCATAAGACAATGCACTCATTTTAAGAGTGTACCTTTGGAGGGTATTTTGTTTTGAATTTTGTTTTAGGAAAGTTTTGAAGGATTTTGATGAAAATCCTAGTTTGAATTTCAAAATAGGCAGGTTACCCGTGAAAATAGATCAATTTTGGGGAAGTATGGATGCTTTTTGAAGTTATTTTAGAAATTTTAAAAAAGCAGGTCACTCGTGAAAATAGATCAATTTTTGAATTTCAAATTGGGCAGGTTGCCTGTGAAAATAGACCAATTTCAGGGAAGTATGAATGTTTGCTGAAGTTCTTTTTGAAATTAAAAAAGGGTAGATCACCCATGAAAATAGGCCAACTTTTGAATTTCAAAATGGGAAGGTCGCCCGTGAAAATAGATCAATTTCAGGGAAACATAGGCGCTTGCTAAAATTCTTTCTGAAATTTAAAAAGGGTAGGTCGCCCGTGAAAATAGATCAATTTCGGGGAAGCAATGACGCTTGCTAAAGTTCTTTTGAATTTTAAAAGGGACAGGTTGCCCATGAAAATAGACTATTTTTTGAATTTTAAAAGTAAAGTCTGTAGATGTGTGGATCACCCAATAAGTTGAACATACACGTTTTCTTTACAAGCTCACTATGCAAAACCTTGATGAGATTTTGTTTCGTAAGCATTATAAAGATGGGGGCATCTGTTGTTACCTATTTTTTACGCTATAAAAAAAATTTTAAAAAAAAGAAGAAACATAGAAAAAAAATCCAAAAATATATGAAGATGCACATAAAGAAAGCCTATCAAGGTTTTGGGCTGAATAGCCATCACTACAATTTCAAATTCTAAATTGATCGAGTTGATATTTTTTGATAAATGACAGATACATACCTTTAAATTAAGTAAGGTTGGATCCAAATGAAAAGTATACACTTCTTCCACCAACTTCAAATGGTTTTTTTATGACATTCGCATCGGAGTTGCTCTAGCGAAGCGTCAAAAGTGGTCAGCTAAGTTGGCCAAAACTATGACACCCATTTTTCAAAAACCACTCATTATTTTCATGTGTTCACACTTAGAGCTTCTCAAAGGGTTCTTATCAATTACTTTAAAACCTCACTCTTAAGATCAAAAGGCGAGAAATAGCTCCTTGCCCTCCAAGTCTAGCAAAACCACCTAGCACCCCTAAAAACAAAACTACCATTGCAAAACGAGCCTTATACAAGAGCTTAAACCTATTAGCTTTTGTCCATAATGCTCTTATTTTGATTAAAGGGATGAGCTTTGATCAATATTTAAAGGGATCCACCCCAAAACCTAAAAAACCCCTAGAAATCAAAGAAAGAAGAAGAAAAAATAGAGAGAAACAATATGAAAAAATACCCTCTGGAAAGACACTTGTGAAGGTTCAAGAGCCCAAAACAGAAGGTTAAGTAAGGTTTGGAAAGAATAGAAAGTGAAAGGGAAAGAAAGAAGGAAAAGAAAAGAGAAGTAGCAGCCTATAGTTAGCAAGCTTGGAGAAGGTATAACCCTATGAAAACTCAAGGGTGAAGTCCAAATGGCATGTCTATTCATGCTTTATCAATGTTTGATGACATTTTTTTTAATGTTTTTAGCATTATTTTATGTTTTGGAATATATGTGGATTGATGAATGAAAATGTTGTTTTCTTTGCTTAATCTTGCTTTGAGTTAGTTGTTAATGTTTCCTTGATGTTTAGAATGGTGTTTGAATATTGTTCTTGCTGAAATGAATGTTTTTTTTGGAATCTGCCAAATATGGCAATAAGTGTTTGATGTCTATTTCTGGGTTGTTAGTTCATGTCCTGGGTTCTTGGACTTGGTTTTTATCTTAAAGAGTTATTTTTGGATTGAAGTTTGATATTTTGTTGGTTGTCAATGGGGCTGCAGTTCTAGAAGTTGAAATCGTAAGCATGTTTTTTTAATGATTTGATGTTATTTGTTGTCGTTTCTGATTCAAACATGTTTGTTATTAACAATGTGGTTTATATGGACAAAAAAATGGAAGTTTAGAGACCTAGAAGGTCAATTTCTGGGTTTGGCAGTAACCCATGTTTTCTGGGCAACCTGGGCTCGTGTTCTTCATATTCATCTAAAGAACATTGTCCTGAGTACTAGCTTTAAGCTTCTTTTTAAGTTTATTTTGGTCTTCGCATATTTGTACATCATCATTACTCAATAATCTAGGTTGTTCTTGCATCAATAACATGTTTTTAAGTGTTTTAATATTAGGGATTGGTTCCGGATCGAAACCCTCTTTCGAAAAAGTTGTATTGATTTAATGATAATCGAAGCAAGTGGACCCTTGCTTCTGGATCTATGCTTAATTGTGAACAAAACCTTGCCTTTTATTGCTTGAAATTTGTTTTAGTTTGATGTTTATGTTGCTGGGTTTGATTTTGAATGTTCTTCATATTCTTTATTTTTCTTATTGTTTGATTTGTTTTTATAAGAAATTTTATGACTTTCATGTTTTTTTATTTTATTTTGGTTTAAACCTTTGTTTTGGTTTAGTTTTGGGTCGGACCTTGGTTTTTGGTTCAGCCCATGGTTGAATCGATGTTTTCGAGTCAGCCCAATTGGGTCAAAATCAGGTCACTTGGTAAAGACATGTTTGGTTTTCTAATATTTTTGTGAAAGGGTTTTTGGCCTTAGAAGTTGTTTAGCAAACACACCCTTAAAATTATTTTGACTGTTTTGTTATTGAATAAAAATGGGTTTTGCCAAACAAACCCCAAATAAATTCCAAAAAATTCTAAAAATATCTAATACAAATATAAGATTATTTGTGGGTCCCTCACACCTTTTTCCAACATTTTTATTCAATATCGGGATTGTATACCTACACTGTAATATACGGGTCTGGTATTCAAATACCCGTTTTTCACCAAAATTTCAAAAAAAATCAAAAACATCTTCTCATTTCGAAAATATAAAAATATGTTTTATTCGGTGTGAATACTGCTAAGTCTCTTAAAAAATAATAAAAAATTATATTTTGAAAAAATAAAAATATATAGTGAGTTTTAGTATTTTTTATATACAAAAATATCTTTGTATGCATTTTTGGATTTAGTAACCAGTTTATTAAATTCATGAGAACTTGGTCAATATTTCAATAACCCCCTAAAAAATTTTAATTTATGAAAACAAATGGTCAACATTTTGGTATAAATGTTGGACCTCCAAGTAGGATGATATTTAAATACCAGGAGTTGGTTAGAAAATTATCATAATTATTATGAATATTCACCAATTTAATTTGGAGTATTTTTCACCACAATAAGTGAGTTGTGAAAAACTCTTTCATCTTCCATGATAGGTGAACCTTGTCAAGGCACCTATATGGATCCTTCTCATAAGAATTTATTTGGGCTTACAAGCCCATAATAAATTTGAAATGCTGAATTATATTTAGCCATAGACTAACCATTGGTTAGGAACCCATCAAAACCTTTAAACCACATAAAGACCACACAATGCAGCTTACCTCAAGTAATGTGCGTAAGGGGTGTTAATACCTTTCCTAGCAATAACCAATCCTTTACCCTAGAATTTTTTATAGGACTACTATACCCGGGTCTCCTTCCATGAGAGGCTCGATTTGACCTGGTTTAACGTAAAAATAAAAAAAGTTATTACCATAATTTTAAAACTCGATTCGAGGGTCAGCCCGAGGAAAGGTCCAAGTTAGGATCGGGAGGGTCAACTCGGGTTGACCTGAGTCAATATAAGAATAAAAGTTGTTATTATCATAGTTTTGAATCCCGACACGGGGTTGACCAAGGCAAGGCCTGGGTCACGGGTTGGAAGGGTCAACTTGAGTTAACGATTCTGTGACCCGTGTTTTATCTCTGGTCAGGTTAAGTCAAACCTTCATTTATTTTTTCTTAAATTTGGACTAGTCCATGCCCCAGGTTAACTCGCCAGGCCAATCCTAGTTTTATAACTAGAGTTATTATAATATTATTAATTTCAACACTCAATGTATTATTATTAATTTCAACACTCAATGTAAGAATAAAAGTTGTTATTATCATAGTTTTGAAACTCGACATGGGGTTGACCAAGGCAAGGCCTAGGTCACGGGTTGGAAGGGTCAACTTGAGTCAACGATTCTGTGACCCGTGTTTTATCTCTGGTCAGGTTAAGTCAAACCTTCATTTATTTTTTCTTAATGCCCCAGGTTAACTCGCTAGGCCAATCCTAGTTTTAAAACTAGCGTTATTATAATATTATTAATTTCAACACTTAATGTATTATTATTAATTTCAACACTCAATGTAAAAATAAAAATTGTTATTATCATAGTTTTGAAACTCGACACGGGGTTGACCAAGGCAAGGCCTAGGTCACGGGTTGGAAGGGTCAACTTGAGTCAACGATTCTGTGACCCGTGTTTTATCTCTGGTCAGGTTAAGTCAAACCTTCATTTATTTTTTCTTAAATTTGGACTAGTCCATGCCCCAGGTTAACTCGTCAGGCCAATCCTGGTTTTATAACTATAGTTATTATAATATTATTAATTTCAACACTCAATGTATTACTATTAATTTCAACACTCAATGTAAGAATAAAAGTTGTTATTATCATAGTTTTGAAAC
>Ga0307515_10025689_pt1 | contig 10178 bp, 8 predicted proteins | sample 17_EM_MG_FD_194513 | JGI IMG/M metagenome (GOLD analysis project Ga0307515, IMG submission 194513) | Populus trichocarpa ectomycorrhiza microbial communities from riparian zone in the Pacific Northwest, United States - 17_EM | ecosystem: Host-associated > Plants > Roots > Unclassified | place...
CACGCGCGAAGCGCACCGCCGCGACGGCGCGGCCCTGACCCGCTTCCTGCACTGGCTGGCCACGGAGGGCCAGATCAACCCGCCGGACGAGAAGGAAGCCGTCGCCAAGCTGGAAGGCTTCCGCGAAGCCACCGGCGTGCTCAAGGACCTGTCGTTCGACACCATCGGCGCCGCCAACGGCCACGGCGCCCTGCCCCACTATCGCCCGACCGAGCGCAGCAACCAGCGCGCCGCCATGGGCTCCCTGCTTCTCGTGGACAGCGGCGGCCAGTATCTGGACGGCACCACCGACGTCACCCGCACGGTGGCGATCGGCGAGCCTTCGGCCGAGATGATCCACCGCAACACCCTGGTGCTGAAGGGCCATCTGGCCATCGCCCGCCTGCGCTTCCCGGCCGGCACCACCGGCTCGGCCATCGACGCCTTCGCCCGCGCCGCGCTATGGGCGCACGGCCTGGACTATGACCACGGCACCGGCCACGGCGTCGGCGTCTATCTGGGCGTCCACGAAGGTCCGCAGCGGATCTCCAAGGCGCCCAACACCATCGCCCTGCAGCCGGGGATGATCGTCTCCAACGAGCCCGGCTACTACAAGGACGGCGAATACGGCATCCGCATCGAGAACCTGGAAGTGGTCATGCCGGCCGAGCCCGTCGCCGGCGGCGATCGCCCGATGCACCGCTTCGAGGCCCTGACCCTGGCCCCGATCGACCGCCGCCTGATCGACAAGGCGCTGCTGTCGGCCGAAGAGGTCGCGCAGTTCGACGCCTATCACGCGCGGGTTCTGAAGGAGATCGGGCCTCGGATCGAGCCCGAGGTGCGCGCCTGGATGGAAGTGGTCTGCGCGCCGCTCTAGACACTTGCCCCCACCTGGCTGCTGCGCAGCCGTCCGCCCCCATAGGGGGCGGATGAAGCGACCTAATCTTCCCCCTATGGGGGAGGAGCGCGAAGCGCGGAGGGGGCGAGTGACGCCGTTACTTCACCCGGTTCCACACCTGCGTCTTGCACAGTGGCGCGACGATGCAGCCCTTCAGCTTCAGCTGGTTGTCGCTCAGCACCTCGATCGTGCCCGAATAGGTGCCGCCGTCGTCGGGGTTATAGACCTTGCCGCCCGTCCATTTGGTGGGGCCGCCGGTGAAGTCGTAAAGCATCTGCAGGTTCTTCAAGGTCCGGCCGCGCTGGGCCTTGTCCTTGTTCTTGACGTCCTTAAGGCCGGCGTCGGCCTTGATGCTTTCGGACGTCACCAGCTTGCCGCACAGGCTGTTGCCGCAGCGGCCGATCTCGACCTGGCCGCCATTGGTCGGCGTGGCCCACAGGCCGGTGACGTCGGCGGCGAAGGCGGGGCTGGCCAGAGCGCCAAGGGCCGCGACGGCGATCAAGGTGGTGCGGAACATACTCAAACTCCCTGGGGTCGCACTTTCAAATACACGTTTGACCGGACGGTTGCGCGATCCGCCCACCAACGGCAAGCCTCGCGGCGAATTCAGGGCGAGTTCTTCGATTTCGGCGCCCTAGCCGGCCACCATCGCCAACCACTCGTCCTCGGTCATCACTTGGATGCCCAGCTCCGTAGCGGTCTTGAGCTTGGAGCCCGCGCCGGGCCCCGCAACGACCAAGTCGGTCGATTGGGACACCGCTCCTGCTACGCGGCCGCCCTCGCCTCGCGCCCGATCCTGAGCTTCGTTACGCGACATCGAGGCCAGTTGTCCGGTGAAGACGATCGTGCGCCCCTTCAGGCGCCCTCGACTGACCACGGTCGGCGCGACGTGAGGTGGCGCTACGGGTGCGCGCGAGCGAGGAACGTACGGGCCCTGCGACGGCATGTAGCTGGCGTGATCCAGCCGGCCCAACGCCATCCCGATCCGTCCCGGCAGATCGCGCAGGTGAGTGACGCCATTTAGGGCCGCGGCCGCCAAGGCGATTTGCCCACACGCGTAGGCATCAGCGGCCGCGTCATGATGCGCAAACTCCACGCCTAGATGACCGCAGACCACGTTTAGTTTGTGCGACGGTAGGTTTGGCCAAACGCCTCGCGCCACCTGCACCGTGCACATGTAGTCAAAGCCCGGCGGTGACACGTCGTAGTGTTCACAGGTTCGACGGATAACGCTGATGTCGAAGGACGCGTTGTGCGCAAGGACCAGCGCGCCTTGCAGCGTCGGCCGTAACCGCTCCAGCAGATCGGGAAACTCGTCGGCGTCCTCAACGTCCTCGGGCCGGATGCCGTGGAACCCGATGTTGAAGGGAGCGAAACGCATGCCCGGCGGACGGATATAGTGATGCTCTACGCGCGCCACCTGCCCGTCCTCAATCCAAGCCAGTCCCATGGAGCATGGACTGGCACGCGTCTCGTTGGCGGTCTCGAAATCAATCGCGACGATTTTCACACCCGCCCCCCGACAGCTAGCCTCAATTTTCCCCTATAAGTTTAAGCCAATCGTCTTCGGTCAAGACGGTAATTCCCAATGCGGTGGCCTTATCCAACTTCGAGCCCGCTCCCGGGCCGGCCACCAGATAGTCGGTGCTGGCCGAGATCGAACCTGAGACCTTGGCTCCTAGGCTCTGGGCCGTGGCCTTAGCCGCGTCGCGCGAGAAGCGCTCCAGAGTGCCGGTGAACACTACGACCTTGCCGGTCACAGGCGATTGGACGACCGTCTTCTGAACGTCTTCAACCGTGACCGCCTGGGTTAAGGCGTCCAACAGCTCGAGATTGCGAGGCTCTTGGAAAAACTCGATCAGCGACTCCGCGCCGACCTCGCCCAAGCCCGCCAGACTGATCAGGTAGTCATAAGAAGTCTTGGCCTGTGGCTCAGCCAAGGCTGTCAAGTCGTCCAGCAGGGCCCGCGCCGATGGATACGCCTCGGTCAGGCGGGAGACGACGCCCTCACTGACGCCCTTGATCTTGTGCGCGGCCAGAAGCGGGGCGATGCCGCCGCCAGGCCCCAGTTGCGCCAGCCAGTCAGCTAGGCGGGGCGCGGCCTCGACCAGACGGTCGGCGACGACCGGTCCCAACTTGTCCACGGTCAGCAAGCGCTGGCGCGGCCGCAGATGGGCGGCGGCGGCGATCACGTCGGCGCGCATCCGCGCCAGCGCGCCGAAATGCTCAGCCAACAGGCGGGCTGTCTCCTCGCCAACATGTCGGATACCCAGCGCGAAGATGAAGCGGCTCAGCGAAATCTTCCGCCGCGCGTCGATGTTGTCGAACAGAACTTCCAGTCCATCGAACCCGCGCTTGGCGTCGTCGATAGCCTTGCTCGCGCCTTCCGTTCCTTTCGACTGCTGGCGTAGCAAGGACTGCTCCTTGCGGCGCTCGGTCAAAGCTTCCCTGACCTCTTCGGTCCGCTCGCGCAGACGGAAGATATCTGCCGGGTCGTTCAGCAAACCCTTCTCGTGGAACAGTTCGACATATGTTTCGCCGAACCCCTCGATATCGAAGGCCTTGCGCGAGATGAACAGCTTGATCCGCTCGGTCACCTGGGCCGAACAGATCAGCCCCCCTGTGCAGCGCCGAATGGCTTCGTCGACCTCGCGCACCGCATGGCTGCCGCAGACGGGACAGGTGTCGGGAAAGGCGAAGGCCTTGGCGTCGGCCGGGCGCTCGGACAGCACCACCTCAACGACCTGCGGGATGACGTCGCCAGCGCGTTGCAGCACAACGGTGTCGCCGATGCGAATGTCCTTACGAGCGATTTCGTCTTCGTTGTGCAGGGTGGCGTTGCGCACGACCACGCCGCCGACGGTCACCGGCTTGAGCCGCGCCACGGGCGTGATCGCGCCGGTGCGGCCGACCTGCAGATCGATGGCTTCCAGGATGGTGCGGGCCTTCTGGGCCGGGAACTTGCGGGCGATGGCCCAGCGCGGTGAGCGCGAGACGAAGCCCAGGCGCTTCTGCAGGTCCAGGCCGTCGACCTTGTAGACCACGCCGTCGATGTCGAAGCCCAGCTTGGGCCGCAGGGTCTCGAACTGCGCATAGACGTCGAGCAGGCCTTGGGCGTTCTCGACGCGGCGGGCCGGCGGGGCCGTGGTCACGAAACCCCATTCCTCCAGCTTCGCCAGCGCGTCCCATTGGCCCTCGGCGAAGGTGTCGCTGACCAGGCCCCAGGCATAGCCGAAGAACCGCAGCGGCCGCTGGGCGCTGATCTTCGGATCGATCTGGCGCAACGAGCCGGCGGCGAAGTTGCGGGGATTGGCGTAGGTGCGTTGGCCGGCCTCTTCGGCGGCGGCGTTGAAGGCCGCGAAGGCCGCCAGCTCGACATAGACCTCGCCGCGCACCTCGATGACGTCGGGCCAGCCCGAACCCTTCAGGCGGTGCGGGATGTCGGCGATGGTGCGCAGATTGGCGGTGACGTCCTCGCCCTCGCGACCGTTGCCGCGCGTCGCGCCTTGGATCAGCACGCCGTTGACGTAGCGCAACGAGGCCGACAGGCCGTCGATCTTGGGTTCGGCGGTATAGGCGACCGTCTCGTCGGGCGAGAGTTTCAGGAACCGCCGGATGCGCGCGTCGAACTCCCGGGCCTCATCGTCGGAAAAGGCGTTGTCGAGGCTGAGCATCGGCACGCCGTGCACGACGGGCGAAAACTGCGCGGCGATCGCCGCCCCGACCCGAGAGCTGGGCGAGTTCTCGAGCGCCAAGTCTGGGAAAAGCGCTTCGATGTCGGCGTTGCGGCGCTTGAGGGCGTCGTATTCACCGTCGCTGATGGTCGGCGCGTCGTCCTGGAAATACCGCAGATCGTGGGCCGCCAGTTCATCGGCCAGAGCGGCCAGTTCGATGGCGGCGTCTTCTGCGGACAGGTCGGCGACGGGCGTCAGGGTCACGGGCGAATCCGGCTCGAAAGGGTGTGGACCCGGTTTTAACCGATGGCTTCGTAAAACGCTCCTGCTGGCGCGCAGCTTGCTGACAGTTCGCGTGAAACGGAGAGCCGCATGTCGAACGCCGCCGAAACGTCCCGCAATGGACCACGAGAACTGTCGCGTGGCGGCCCGCTGGACGCCCTGCGCTTCTTCGCGGCCTTCTTCATGGTGGTCTATCACTATGCCGAGCAGGCCCCGGTCAGCCTGTTCTCCATCCATCCGGCGCTGGGACGCGGCTATCTGGCCACCGACTTCTTCCTGATGCTGTCGGGCTATGTGCTGGGCCGAGCCTATGGCGACCGGGTCGCCAGCCGTCAGGTCGGCGATCGCGAGTTCCTGCTCAAGCGCTTCGCCCGCGTCTGGCCGGCGCATCTGGTCATGCTGGCCGGCTTCGTCGCGCTGGTGCTGATCACCGGCCTGGTCGGCATCGCGCCGCAGAACCCGCAGTGGTTCCAGTGGTCGCAACTGCCCGCGCAGATCCTGCTGATCCAGGCCTGGGGCTTCGACGGCCCGTCGGGTTGGAACACCCCGACCTGGACCCTGTCGGCCCTGATCTTCTGCTACGCCGCCTTCCCGGTGCTGTGGCGCGCCTTCGCCAGGATCCGCTCACCCTGGATGGCCCTGGCCGTCGGCCTGGCGATCTTCGCGCTCGTCGATGTGGCGTGCCGCTACGCGCTGGGGCAACCCTCCTATCACCTGCCCTTGAAGTACGGCGTCATCCGCGCCCTGCCCCTGTTCCTGATCGGCGCGCTGATCGCCCGTCTGGGTCGCGAAGTGGTGGTCAGCGCCCGCGCCGCCGACCTGATCGGCGCGGCGGCCATCGCCGGCGTCGTCGGCCTGAACCTGATCGGTCCGCTCGACTATGCGAGCCTGGCCTTGCTGGGCGCCTTGATCTTCGCGGCCGGCGCTTCGGCGCGGAAGGACTGGGGCTGGGCCAAGACGGCGGGACGCCTGGCCTTCTCGCTGTACCTGACCAATCAATTCGTCGGGGTGACCTGGTTTGGCGCGCAGCACGTCGCGGCCGGCAAACTGGGCTTGAACGACGGCGCTCTGTGGCTGACTTGGGCGCTAGCCTTCCCGGCGGCCGTGGTGTTCGCCGCGGTGTTCGAGCGGTTCGTGGATGCGCCGCTGCAGGCGTGGATCAAGCCGATGCTGGATGGGCGGCGGTCGCTCCGGTGGAGCCGCGTCGCCGGCCGCGAAGTCGACGCATTGAATGTCGGCTAGGGTAGTTATCGGTCGTTCGGTTTGACCTCGGGCTGACCGTCCGCGTTCCAGTAGCGCCACTGGCCGACTTCCGCACCGCCGTCATACTGACCTTCAGCGGCAAGCTGGCCGTTCTCATGGTAGTCGCGCCAGACACCTTGCTCGACGCCCTCTTCGTAGCTGCCTTCGGACGCCTTAACTCCATTTGGGTGATACGCCACGAAGAGGCCGTGCCTTATCCAGCGGGAACCGTCCGGCGACATTTTGCGCGTATAGCGAAAGCGTATTTCGCCATTCTCGTGCGGGATCTCTGCGATATTCAGATCGGCCATGGCGGGCATTGTTGGCTAAGGCCTGATAGGTCCGCAATGGGTGGTTAGCGGAACTATGAGCGCCTAAGCTCAGGGAATGAAGGGCACCGTCATCATTCCGAGAAAGACCCGCGACTTCGAGGTGGCTCATCGCTTCGAAGGCGGTGAGCATTACATTGAAGTCTCGGTTGGTTCCTCGGCCAACGAACTCTACTGGGACATCCCCGCAAAGCGCTTCATCGCTGAGCCTGATCGGTATGAGGGCGTGCCAGAAGTGCTGACAAGTCACGGCGCTGGATGGCTTCTCGCGGTCATTCCGAAGCTTGCGAGCGACGCGGATGGATTCACTTCCAACGACCTCGCCCGCATGGCGAACGAGACGCAGTCCGTCCGCACGTCCCGCCGCATCGACGTTCTGGTCCAAAGGGAAATTGGCTTGCCGCAAGGCGAGGCGATACTGCTTTACGAGCCTCCACTGGCACCTGCAGCTTCCAGTGTGGAAGATTACAACAACATCGTCCGTGTCGATAAAAACGACGGGATTCTCTGGCGTGTAAACGCCCCACCTCCTTCAAACTCATCTGACGCGTTTGTTTCGATCGAAGCTGGCGATCGACTAGTAGCGCAAAGGTTCTTCGGCGACCGGTTCGAGATTGATATCGCTACCGGCAAGACGACTTATCTAGGCTGGTCCAAGTAGCGTCGTGCGGAAGGTCCGCTACGGGTCGTAAGCCGCCCTCCACCTCCCGCCAGACAGAGCTTGACGCACTCTTCCGAATATCGGGATAGTTGCAGAACTGCATCCGCCTCGATCAACGACCGCTCGCCCAGCCCCAACACGCCGGGCCAATTCATTTGAGACCCTCTCCATGCGCCTAGCTCTGACGGCATCGCTCCTCTTGGCCACGGTCGCGCTGGGCGCATGCACCGACAGCAAGAAAGCCAGTCGAGAAGCGACTTGGGGCGACAAGCCGGCGGACATTACCTGCTGGACGTACGGCACGCAGAACTTCGCCGGGCGCTCGACCGGCAAGGTCGAATATGACGAAGGCGGTCGGATCTCGTTCGTCGACGCGGCCAACGGCCGCTACACCACGGTCGATGGCGAGTGCCGGGTCGTCTATGCGAAATAGTCGATCGACGCCGACCTAAGACCTAGCTGATCAAGGCCCGCGCGGCGGCGCGCGCAGCTTCGGTGACCTCGGCCCCCGACAGCATGCGGGCGATCTCTTCCTCGCGCTGAGCGGGCGACAGCGGCTCGACCTTGGTGCGCGTCGACTGATCATCGCCGGACTTGGAAATCCGCCAGTGGGCGTCGCTGCGCGCGGCGACCTGGGCCGAATGGGTGACCACCAGCACCTGGGCGTTCTCGGCCAGACGCTTCAGGCGCAAGCCCACGGCGTCGGCCACCGCCCCGCCGACACCCTGGTCGACTTCGTCGAAGATCATCAGCGGCTGGGGTCCCGTCCCGCGTCCCGCCAGCGCCGCCTTCAGCGCCAGGGCGAAGCGGGCCAATTCGCCGCCCGAGGCGATGGCCTCCATGGGTCCGAACGGCGCGCCGGGATTGGTCGAGATCTCGAAGGCGACACGATCCATGCCGGTCGGGCCAACCCGATCCTCGGGCAGCGCCTCGACGGCGACCCGGAACTTGGCCTTCTCCAGTTTCAAAGGCGTCAGCTCAGCCTCGACGGCCACCGCCAGTCGATCACCGGCGGCGCGGCGCTCGGCCGTCAGGGATTCGGCGGCGTAGATGTAGCCGTCGCGCGCCGATGCGGCTTCTTCCTCTGCGGCTTTCAGAGCCTCGCCCGAGGTCTCGATGGCTTGCAGCCGCGCGGCGAAATCGGCGCGCACGGCGGGCAGGTTCTCGGTGGCGACGTTGAGCTTGCGGGCCATGGCGCGCAGGGCAAACAGGCGCTCCTCGGTCTTTTCCAGGCGATCGGGTTCGAACTCGAAGGTCTCGGCGACGGAGTCGATGGCGGCGCTGGCTTCCTGGGCTTCGACCAGGGCGCGATCGACCGCGTCGCAGGCGGCGGTCAGCCTCGTCATGGCCGCGCCGTCGGCGGGCGCGCCGGCATGCAGGGCGCGCTCACGGGCCCGTTCCAGGGCGCGGAAGGCCTGGGCCAGCTTGCCGGACAGGGCGTCGCCGCCCAGGGCGTCCTGGGCCGAGGCGATGTCGGCCAGGGCCTTCTCGGCCGAACCCAACAGGGCCCGCTCCTCGGCCAGGGCAGTCTCCTCGCCTTCGCGGGGATCAAGGCGATCCAGTTCGGAGAGACGAAGGGTCAGTTCCTCGGTTTCGGCGGCGGCGCGGTTGGCCAGATCGCGGAGGGCTTCGGCCTTTTCGCGGGCCGCCCGCCAGGCGCTCCAGGCCGAGGCGACGGCCGAAACCGACACGTTGCCGAAAGCGTCCAGCAGCGCGCGGTGCGTGCGGGGATCCAGCAGGCCGACGGTCTCGTGCTGGCCATGCACTTCCAGCAGCAGGGCGCCGAGGTCCTTGAGCACGCCGACACTAGTGGCCTGATCGTTGACGAAGGCCCGGCTGCGGCCGTCGGGCGACAGCTGGCGGCGCAGCACCAAGTCCTCGTCCCGACCGTAGTCCAGGCCCTTGTCGTCGAGATAGGCGAAGGCCGGATGGTCGGCCGGCAAGGCGAAGATGGCGGTGGACGAAGCGTGTCCCGCCGCCCCGCGCCGGACCAGGCCGGCGTCGGCGCGCGCGCCCGTGGCCAGGCCCAGAGCGTCGAGGATGATGGACTTGCCGGCTCCGGTTTCACCGGTGAGCGCGGTCAGGCCCTGGCCGATGGCCAGGTCCAGGCTCTCGATGAGCACGACGTCGCGAATGGAGAGGCCGATCAGCATGGAAGCAGAATCACCCAGAATCACCGTTTCTCAAAGTCCTGAGCGCAAACGATGTTCCGGATGCGTTCCGGTGAGCCGGAACGCGCTCCGATTACATACCGAGGATGCCTCGGATGCCGCCCTTCTTGGCCGGCTTGGCGCCCGGAGGCGTGAGGGTGGCGCTCTTGTCATGCACCAGGCGGTCGAAGAGGTTCTTCTTGGCGCCGGGGGTCAGCGGCTCGACGGCGGGGCGCAGGCCCTGGTCGGTCAGCAGCTTGTAGGCGTCGCCGTACCAGCGATCGCCCGGGAAGTTGTAGCCGAGCACCGCGCCGTTGCGCTTGGCCTCGTCGAGCAGGCCCAGGGTCAGGTAGGATTCCACAAGGCGGTAGAGCGCTTCGGGCGTGTGCGACGTGGTCTGGTGCTTGTCGACCACGGTCTTGAAGCGACCGATGGCGGCCAGGGTCTGCCCCTGGCGCAGGTAGTAACGGCCGATGGCCATTTCCTTGCCGGCCAGCTGGTCGTTGACCATGTCGATCTTCAGGCGAGCGTCTTGCGAGTACTCGCTGTTGGGATAGCGCTGGACCACGTCGCGCAGGGCGCCCAGCGCTTGCTCGGTGGCGGCCTGGTCGCGGTTCACGTCGACGATCTGCTCGAAATAGCAGACGGCCTTCAGATAGTAGGCGTACGAGGCCGACGGGTTGCCGGGGTACAGCGAGATGAAGCGGTCGGCGTCGCCGATGGCGTCGGCGTACTGGTTGCCCTGGTAGTGGGCGAAGCCGGTCATCAGGATCGAGCGGCGCGACCATTCCGAATAGGGGTGCTGACGCTCGACTTCGCGGAAATAATCGACGGCCTCGTTCCAGTTGCCGCGGTCCAGACGGTCCGCGCCCGTGGAGTAGAGCAGCTCAACGGGGCGCTCTTCATAGGCCAGGGTCGGCTTCTTGGGCTTGCCGGCGCAGCCCGTCATCGTCACGGCGATAA
>Ga0307515_10025690_pt1 | contig 10178 bp, 11 predicted proteins | sample 17_EM_MG_FD_194513 | JGI IMG/M metagenome (GOLD analysis project Ga0307515, IMG submission 194513) | Populus trichocarpa ectomycorrhiza microbial communities from riparian zone in the Pacific Northwest, United States - 17_EM | ecosystem: Host-associated > Plants > Roots > Unclassified | place...
CTCGCGCTGCACCTCAGCATGGGCCAATGGCTGTGCATCCCGATGATCGTGGCCGGCGTCGCCATCTGGCTGTGGGGCCGCGGCCGCCAACCGGCGGCCTGAGCGCGGCTTCTAGAATCCTGCGATGCGCCAAATTTTCCTCGACACCGAAACCACCGGCCTGAGCCCCGAATCCGGCGACCGCGTCATCGAGATCGGTTGCGTCGAGATGCTGAACCGGCGCCTGTCGGGTCGCAACCTGCACTTCTACCTGAACCCCGAGCGCCGCAACCATGAAGACGCGGTCAAGATCCACGGGCTGACCGACGAGTTCCTCGCCGACAAGCCGCTGTTCGCGAGCGTCGCCGATGAGTTGCTCGAGTTCGTCGACGGCGCCGAGATCGTGATCCACAACGCGGCCTTCGACGTCGGCTTTTTGAACGAGGAACTGCGGCGTTTGGGCAAGCCGAAGTTTCCCGGCTTCGTCCGGCAGATCACCGACAGCCTGTTCATGGCGCGCGAGATGTTTCCCGGCAAGGCGAACTCGCTCGACGCGCTGTGCCGCCGCCTGGAGGTCGACAACTCGAATCGCTCGCTGCACGGCGCGCTGCTCGACGCCGGGCTGCTCGCGGAGGTCTACATCCGCATGACGCGCGGGCAGAACTCGCTGGTGATCGACGCGGGCGAGACGAGCGCCGCGCAGGCCGCGCTGGAGGCGGTCGATTTCAGCCGGCTCGATCTGCCGGTCGTGTTCGCGAGCGAGGCCGAGGCGGCTGCGCACGATGTCGTGCTGGCCGAGCTCGACAAGGCCAGCGGCGGCAAGACCGTCTGGCGCCAGCTGGAGCCTGTGGCATAATCCAAGGCTGTTCGCGGCACCCCATTCGCCGCCGAACACGCAGGGTGAACCTGCAGGATCGGGCGGTTAGCTCAGGGGTAGAGCACAACATTCACACTGTTGGGGTCGGGGGTTCGAAACCCTCACCGCCCACCAAAATACACGCACTTTCACTCTCGCCGGTGCGCGCCAGCGCAGTCAACGATGCCTGCATCGTTGATGTTGTGGATGCAGATGTGTCTGCCGGTTTCATTCCGGGGTTCTAGGGATAACGAGAAGCCAGCCGCCGCCTAGGCTTGGTGCTTTCAACAGTTCGTCCGGTCGTCGCGTTGCGGCTGCGCCGGCGATGGAGAAAGCTCGATGAAACCACCTGTCTCGGATCGACTCTCGCTCGGCGTCGTCTTCGTGCTCGCGCTCGGCGCTGCGTTTGCGTTCGGCGCCTGGCAAGGGCACCACACACCGGCCGATACGGCCCCGATCGACGCCGCGGCGCAGCGCTCGGCATTCGTGCAATCCGGCGGTGTCGTCGCGGAGCCCGATCGCAGCGTGCCCGACGCCGCCGAGGCGCTGGCGCACGCGCGCTCGCCGGTGGCGGTGGAGGCTGCTGCGTCGACCTTCTGACCCTGTAGCCCTAGACTGTCGAGCTTGTTCAGGATGCCGTTCGCGGCAGAAGGAAAAAGCTCATGCACACGGTCGCCGTCATCGTCGGAAGCCTCCGCCGCGAATCGATCAACCTGCGGTTCGCGAAGGCGCTCGCCAAACTGGCCGAGCCGACGCTGGCGTTCAAGCTCGTCGAACTGGGCGACGTGCCGCTCTACAACGAAGACCTCTGGGCCCAGCCGCCCGAAGGTGTCACACGCCTGAAGGCTGAGATCGAAGGCGCAGACGCGGTGTTGTTCGTCACGCCCGAGTACAACCGCGGGCTGCCCGCGGTCACGAAGAACGTGGTCGACTGGGGCTCGCGGCCGTACGGCAAGAACTCGTGGGCGAACAAGCCCGGCGCGATCGTCGGCACCAGCCCGGGCGCGATCGGCACCGCGGTGGCGCAGTCGCAATTGCGCGGCATCCTCTTGGGTTGTGGCGTGCGCGTGCTGAGCCAGCCCGAGGTCTACTTTCAGACCAAGCCGGGTGTGATCGGCGATGACTTCACGGTCGCCGACGAGAAGACGCGCGGGTTTCTCGCCGGCTTCATCGCGAAGTTCGCCGCCCACATCGGTGGTTGATGGACAGCGTCGATGCGGTGGTGATCGGCGCCGGGGTCGTCGGCCTCGCGATCGGGCGCGCGCTCGCGCGGCGCGGGCTCGAGACGATCGTGCTCGAGCGCGCCAACGCGATCGGTACCGGCACGAGTTCGCGCAACAGCGAGGTCATCCACGCCGGCATCTACTACGCCAGCGGCTCGCTGAAGGCGCGGCTTTGCGTGGCCGGGCGCGTGCAGTTGTATGCGTACTGCGAATCGCACGGCGTGGCGCACAAGCGCTGCGGCAAGCTGATCGTCGCGACGAACGATGTACAGCGCGCGAAGCTCGCGCAGATCCAGGCGCAGGCCGCGCGCAACGGCGTTGACGACTTGCGCGTGCTCGATACCGTGCAGGTGCATGCCATGGAGCCGGCGCTGAGCGCGGTTGCGGCGCTGCATTCACCGTCCACGGGCATCGTCGACAGCCATGGCTTGATGCTCGCGCTGCTAGGCGATCTGGAGGCGGCCGGCGGCGCGCTGGCGCTGTTGTCGCCTGCAGTGTCGATCGACGGCCGAGGGCCATCGCATGTCGTCACGGTCGGTGGCGAGTCGCCAATGGAATTGACCGCGCGCGTCGTCGTCAATTCGGCCGGGCTGTGGGCGCCGGCAGTCGCGGCGGCGATCAACGGCCTCGCGCCCGAGCGCGTGCCGCAGGCGCGCTACGCGAAGGGCAACTACTTTTCGCTCGCCGGCCGCGCGCCGTTCACGCACCTGATCTACCCGATCCCCGAACAGGCCGGCCTGGGCGTGCACCTGACGCTCGATCTGGCCGGCCAGGCGCGCTTCGGTCCTGATGTGGAGTGGATCGAGCCCGCCACGCCCGACGACATCGACTATCGGGTGGGCGCTGATCGTGCCGATGGTTTCGAGGCGGCGATCCGCACCTACTGGCCCGGCCTGCCTGCCGGCGCGCTGCAGCCGGCCTACAGCGGCGTGCGCCCCAAACTGCAATCGCCCGGCGAGGCCGCGCACGACTTCGTGTTGCAGGGGCCGGCCGAGCACGGTGTCAAAGGGCTGATGAACCTGTACGGCATCGAATCGCCGGGGCTCACATCGAGCCTCGCGCTGGCCGACGAGGTGATCAGCCGCCTGGGCCTATGAGCTTTGGACCTCGGCCTCGGGCTCGGGCGCCTGCCACTGTCCGTTGACCAACAGCTCGTGCGGGCCGAACTGCGCCTTGTAGGCCATCTTGCCGCTCTGGCCGATCCAGTAGCCGAGGTAGACGTGCGGCAGCTTCAGCAGTTTGGTCTGCTCGATCTGCCACATCACGTTGTAGGTGCCGTAGCTGCTGTGCGGCTCGGGTTCGTAGAAGGTGTAGACGGCCGACAGGCCATCGTTCAGCACGTCGAGGATCGACACCATCTTCAGCACGCCCAAGCCCTCGTTCGACGGCTCGCGAAATTCGACCAGCCGCGAGTTGACCCGGCTTTGCAGCAAAAACTGGGTGTACTGGTCGACGCTGTCGTGATCCATGCCGCCGCCCACGTGCCGGCCGGCCTGGTAGCGCAGGTAGAGCTGGTAGTGCTCGGGCACGAAACAAAGGCGCAGCACGCGGGCTTCGAGGTTCGCGTGGGCCTTGACAGCGCGGCGCTGGCTGCGCGTCGGCTCGAAGCGCGCGACCGGGATGCGCAGCGGCAAACAAGCCTTGCAGCCGTCGCAATACGGGCGGTACGTGAACATGCCGCTGCGACGGAAACCGTTTGCCACCAGGCCCGAATACGCGTCGGCGTGGATCAGGTGGCTGGGCGTGGCGACCTGCGAGCGCGCCATGCGGCCTTCGATGTAGCTGCAGGGGTAGGGCGCCGTTGCGTAGAACTGCAGTGATGCGAGCGGGAGTTCTTTCGGGTGGGTCACGGGCCGCTGTCCTTGGTCACGGGCGCCTGGCGGGGGCATCGAGACGGTCGTCCGCAAGATGCCGCCACATCGCCAAATCATAGGTCCAATCGGCGATTGGCGGTTCCCCCAGACTGCGGGCCAGCCGCGTCTCGAATTCGGTGCGCCGCAGCTCGCGGGCGCCCATCGAGGCGAGGTGGCTGGTGTGTTGCTGGCAATCGATCATCGGCACCCGGTTCGTGCGGCAGAAGCACACCAGCGCGGCGAACGCGATCTTCGACGCGTCGGTGCGGTGCGCAAACATCGATTCGCCGAAGAACATGCGCCCCAGGCTGATGCCGTACAGGCCGCCGACGAGCTCGCCGTCGACCCAGGTCTCGAAGCTGTGGGCGTGGCCGAGCGCGTGCCAGTCGCAATAGGCCTCGATCATCTCGGGGACGATCCAGGTGCCGTCCTGCCCGTCGCGGGGCGTCTGCGCGCAGGCGGTGATGACGCGGCGAAAAGCGCTGTCGATGCGCAACTCGCAGCGCGTGTCGGCCGCGAAGCGGCGCACGGTCTTGCGCAGCGAGCGCGCGAGGCGAAATTCGTCGGTCAGCAGCACCATGCGCGGGTCGGGCGACCACCACAGCACCGGCTGGCCCTCGCTGTACCACGGGAAGATGCCGTGCGAGTAGGCCTCGGCCAGGCGCTGCGGCGTCGGGTGGCCGCCGGCGGCGAGCAAGCCCGGTGCGTCGCTGCCGAGCGGCAGTGCCATGCCGGTGGCGGGCAGCGGGTCGTCGGGGCCGCGCAGCCAGTGGATCACGATGGGAGGCCTGCTCCGGTTTGCATCAGCCATTGTCATGGGTTTTTCGCGGGCTGCGGCGGGTCAGAATGAGTGCCCGCGCTTCAAACCGAGAACCCCATGGCACTGCAACTTCGAAACGCTGGTTGCGCCGTGGCGCTGATGCTCCTGGCCGGCGCGGCGAGCGCCGCGGATGAGGAGGGCTTCGAGCCGATCACGCCGTACCGGCCGTCGGTTTCCAGCCCCGCGCAGTTGCCAGCTCCCGGGCAGGTCGAGTTCGAGTTCGGTGGTCTGCAGCAGCGCAGCGACGGCGCGCGCCGCAGCAGTACGCCTTATCTGTTCAAGGTCGCGTTCACGAAGGAATGGGGCCTGTTGATCGGCGGCGAGGCGCACGTCTGGCAGCGCGATGGCGATGACCGCGCGCAGGGTCTGGGCGACACGACGCTGACGCTCAAGCGCGCCTGGATCGTCGACGACGCCTCGGCCTTCGGCATCGAACTCGGCGTGAAGCTGCCGACCGCCAATGACACGATCGGCAGCGGCAAGACCGACTGGTCGCTCAACACGATCTACAGCCGCGACTTCGGCCCGGTGCACATGGACGCGAACCTGAACGCGCTGCGGCTCGGGCTGGCCGACGCGGGCACATCACGCACGCAACTCGGCGCATCGGCCTCGTTCTCGACCGCGCTGTCGGAGCACTGGGGCATCACCGGCGAGCTCTCGGGCACGCGCCGCTCGGGCGCCGAGCACGGCACGCAGGTGCTGACCGCGCTGACCTACAGCCCGAGCAAGCTGCTGACGATCGACATCGGCCTGGCCCGCGCGGTGCGGCCGAGCCCGGCCACGACCTCGCTGTTCGCCGGCGTGGTGTTCCCGCTCGCGAAGCTCTGGTAACGCGCTCATTCACGGCCGCTCGGAGGCGGCAGCGCGCTCGACCAGGTGATCGACCATGCGCCGTGCGGCGGGTTGAAGGCCATCGATGTCCTGGAAGCACACCGCGAAGCGGCGCTGCGCCCAGCTGTCCGTCAGCGCGATCAGCTTGACGCCGAGCAGCTTGGCGTAGGGGCTGCCGACCTCGATCGGCACGATGCTGATCGCCAGATTGGCCGCGACGACGCGGAACGCCGCGTCGAAGTTCGACACCACGACCCGATACGACACACTGCGCCCGAGCCGCGCGGCTGCGCGCGTCAGCATCGTGTGCATCGCGCTCGCCGGCGGCAGGCCGACGTGCTCGTGATCCAGCGTCTGTTCGAAGCGCAGTGACCTGCGCCTTGCGAACGGGTGCTCGGGGTGCACCGCGAGCGCGAGCCGGTCGCGACGATACGGTCGGTGCTGCAGCCCCTGCAGATCGACCGTGTCCCAGCACACGCCGACCGAGGCCATGCCCTCGCGCAGGTGGCGCACCAGGTCGCGCGAGTAGCGCTCTTCCACGTCGACCTTGATGTTCGCGTTGGCCGGCTCGCGCATGAACAGCGCGATGTCGTCGAGCAGCGACTCGGCGACCGCCGAAGCGGTCGCCACCAGGCGCACGTGGCCGGTCACGCCGCTGCCGAAGGTGGTGGCGTCGTGCGCGATGCGGTCGAGCGTGAACACCACGTTGCGCGCGTGTTCGAGCACCGCCTCGCCAGCGGCCGTCGGATGCACGCCGCGGCGCGCGCGCAGCAGCAACGGTGTGCCGAGATCGGCTTCGAGTTGGGCGATGCGCTTACTGATGGCCGAGGCTTCGATGTGCTCCAGCTCGGCGGCCCGCGCCATGTTGCGGTGGTCGCAGACCGAGACGAACAGGCGCAGGGTCTTCAGGTCGATGTCACGCATGACCCGATCATAGATCTGGGTTTCCGGATTGGAAGCTTGACGGTTCCGAATGACCACTGGTCAGTTGCAGTGGAACGCCTAGAGTTCGGGCATTCGCCGGCACAGACCGGCGCCAATCGACGGAGACAACCATGTCACGCTACCCCGCCCATGTGGTGGTGCGCGAGGTCGGCCTGCGAGACGGGCTGCAGAGCATCCGGCAGGTGCTTTCCACCGAGCGCAAGATCGAGTGGATTCGCGAGGCTTACGCTGCTGGCCTGCGCGAGATCGAGGTCGGCTCGTTCGTGCCGGCGCATCTGCTGCCTCAGCTCGCAGACACGGCCGAGCTGGTGGCCTTTGCGAAGACGCTGCCCGGCTTGAGCGTCTCGGTGCTCGTGCCGAACCTGAAGGGCGCCGAGCGCGCGATTCAAGCGCAGGCCGATCTGCTGCTGGTGCCGCTCTCGGCGAGCCATGCGCACAGCCTGGCGAACCTGCGAAAGTCGCCCGACGACGTGATCGAGGAGTTCGGCCGTATCCGCGCCGCTCGTGACGCGGCCGGCTCGAAGACGCTGCTCGAAGGCGGCATCGGCACCGCGTTCGGCTGCACGATCCAGGGCGAGGTGGCGCCGGCCGAAGTGCTGCGCTGCATGCAAGGCCTGCTCGATGCCGGCGCTGACCGTGTCAGCATCGCCGACACCGTCGGCTACGCCGGCCCGGCCGCTGTGCGCGAGCTGTTCGAGCAGGCCCGCCGACTCGCCGGCGACAAGTTCTGGTGCGGCCACTTTCACGACACCCGCGGCCTCGCGCTCGCGAACGTCTACGCCGCGCTCGAGACCGGCGTCGCGCGCTTCGACGCCACGCTCGCCGGCATCGGCGGCTGCCCGCACGCGCCGGGCGCGAGCGGCAACGCGGCCAGCGAAGACCTGGCCTTCATGCTGGCGAGCATGGGCATCGAAACGGGCATCGACATCGCGAAGCTGCTGGCGCTGCGCGCCAAGGTGGCAGGCTGGCTTGCAGGCGAGACGCTGCACGGCGCGATGTGGCTTGCCGGCTTGCCGAAGAACTTCCAGACGCCAACAAACACCCACGCCGTTACGGCCTGACCACGATGAACACACCTGCTCCCAACGGCCTGCCGCTCTCCGGCGTGCGCGTCATCGAGTTCACCCACATGGTGATGGGCCCGACCTGCGGGATGATCCTCGCCGACCTGGGCGCCGAGGTCATCAAGATCGAACCGCCCGGCGGCGACAAGACCCGCAGGCTGCCCGGGCTGGGCATCGGCTTCTTCCGCTCGTTCAACCGCAACAAGAAGAGCGTGGTGCTCGACATCAACACGCCCGAAGGCCAGGCCACCGCCGTCGAGCTGATCGGCGAGTGCGACGTGATGCTCGAGAACTTTCGCCCCGGTCTGATGACGAAGCTGGGGCTCGACTACGAGACGCTGTCGAAGCAGTACCCGAGATTGATCTACGTCTCGCACAAAGGCTTCCTGCCCGGCCCGTACGAGAAGCGCCTTGCGCTCGACGAGGTCGTGCAGATGATGGGCGGCCTGTCGTACATGACCGGCCCCGTCGGTCGGCCGCTGCGCGCGGGCACCTCGGTCAACGACATCATGGGCGGCATGTTCGGCTCGATCGGCGTGCTCGCGGCGCTGCGCGAGCGCGACGCGACCGGCCGCGGGCAAGAGGTGCAGAGCGCGCTGTTCGAGAACTGCGTGTTCCTCTCGAGCCAGCACATGCAGCAGTTCTCGATGACCGGCGAGCCGCCGCCGCCGATGCCCTCGCGCGTGTCGGCGTGGAGCGTGTACGACGTGTTCACGCTCGCCGACGGCGAGCAGCTGTTCATCGGCGCGGTGAGCGACAAGCAGTTCGAGACCCTGTGCCGCGTGATCGAACGGCCCGGTCTGCTGGCGGCGCCCGAATTCGCGACCAATGCATCGCGCGTCGCGGTGCGCCCCGAGTTGCTGCGGCAGCTCGGCGAGATCCTGAAAGACCACCGAATCGACGAACTCTCCGCCAAGCTCGAAGCCGCCGGCCTGCCGTATGCGCCGATCGTGCGGCCCGAGCAGCTGATCGACGACCCGCACCTGAAGGCCAGCGGTGGGCTCGTGCCGATGCAGACCGACGACGGTGGCACGACCGATGTGGTGCTGCTGCCGCTGACGATGGGCGGCCGCCGCCCGGGCGTGCGCTCGCCGCTGCCGCGCGTGGGCGAACACACCGACGAGATCCTTTCACGTTTGAAGAGCAAGCAGGCCGTCTGAGCCGCACCCGAACCCGACAACAGGAGACGACAACATGACCTTGACACTCACGCGCCACAGCATCATCACCGCGCTGACCCTCGCCGCGGCATTCACTGCTGCCCATGCCGCCAACGCCGGACCGCTGCGGGTGATCCTGCCGGTCGGCGCCGGCTCCGGCGTCGACACCATCATCCGCGCCGCGAGCCCGTCGCTGTCGAAGGCGCTCGGCGGGCAGGCGGTCGTGATCGAGAACCTGCCGGGTGCCGGCGGCACGACCGGCACGTTGCAGGTCGTCAGGGCCGCGCCCGATGGCCAGACGATCGGGGCCGTCTCGAACAACCACGTCGTGAACCCGGCGGTCTTCAAGAAGATGCCGTTCGATGCGGTGGGCGACATCACGCCGATCTGCGTGATCGGCGCGACGCCCTTCGTGCTGGTCGTGAACCCGGCCAAGGTCTCGGCGAAGAGCGCGAAGGAGTTGCAGGCGCTGCTGAAGTCGAAGCCCGACGCGTTCAACTATGCCTCGTCGGGCAACGGCACGATCATCCACCTTGCGGGCGCGATGTTCGTCGAGGCTGCCGGGGTCGATGTGCGCCACATCCCGTACAAGGGCGTCGGGCCGATGGTGGCCGACTTGATCGGCGGCCAGGTCGAGCTCGGCGTGGTCGCGTTGCCTGCGGTGCAAGGCCACCTGAAGAGCGGCGCGTTGCGCGCGATCGGCGTGATGGGCAAGCAGCGCGTCGCGTCGCTGCCCGATCTGCCGACGATCGCGGAGCAGGGCTTTCCGGAGGTCGATATCGCCGGGTGGTTCGCGGTGATCGGGCCGCCGAAGCTGCCGGCCGCCGAGGTGAAGCGCCTGCACGACGCGGTGGTCGCCGCGTTCGCCACGCCCGAGACCAAGGAGGCGATGGCGAAGCAGGAGAACGTCATCGCGCCGATGACGCCGGAAGCCTCGGCTGCGTTCTTCCGCAGCGAGCAGGAGCGTTACGCGCGGCTCGTGAAGAAGGCCGCGATCACGCTGGATTGAGCCTGTATCGGTGCTGGATCACTGCATGAACCAGCCGTGGCTGACGACCAGCGACTGACCCGTCAGCGCATTCGTCTCGAAGCCGGCGAACAGCAGCGCCACTTCGGCCACGTCCTGCACGGTCGTGAATTCGCCGTCGACCGTTTCCTTCAGCATCACCTTCTTGATCACGTCGTCTTCGCTGATGCCGAGCGCCGCGGCCTGCTCGGGGATCTGCTTCTCGACCAGCGGCGTGCGTACGAAACCCGGGCAGATCACGTTGGCGCGGATCTTGTACTTGCCGCCTTCTTTCGCGACCGTCTTGCACAGGCCGATGAGGCCGTGCTTGGCCGTCACATAGGCCGACTTCAGCACCGAGGCTTCCTTCGAATGCACCGAGCCCATGTAGATGATGCTGCCGCCGTTGCCCGACTTCTGCATGTGCGGCACGACCGC
>Ga0307515_10025692_pt1 | contig 10177 bp, 6 predicted proteins | sample 17_EM_MG_FD_194513 | JGI IMG/M metagenome (GOLD analysis project Ga0307515, IMG submission 194513) | Populus trichocarpa ectomycorrhiza microbial communities from riparian zone in the Pacific Northwest, United States - 17_EM | ecosystem: Host-associated > Plants > Roots > Unclassified | place...
AAATAAAATATATAGATTGAAAGGGGGGGGGGAATTGCGATTGTTGGGAAAGCTAGCTAGAGAAGCATGCGGCAAAAACAAAATAAAAATACAAAAATAATTAAAATAGAGGCAACTATACAAATTAGGTTAGAGATGATAATGAATATCTAAAAATCAGATTTTTATTATGTTTATACCCTACAGATATTATCCATTGATATGTATTATTTGAATAATATTTATTATTTGATGTAGAATAAAGAATAATAATATATATCTGGGTATATATAGCTATATTAAATAAACATCCAAATTTATTTATTTATTTATTTTAACAACCGAGGAGAGTGCTGATGGACACACACCCCTCCAACTCACAACAACTGCGCATCATCCCATTTAACTAACGCCATTGATTTTCTCAACCTCTCCACACATTTATTAATAGCTTTCCATCTTTTTTCTTAGAAAACAAAGGTAAAAATACAACGTTACAGTTATCAAGGTTGTTTTCTTTCTGGTGGGAAAAAAATAAAGTAAAAAAGAAAATAAAATGTTTAAATATATAAATAGTAGAAAGAAGGACAAATGAAATTAAATAAGTAGGAGTAGTATTGGTGTTGGTGGTGACAAACACGAGACTCCCCTTGAAGAAAAGCCAGCCCCACGCGAAGATGAGGAGAGAATTAAGCAAAGGCAAAGCCAACAAAACAATGAAAGAAAGAGCAGAATAAGGTGTCTCTCTCTTGGACTGATTCGTTTCAATCGCATCTCTCCCTCTCTTTCCATCCATCCACCTTGTATCTAAAGAGAGACAGAAGGGAAGGAAAGAAAGAAAGATATATAACACCAGAAGAAAATACAAAGCATAGACTACAAGGTAAATCAAAACCAAGAAAAAGATGATGATGATGATCGGCAGATAAACGGGTTTAAGTGATGATGAAGATTACTATTATCTAGCTAGTGCTAGTGCGTATTGGTTTCTAGTTTTTGGTGGTGGTGGTGGTCTCTTCTTCTCCTCGATATAACATAATTATATTTCTTGATTCTTTCATTGATTCTCTTTCTCCTTCTTTTTTCCGATTCTCGATTCTCGATTCTGAGAACTAGTTGTTGCTGGACTAGTGCAATTTTATGTCCCATTCGTTTTCCTCTCATTGAAGAGTCTGCCTTAGCTTGAGGGGCATCTTTTCATGCTTCGTATGTGCTAGCGTTCATTGCTCATCACAGTTGCTCCATACCTCTCTCTCTCCCACCCTTCTTTACCTTCTATACATATTCACGCCCAGCTCAGAAACACATATTTATAGCTTTACTGCAACCTATTCATTTCTCTCACAAGTCTCAACCTTGGCCTATCTCGCTGCTGTTATCTATTGATAATCTATAATGGCTGTCCAAGCTCAATATCCCTCTAATATCCTCCTCCTAAACAGGTAATTTGCTTGCTTTAAAAAAATCCTTAAAATCCCTCTCTGCATTTCCAAATCTTCCTCTAATTAATCCTTCCTTCATTTCCTCCTTTTGTATATAGAAACGGGCAAGAGGGTCAGGATTATTCATTGCAACCACAGCCTGGAGGATATCTTGATCAATCCTCTATGTTACTCAACAATGGAGGTACCTGATTAGCCCAGTCCTCTTAATCGATGCTTTGATTTCAATGGGATTCTTCTTAATTTTGAATACCAACATTGATTGGAAAATTCATGCAAAGTTTTCATATTTATATATAAATATAAATCTGATAACATCAAATTTGACGCAGGTGGCAATAATCAACGCAAGAGAGGAAGAGCAGCGCCAACAGGTACTACTGCTACAACCACAACAATCAATCAGTTCTGTATGCAACCTCAGCCTCAGCCTCTGTCAACAACTCAGTTAATAGACCTCTCTCAACTCCACAATCATCGTCATCATCAGCCTCAACCAAATCCAAATGTCGTGTCTACTGGCCTCCGTTTATCTTTTGGTGACCAACAACAACAGAATCATCATTACCAACAGCAGAATTTTGGCACCGGTGCATGTCAATCCTCTGCTCTGTTATCGTTATCATCAGAAGATTTCTCCATCCAAATCAAACGACAACGAGATGAAATTGATCAATTCCTTCAAGCCCAGGTACCAAAATTCTCTCTTCTCAGATGGGGCAGATTTTTTTTTATGGCTGTGCACATAAATGAACGAGAAGATTTCGCTTTATGCAGGGAGAGCAGCTGAGGCGCACATTAGCGGAGAAAAGACAGCGGCACTACCGTGCACTATTAGGAGCAGCGGAGGAATCAATAGCCAGGAGATTGAGGGAAAAGGAAATGGAAATTGAGAAGGCCACGCGCAGAAACGCCGAGTTAGAAGCCCGTGCGACACAACTTAGCATCGATGCACAGGTTTGGCAGGCAAAGGTCAGGACCCAGGAGGTAACAGCAGCTTCCTTGCAGGCCCAACTGCAGCAGGCTATCATGAATGGGGGACTGGCGCAAGATAGCAGGAGAGGGGACGATGGAATAGGATGTCCCGGGGGAGTAGAAGGCCAGACCCAGGCTGAGGATGCTGAGTCTGCTTATGTTGACCCGGACCGGGTTACCGTAGTGCCAGGCGGACCGAGCTGCAAAGCGTGTCGGAAACGGATGGCTTCTGTGGTGCTTCTGCCATGTCGGCATCTTTGTGTCTGTACAGAATGTGACCAAGTGGTCCCAGCCTGCCCACTATGCCTCCATGTTAGAAATTCCAGTGTTGAGGTATTTCTTTGCTAACGAGGGCTAAGCCCAATGCAGATGGTCGAGGCCCATACAAAATGCCCAGCCCACATGTGGGCAAACGCCACAAAGAGAGAAGAAAAATGAAAAACAGGAAAAATAATGCTTAATTAATAAATCACAATTTATTTCTTTCTTTCTTTTGTGTTTTTTTTTTTTTGGGGTATATTAAAATAACCCAAATTTTCTTGGAGTGAAGTACCTCTACCTAGAGGTAATGTACATGGCCTCATGAGCAGTTTTTTGTCTTTATTCTTTTTTTAAAAAAATTCAATCCTATATAAATTCTTTTATTTAGTAGAAGCTGCATTAGTTTCTTTTGATCTCTTGATGACAATGGTGATTTTATTGGTGACGTTTGTTAGTTTAGCTGAGGCACAAAAGAAGATGCAATAAAGTTTCACATTCCTAGAAATTGTAGAAATTGGAGATGGGTTATCTATCCATGATCATGGGAATGTGGTAGAACATGAGAGTGTTATTAGTGTGTTTTAAAATGTTTTTAAAAACATTTATTTTTTTTGTGTTTTTATATTTTTGATTGATATTAAAAATAAATTATAAAAATAAAAAATATTATTTTAATATATTTTCAAATAAAAAATACTTTAAAAAATAATTATTACCATAATATTAAATAATATTAAATGGGTATAATGTATTAGGGTTGAGGGAGGGATGTCGATAATTTATCATCTATTCCCACTCCATAAACCATTAATCTCACTCCACATTTATTACAAGTTTTATTCGTCAACTGCATTGTGTTTATATTTGGTATAATTAATTACTATAAAGTACTATCTTATTAATTATAACATATCCAGTTCTTTTAAAATGTTTTTTCTAATTAATTCAAATTAAAAACAAGAAATATTTAAAAATTGAAGCTTTTAAATTTTAATTATTTCATTATATTTTTTAAAATAAATACATTATTGATGGATAATATTTGAAAATAAAAAAAAATTGAAATTAAAGTTTGTGATAAGTAATGATAAAAAAAAAAGGGGGGTAAATCCCGACCATATTAATTACAAAAAGGAAAACTAGCTACTTTTAGCTATATTTTCAAGAATACACTAATGGTTAATATAATTATTTGGGAAATATAGTATTATCATCAATTGTAAAAAAAAAATATATAATTGGGAATGTTTTGATCTAAGTGATAATTAACAATAGATTTTTTTTAATTGGTGACAAGAAGTACTATCTTCGGATTAACTTAAACTCTAATTAAAGACTAAGTCTTATCTCTAGATAGTCTTAAAGATGTGCCTTCCACCGGCTTGGTGTATTCAAAGAATTTAATATATTTTTTTCTAAATACTAAGTCTTATCGAATTACTTAATTTGTTATATCATTGGACTACATTTAAGAAAAAAAGAAATATATGAGTGATTGAATGAATGAATGAATGATCTAAATGATTTATTAATCTAATAAATAAATAATATGGAGGATGCATGCACTTTAAGATTATCTAGTGGGAAGATTTAGTCTCATTTGACGTGCAAACAAGCCAAAAGATATCCCTAAATCATCAAACCCAAAAGAAAAAAATACAATATATATTATCCTAAATTCCAAATAAAAAATAAGATATAATTGAATTTGTAATATTAGCATAAAGTATGTTTCGTTATATTATATTAACAACCTTCTCTTTAATCAAGTCTACAAATTAATACTCCAAGAATGACTCAATTTTCATCCATCGTCTGAATATACCGAGGATGGTAATATATAAAATGATGGTGGAAAAACTAGTGGCATTGAAGTTATGAATGGTGGTGGTGGAAATGGGGATAACAATCATGTGGTGGTGGCGGCATCATCGAGGATCTTAATGTGGTCGTATGATGGGTTTTTTTGGGATGGTGATAGAAGAAAAGTGAAGATGATCATGATCATGATCATGATGATAAAATGGTGATTGTTATAGAGATCACATTGATGATAAGGTAGAGATAGTCATAGTTGTGGTAGAAGAAATGATAGAGTGTGATGCTGAAAATAGTTATGATTGAATAGTGGATGGAATAGCAATTACATCGGTAAGAAGGACACGGTTTATCATGGTGGCTAGATGACGGCAATAATATTTAGGGGTTAAATAAAAGATAAAATTGACAAAATTTCTTGTGAGCATTAATGTATACTAAAAATAAAATAAAAAATATTATTTCTTTTTAAAAATATATTTTTTTTAAAGCAAACACCACTAGAAACAAAAACTACAAAAGATAATTAACGCTTCTTCATTTTTTAAAGGTTTTTTTTATAAAAAAAAACAAGAAATATAAGGATTGGAAGGGGAACTGCAGAAATTCAAAGGAGGAGACAGTTGATTCTGTATATAAATGCAACATTAAGAAGAAATATAATTTTTTTTTGTGGGAAAAACGTTGTATATCCACTTATAGATGGATTGAAAACAATATTTTTTTTTAAAGTAATTTTTTATTTCAATTATCAAACTTTTTTAATATTGTGTTAACTAGAAATTAAAGTAGATAGTTTGTTTCAATTAACTTGTTGCCCGTGTAAAAAGAAAAATCCCAACTCTAAGTTAGTGATTTAATAAGATAGAGTTCAGTATTATTATTAAAAACAAATTGAAACTTAAAGAACTAGATTTGACATTAAAACAAAAATACAATCTTTTGTATTTTCTTATTGTTCATGAGGTTTATGAGGTTTTCTTAAAAATTCTATCCCAAAAGTTTTTGTTTTAATTTTGATCTCTATTTATTAAGGTTTTGATATTTCAATCCTATAATTTATTTATTTTGCATTTTAGCCTCTAGATCTTGTGAGAAGAGAGAGTCACTGAAAAATAAAATAGAAAATCGAAAGTTGTTTATTGTCCACAAACCATAAGAGACTATCATGATGTGAATAGGATCCACTTGATTAGAAAAGTTTCATCAAATGTTTTTGACCTTATATTTTGCCCAAAAAAATAAGGATTGGGAGACGAATATTTTTTTTATTCACATTGATTTTTTGTTTTTGATTGATTGAAAATTGTTTCAAGGTTAGATATGAGTTCATTAAAGTTTTTTTTTGGTATTTCTTAGATATTTATAGGTGAAAAGAAATTAAAAAAAAAAGATTTTTAGGACTCAACTTTCTGTGCAATTGAAATAAAATAACTTTATGTGCAATTGAAATAAAATGAGTGAGTTACTTAATGCTGTTTTTTAAAAGAAAACAAATAAATAAATAAATAAAGAGTAAGGCCAAACATACTAGCTTGACTTTATGTGCCCACTAGCCTGGCCTTCTTTTTAATGGTCATGAGCGCTAACCTTTTTTTTCTTAAATTTTAATTAAAAATATTAAAATAAATTAATTAAAAGTATATTTGGTATATGATTTTATTAAATACCATTTAATTTGTAATTTATTTTTTTATAAGATTATATCATTCTTTTTATAATGATAGCAAGAACTATTTTTATACATCCCCTCATGATTTGTTTTTAAAATTTTGCTTTTTTACGCAAGTTTATTTTTATTATTGTATAATTAAATAAAAATATATTCCAAAAAAATGTTATTGAATCTAATTGGATTCATGACTTAGGTCGTGGGTTTGTCGGGTTAACTATGGTCGATCTAAAACATAGTCGTCTCAATTTTTTTTTAAAGATGTTAAAATGACATCATCTTGGATTATTTTTTTAAGTTAAATCGAGTTTTAAACGAATTAATTTGGTTGTATTTGGATCTATTTGGTTAATCGAGTCATATCAAGTCAACTTCTATCCTATTTAATTTGAAATCTAGACTAGACAAGGGGTTGTGTAAGTGGATATCCAAGTTGAGCCGCTGATCCGGACCAAGTTTAATAACACTGCTAAAACATTTCCATGGCAACGCATAAGTAGTGTTTTATTCTTATATTTTTTTAATACATATGCGTCAAAATTATTGAAATATTTTTATAATGAAAACTTTCATCTATGATTATAATAAGATGTTGTTTAAAAAAACAAATATTTTGCTAAAAAAACACTTGAAAAAATAGAGTGTGTTGATAAGATAAAAGAGTTTAATTAGAAATATTTACTTTTTATCCTTAAGTGAAATCATATAATTTTCTTATTGCTTCTCTATTTATTACCACTTAATTAATAAAAAATTTCAAAAGGCTCCTTAGTGGCATGAGATCATATAGCTTAATGTGCAACTATCTTTCAACTTTCTAACTTTTTTTTTTAATTAGCTTTAACAAAAACAAAAATTAACATTTATTAACACATATAATTCTAAATTTATTTTATTAAACACGTGTATCAAATTTTCTATTTATGGTTAAAAAAATATTCTGAACCCAGAAAACACGTTGACAATGCCTGCAATTTTTAAAAAGTTATGTTTCGGTCATGGGTGTTCTGGTCTTTTTTATTTTTTTTTAAATTGTTAAATTATTTTATTACCCTTAAATAGAAAATCAACTAAACTCTCGTACATAGTTTTTTGGTCATTTTACCAGTTTTTTTTTAATACAAAGGTTACTCGGAGCATTATTGTATTTGACCATATATTAAATATTATTAAAAAAAAACTTGTTGGCATGTGTGGGGTCTTCCAGTCACCAAACACCACCTTCCACAGCGGCATTTAAAAGATATTGACTACCCCTTCGTGATGGAGCGGTGTATGCATCAAAAGAACCTTCGGTTTGACGCCAGCAACCATTTTTTTTCTTATTCTCTCCCTCTCCGCCTTGAATTGAACGACTAGGGTGTATTTTATTTTTTTTCCTTTCTTTAAACTTATGTTTTTTAAGTCTCATCCTTCAATATTTATTCAATTAGAAATTAAACTTTATTTTTTTATTTATTTGCTTTACATGAGATTTTTTGCTGATTTTGAAAATGATCCAGGTTTTCTCGAGTCTTTTTATTTGTTGTTTTTTATTGAATTTACTTTGGCAAATTAACATTAAATAGTTAGGAAATGAGTTTCTTGATTCATCTCAAGTCCAGGATTTAATAGGTAACACCTTAGCACGAGTTTAGAAGGTTTAATGTGATTTGCTTGGTTTATTTTTTTTTTCTTTTTTAAACTGATATTTTTTTTAATTTTATCATTCATCATTTATATCATTAATGATTAGGCTCTGTTTTTTCTTTATATGCTTTTTATATGATTGTTTTGGGTCTTTTTATTTGTCATTTGTGGTTGGATTTACTTTGACAAGTTTTTTAAATTGATATATTTTTTTCTCAATTTCATCTTTTAATAGTGTATTGATTGGGAAATAATTTTATTTTTTTGGTTCCGTCCATCAAGGTTGAGGTTTTTTTAATATTAGGCTTCGTGATTTTCTCTGATTTTCTTTCTATTCATCTATTCCGGTCTCATCGCTTAGACCATGAGTTTTCTAGGCTAGCCTAGGTTAACTTTATTTTTTTTATTAGGGTCGCTCTTTTAAAACTTAATATTCTTTGCGCTCTATCCTTTAGAATTAGGTTGTTTTAGAATTGAGCTGCATAATATTTCTCGGTTTGCCTTCTGCATGGTTGTTTTGTTCACATGATCTGGATTATAGAGTTTGGTTTGCTTTGCTTTGTTTATTATCATTTTTTTTTAATTCTCTTTTTAATTTCAGCCTTTTACACTAAATTTGTTTGGGATTTGATTTTGAAATATTTTTTTATGTTATCTATTTGTTTATTTTGCTTGCATATTTAGCATGCTCGGTCAGGTTGATCCAAATTTTTTTTATTTTTTTTTATTTTTTTTTCCATATTTGATTGGCTAGAATCTTGACTTCATCGCCCTTTATAATTTGAACATTCTTTTTTTATATAATTTTTTTTTTTATGCATGGCATAGCAAGGACCCACAAATCTAAGTAAAATCTATAATGTGTCCCTTAAAAGAGTCAGAAAAAAAATACTTCCACAATAATCTATGTGATTTCCGCTTCGCTTTTAAATACTTCCACAAATAAATCAGTTGGATTCAATCTTGTTCCAACTCAACTAAGTAAACTATCAAATTGATTGTGGATTAACAACTTATATACAAATGGTTCACGAAATATTCAAGACGTGCGATGTCAAAAAAATAAAAAAGGTTTGGTGCTTAGTATATTTTTTAAATTTATCCACGCCAACGAATTTAGTAATAACCCTAATTTGAGGGTAAGAAAGAACCTATTTTGACCGCCGCCGGAGATATCCAATAGTACGACGGCTATGTAATCGTCAAACTGTTACAATGCTGGGCCAAGGAACCCATCTCATAGGTGGGTGACAGAGAACAGAACTTTAAAGATATTAACCCTCCAGCAACTTGGCCCACAATATCCTCTGTTTTTTTTTCTTTTTTCTTTTTCCTGCAAGACAAATGAAACATTAAATAGATGGGAGATTGGGATTCTATGGAACCCTTTTGAGTTGAAGAAAATATTTGCTCGTGTAAAATCCCAATCTAAAACTAGCCATCAAGATGCTAAATTATCACTCATATGAGAGAACAAGCAAAAAAAGACCACAATTGAGAGGAAATGTGGTCGGGGGACATAACATCTTTCACATTTCATCAGTCTCACATGATGTTGTTTCCTCAACAACAAGTAGGATGGATTTAACACTTTTTTATTTGCTGTATATGATTCTCCCTTGGTTAAGAAGACATTTGCTTGCTATAAGAATTCTGCTGTATAACCACAGCCTCAAGAAATGCTTCTTCCTCCAACTGGCTAATCTTTTAATCAAAGCACCCTTCTATTTTATAATTAGTGCATAAGCAAACATGCATCTTGTTTCTTGGAAGCCAAAATAGCTGACCAATCACTTGTGCGCCAAGAGATCTCAATTAGAAGTTTGGAGATCGGCTTGGATGATAGCCTACCTGAATAGCTAGCCCACATTGTGATGAACATGGAAAACAAAGAAAAGACAAACTTTGTCTAGTTTGGATTCAGAAACAAGCGTAGGATTTAATCCATTTTCATAGTAAGAAGCATGAACAGAGATGGGATCTTAATTAAATCCAAATCTAATCATATTTTATTTTGCAACTTCTTACTGTTTAGCTTGCAGATAAGCTGGAATCTTTATATTGAGATCATGTGGCCATTTACCATTACAACACATTCAATGCACCTATATGTATCTAGGTGAAATCATCTGTACTATATTTAGACGGACTGTTTCAGAAAGCAGGAGGTCTCACGTTTATAGCTGTGATGTTCTTAGAGTGCACCTGATCTGTAGTGTATTCCTGACCGGATTCCTTTCAATCCAGTAAGGGACACGAGACCTTCTAACTTTATTTCCCTGGATTTTATGCCTTCCCAGTTTGGAAAACATGTCATCATATTCAGGCAGGATTTTTTTTTTTTATCTTTCCTCCCTATCAAGTCTGAGAGATTCTTTCTCCGGATTAGTGAATGGCTCTC
>Ga0307515_10025693_pt1 | contig 10177 bp, 2 predicted proteins | sample 17_EM_MG_FD_194513 | JGI IMG/M metagenome (GOLD analysis project Ga0307515, IMG submission 194513) | Populus trichocarpa ectomycorrhiza microbial communities from riparian zone in the Pacific Northwest, United States - 17_EM | ecosystem: Host-associated > Plants > Roots > Unclassified | place...
TAATAGATTAACTCTAATTATATTCTAAGAATTACTATAAGGAAGGAACTATCTAGGTAGGGATTAAGGGTCCTTAAATACATAACCGTACTCCTATAAAATCCTTCTTATATATAATATACGTGTTGTATATATTATACATACGTTCCCTTCATATATTGCGTATACTGCGTACAATATTATATAACTTGCTTACTATTCCTTATTACATGGTTCTACCGGCTCTATACTGGACTATGCCTATATTAACTAACTAGCTTCTTCTAACTCTTCTCTAAGTAGTCGTAACATTGTACTTAAAGCGTCCGTAATATATAGCGGCATATTAATATCTCTCTAATATCTTTCCAAACCCCTTCTAGGATAAGCCTTTATAATCTCTTTACCGTAAGGTAATAGCGATTAGGGGCTAACTGTAAGAAGGGGGGGAGTAATATAAGGGATATTATTATAGACACCTTGGGTTGCCCTTAGGACAACCCCTAAACGCCCCTTAGATAGTTACTAGTTACGTGCTAAAGGTATATGCCTATAGTATATAGTCTCCACGATCCTAAAGGCCTTACCTCCTTAGGATTTATCTCTCTTACCAATTTATTCTATTCTACAATCGTGCCTTATAGCCCCCTATCTGTAAAGTCCCCTTATATATATATATTAAATATAGTATAAGGTAGTAACTTTAATAGAGTAAGGTAGGAAGCTATAAATTACTACTATTAGTTAGGAATAGTTGTATTTGTAAAAGCTATAAAATAGCGTTAAATGGCTACGTCTTTGGTTAACTTTGAGCTAGTATATAATTTCTAAACTAGGTTTAGCCTGCCGTATAGTTAATTGCTTAGTTATATAAGTAGAATAATTATAGCTTATATCTTAAATTGTGATAACCTAAGGTCCTAAGTATTTAGCTATATAAGGGAGTAATTAGAGTTATTGGAATCTTTAGAGTCCTAGCTAAAGGATACTAGTATAGAGGGTAGTGAGCTAAATAGACGGATAAATATATTTAATATTATTAACGGTTGCTCTTAAGAGAATTTAGATGGGGTTAACTAACGTTTTCGCTTATTAATAGCCGCTTATAGTAAGCACTGCAATCTCGCAGGTGCAGTTAATATAGGTAGTACATTTAACGATATTTTAAGCTTCTTATAGACCCCTACTAGTAATCTCTAGCTCTTCTTCTGTTAAGATATCTATTATTTTACCTACTCTTTATGCTTTATAGCCCTCTTAGCTTTCCTACTCTACCTTTCCTAGGAGAAGGAGGCTCTAAGCTTCTAAAAGAAGAAATTAAGACCTTTAATCCTATAGGGATACAAGGACTACCTAGGTGGATCTTATCTAGTAAAAAAAGACACAATCTATAAACCAGATTTGGCTCTATAGTTTTTACTATAAAGAATGAGGAGAAAAGATAAGAAATCCTTAAATAAAAAGAGATTTTAATTGCGGGTATAGCTACTAAGGTAGTAAAATACCTAGAAGTCTTTCCTACTATGCAGTGTACTAGCTGCCAAAAATTTGGCTATATAGGAGACAGATGCTCTACTAGGGCCTATAGGTTTTATACGGCTGCACATTTATCTAAAGACCATAACTGTCCTACCTGTTTAACAATGGGCAAGGCTTGTAAGCACACTACCCCTCTTTATATTAATTGTAAGGGAAAACACTTTGCTAACAGTAAGACTGCGAGAATCTTAAAGTAGCTAAACTAGTAGACACTAGCTTAGAAGATTCTATAGAAGAATAAAAACAAATAAGATCCTAGAAGCCTATTAGGCCTTTAATAAAACGATAGTAGAGAGTAAAAGAATAGAAGTAAATTGCAAAAGGATAGGGATAGGTGTTAGGATTTCCTATAGTTTTTCCTACCGTTTTCTCATTCCCTAGTAGTTGTAGTAACTTAGTATCTTACTAAGGAGCTATAAACCCTTAGGGGTTTATAAACTATTAGGATATAGCTACTAGTATATATTAAGCTGCCTAGAAAGGATTTATATATATAGAACTATAGCGCTATAGCCTAGAGGCTGTATGCGTAGTATTATACATAGTATAATACAACGGATATAAAAATTTTTTAAAAAAAAGCCCTCTTAGCTTACTTAAGGCTAGTAAGACTACGCTTATTAGCCTTACCCTTCTTCTTAAACTCTACCTTTAAGGTCTAAACTGGATTAGGTAGTTCTACTAGTATAGTATTATTCTTTCTACGTACCCCTTTAAATTTAAGAAGAAGCTATTAAGTCTGCCGCTAAAATAAGTCTATAAGAACTTCTGCTTGCTTAGTAGGGTATAATTTAGTAATTATGTTATATACTGCAGTCGCCGCGTCTAATGCTATATCTGCTCCATTATTACTAAAGTAGTTGCTATTAGTAATAGCTTTATTGCCGGGACTAAGTTAGGTGTTATAACTTAGTTACTAATTAAATCTAATAGCAGATGGCCTGTTAAGAAGCTATTAGGAGTAAAGAAGGCTTAGTAGTAATAACGCTAATTTCTGTAGAGCTTTTTCCATCTAATAATAATATAGGAGGCTATATTGAATAGGAAGATTATAGTCGCCCTACTTTAAATAGCAGCTATATTTACTATAGCTGTCTTTAGTATTAAATCTTCGTGTATAGAACTCTAAAAGTCGCTAATATATATAAGCGATAACATAATTTCTTTTAAGAGGCCTATACTTCTTACTGTCCTTAATAAGCTGGCTAAACTGTCTATAGTTAGATTTAACGACTTCCTATTTGTCCCGTATAAGCCTAATAGCCTTATTAGTTACTTAACCCTATACTAACCAAAATATATAAGTATCTTAAAGCTAGAAAGACCCCCTATAATCCTTATATTCTAATCTCTTATACTTCTTAAACTTCTTATTAATTACTAACTTAATTTAATTAACAACTTTTAGTAATATAAGGTCTTTATATAACCTTACTTTTATTACTAAGTATTACGGACGCTTTAAGTACAATATTACGACTACTTAAAGAGGAGTTAGAGGAAGCTAGTTAGTTAATACAAGCACGGTCCAGGATAGATTTGGTAAAACTATATAACGAGGAATAGTAACTAAGTCATGTAATATAATCTGTATAATCTATACAATCTATATAATCTATAACAGAGCAGATAGAGCGTACGTATATTACGTATAAGAAGGATTTTATAAGAGTACGGTTGTGTATTTAAGGTGTTACGGACGCTTTAAGTACAATATTACGACTACTTAGAGAAGAGTCGGAGGAAGCTAGTTAGTTAATATAGGTACGGTCCAGCATAGAGCCGGTAGAACTATGTAATGAGGAATAGTAAGCAAGTTATATAATATTATACGTAGTATACGCAGTATATAAAGGGAATATACGTATAATACGTATAACACGTATATTATATATAAGAAGGATTTTATAGGAGTACGGTTGTGTACTTAAGGACCCTTAGTTCCTACCTAGATAGTTCCTTCCTTATAGTAATTCTTAGAATATAATTAGAGTTAATTTATTAGGTAACTACTCCACCAGTTATTATTACGTTATTAACTTATTATAATACCTATATACCTAGCCTAATAATAAGCCTACTATAGTACTTACTACAAGGTTCCGTTATATAATTACTACCTAGTTACGGTTTTAATAAAGTTAAATAATATGCTACTAAAAGCAGCCACTATAACGCTATTAACGGCAGTAATTACTTTAAGGTTAGAAGGTAACACTAATATAGCAAATACTAACTTATAGCAACTTATAATGGTTAGATAACTATAAGGGATAGTTAACTAGTTAATAGAAAATAATACGGTATTTAAATAAAGGGTTAACAGGATAGGAGCAGTAAAGGTTAAGTTACTATTAATTAAAAGATTTTTAAGAGAAAGATTAAAGCTTAAAGGATTTTTTATATAAATGCACTTTAAGGTAGCGCAGGAAGGAGTAAAGCTAGTAATACCCATAAATTAAATAGCGTATACAGGATTATTCTTATTAGGAAGAGTACTTAAATAGTTTAAGCCTTACCTTATAGAGATATAAGTAAATAGAATAATAATAACGAACTAAGAGGTACGGTTTATATTCTTAAGCTAGAACGGATTTATAAAGCGACTTATATAAATATTTAAAGACCTAAAGGCGATAACTACGGCGAAAAGAAAACTTTAAGATATTATATAATAAACCTTAGTAATTAAGTATATAATATAGTTCTAAACGCTAGTAATATAAGTTAAGTAGAATAATAGGGCGCTTATGGCATAGTATAAATAGGGACTTAAGGCTAAAGTCTAGGATATAATTATTCTAATAGAAGATATAGACACCCTAAGGGAATTAATATTATTATTATTATTAATTCTATTTATTGCCCAATTCGGTCCCTTTTCTAGGTCCATGCAGGCTTATACCTTCTATTTATAGGAAAAATCCCTAATAAGGGGAAAAACCTTAGTTTAAACCTTCCAGCTAGTCTTACGCGCTCCGCCTTTGCCTAGCCTATTTACCTTTCTAGTCTATTTACCTTTTAAACCATGCTTTTAAGGTATCTTAGAAGATTTAGGGGGTAGTAAAAGGGTCTAGTAGTTCGCCTGCGCGCCGCTTTTATCTTAGCGGGGGTATCTAGTCCCTAAGGGGCTAGAAAGGGGCGTATCCTCCTATGTCCTCCTATTAGATCTTATCCGCTGTCTAGAACTGCTAGAGAACTCCTTAGCCTATAAGCCATTTTGCAGCTACGTATAGGCCCCTACTTATTAAGAGCATTTAGGTAAGATTATGTGTTCCCGCCCTAGTAAATAGCTGGTCTCTTTTTATACGGTAGTTGTAGAAGAGTAAAATATGGCGAACTAACTATATAGGCCACCCGCAGGTGCAGTGTGGTATAGTATTTAGGACGTAGATGCTTACTAGCTATGCGTTTAGTCCTAGGACCTCTATCCGTAGAAGAAAGGCGGCCGTAGCTTCCGCCTTTATCTGTCCTTTATATAGGGGGAGAGTTAGCTTTAACTATAGGGTGCCCCACGTAATTGCTCTCTGTACTTTTACGGCCTTCTTCTATTACCATTTCTACTTAATATCTGCCCATCTTGCGATGCAAGTAGTAGATCTCCACTTATACTAGTGGCCCCCTATCCTCTATTACCGTCGTGGCGCTCTACTAGCGCGGCACCAGTTCTCCGCTTAGTGTTATAGTAGCTCCTATATTTCCTATTCCCTCTCTCCCGCCTATAGGCATAGGGTCTCTTAGCTTATAAGCTTAGGCGCAGTACCCCTTTAGGGGGCCCTCGTTCCTTATATACGTTCTAGTATCTAGCGTATCTCCTTCTCCACTAGGTGGTTTTATACTATGGCTGCTCTCTATATAGCGGTTGCTTCTATATATACGTCTATTAGTAGTACTACTACTTTACGCTCTAGTGTGGCGCGTGGTGTCCTTTTATATGCCCCTGTAATTCTACGTAGGCATTAGTTTTATATTTTTTTTAGTAGCGCTAGGGAGCTTTTTGCTAGTGGTTTGCCGTTTAGTCCTATACCCCAGATCTGGGCGCCGTATAGCATTGTTAGTCTTACTACTGCTGTATATAATAGCTGTATACGTCTAAAAAAGGGTCCCTAGGTTAAAGCTGCTATTCGTAATACCGCTATAAACGCCGCTGCTCCTCTGTGGGTCGCTTGTGTAATATACGCGTTCTAATTTAGTTTGTCGTCTACCTAGACCCCTAGGACCTTAAGGGTTGCTTTTAGTTTTGCTTCGCATCCCTAAATATTTACCGTTAATACTAGGTTATTATTTACCCTCCTTTTCCTTATAAAGTGGATAAGCTGGTATTTATCTAGTGCGAATTTAACTCTATGTCGCTTTGCCTATACAATACACCTATTATATACTTAATTTAGCCTAGTGCAGTTTTCTGCTACCGTGTCTCCCTATATAATTAGGTTTATATCGTCTATAAATCCTAGGGCTACTATTTCGTGGTTACTGTTAAACGTCTCTAGTAGCTTAGATATAAAGAAAAGGAATAGGATTAGTAAAAGGGGTAATCCTTATAGGATACCTGTGGGTGTCAGTATTGTTTTGCTTTCGTAGCCCTTAAATACTATTTTAGTAGTACGCCCTATTAGGAAGGCTTAGATAAACTTAATTATCTAGTTTAGTAGGCCCTTCTTTCTTAGGATTTATAGGAGCCTCTTATATAAAACGTAGTTAAAGGCTCCGCTTATATCTAGGCTTAGCATAGATACTACGCAGCCTAGGTAGGCTTGCCACGCTGCCTAGACGCTAAAGGTAATTAGGGAGAGAGCTAAAAGGGTTAACCGCTTCTTTCTTGCGCCCATTTATGTCCACGGCAGTAGCCCTTGCTCCTCTACGGCCTCTTGTATATATTCTGCCACTATCTTTTCTAGTATCTTTCCTATCGTGTTTTTAAGGGCAACTGGTCGGTAGCTTCCTAGTAGGGAGTAGTCCTTTTTATTCGCTTTTTAAAGAACGACTATAATTGTTTCTTTGCAGCATTCTGGTAGCTTACCTTTAAGGAGGCAGATAGTTGCGGCGTTAGCTAGTAGTATAGCTATAGCCTCTAATGTAGCTTTAATCGCCTTATTTGGGATCCTATTAGGCCCCACCGCTTTACTAGTAGGGAGTCTCCGTATAGCATCTTTTATTTCCTTTAGTAAGACTATCTAGCTTATCTCTAGAGGTAGGGGGAGGTCTTAGTTACTAATATCCTATAGGTCCGCTTGGCACGCGCCTAGAAAGAATCTCTCTACAAGTATTTTTGTTTTTTCCCTATTATTGTTTATATACTGGTCTTAATCTATCCGGCGGAGTACAGGTAAGTAAGGGTTACCTAGCATTTCCCCTACGGCTTACCTACTCTACTTTAATAAGCGCCAAAGACCTTAGTTATATGGTTTAGTGGGGTCCGAGGAGGTTTCCTTTAGGAACTGGCGCCAGTTGTTTCTATTTTCCTTCCGTATTATCTTCTTAAGCCTATTTTTTAGGGCCTTATAGCTCTAATAGTGGTAGGCCTCGCCTATTGCGCTATACTGGCGCTTTACCCTCCTTATACCTGCGATAAGCTATACCGCCTCTAGTGACTATTCCCGCCAGGCGTATTTACTGGGTTGCGCTTTTAGGCAGTACTCTTTTAAGCAGTTGCTTATAGTTCTCTAGATATCTACTAGCGTTACCTCCGGTATCAGTACTAGTCTGTTAGTGATTTCTTAGGAGTATTTTTCCTAATCGAGTTTTTGTATGGCGTATCTCCGGCGGGTTTATTGCGCTAGAGTGTTAATATTAAGGGCAATCCGTATAGGTATATAGTCTGCAGTTATTGCCTATATATTTTCTGTCCTACAGAACTTTAGATGGTCTATAAGTGCTTCTTATATAAATGTTAGGTCGATTATGCTCTCCTAGATCCCTCTTTTCTAGGTAGGTTCGCTAGTTAGGGTAGTTAGAACAAGGCCTCGCGTTTCCAGTTCGTTAAGTAGGTAGGTCGCCTATACTTTTACTATGGCCTGCTAGCCTCCCTATACTATATAGTGCGCATTAAAGTCCCTTAGGACTATTATCTCGCCTTCTGCTGTATTAATAGTATGTTATAGTAGTCCCCACGTGGCTATCTAGGGCCTATTGTCGCTTAAGTTATAGACGTTAATTATACTAATTTGGCCCCTATCTGTAGCTATTTATACTTTAGCTATATTAGGGCTAATAGTCTAGTAGCTCTACGCCTGTGTGCTAATGTGTTGGCTAATTAGGAAGTACGCGTGGGTAGCCGGGTCTGGTTCGTATAGGAGGTAGTATCCTTTTAGTTTATATGTTTTTTGGGTTTGCTTATTATAGGCTAGTTCTTATAGGGCAGGTAGTTATATATTAGCTAGTAATATAGTAGAGTTTAATATACCTACTTATCTAGGCCTCTACCCTAGTTTTCTAGTGCTTTAGTCCCAAACTATAAGCAGTTAGCTGCCACCACTAATTGCGGGGAATTTCACCAGTTCTTTTGGATATCTTATAACGGTATTACCTGAGTACTAGTCTACCCCCTAGTAGTCTGTATAAGAGTTTCCTCCTAAAGTTAGTACGCTTTTGCACGGCTTGGGAGCCTTCCATAGCCTCTAGTTTTACGCCTTTTTTATTATTTCCGCCGGTGTAGGTATAAGCTGCCGTTTCTAGGGGTCGTAACTCCTATCTTTGCGCCTACTAGCGTAATCCTACGGAGGCGTTATAGCTGTATCCTATAATATAGTTGGGTATACCTTCTACGGACGAGGCCGAGCTACTGCCTCTCCCGCCTAAGTAACTCCTGTTTACTCCTTAAGTATATCTTACCGGCGAGCCGCCTTAGAGGCGAACGGTTCCGTCTATTAATATACTAATACGCGCATCCATTCTCTTAAGCTATGTAGTAATCTCTTTAGCTAGGGTATAATCCTGCCTACCTACTAGGTGCACTAAAGGTTAGAGCCTAGTTAAGGGATAAGGTCCTTAGAGCTAGCAGTGGCTATTATATACTACGCCCTATAGGAAGCTAGTAGTAATATAGGGGCGTAACACCCTATATACTACTAGTTCCCGATTTATATTACCTATAAGAGTCTCCTTATAATAGGCCGATCGTGTCTTATAGGAGGGGGGCTGTAGAGACTAGGTCCCGCACCGGGTGACCTACTTTCCCCCCTCCTACTAACTAAGCTTATATCCCCCCTTTTTATAAGCTAGCCTATATCTTTAACTGTTAAGTCCTTGTCTAACTAGCCTATGTTTCCCCTACAGCCTCCCCTATATATATGTATTAGGTTACGTACATTACACCTATTAAGATCCTTCTATAAGTCGCCTTATATATATGCGCATTAGGTTATATACACTACGCCTATTAAGACCCTCCTGTAAGTCGCCTATAAGTCAACTATAAGTCGACCGTAAGTTAACTATAAGTTAAACGCTATGGGGCCGTTAAAGCTGGCCTGTGTTTCCGCTGCCTAGAGCTTTACCCGTATTTCTACCTTGTTAAGCCGTCTAGTCGCCGTCCGGTTGCCGTCGCGTTACTATTATATTGCTAGCGCATTACCGTCATCTAGGTCGCGTGTACTATGCCTATTAAGACCCTCTTTTAAATCACCTAGGTATACCGGATACTAGATAGGCCCTTATAGAGGGGCCTTAATAAGTTCTCTAAGTAGGGCCTTAATAAGTTCTTCGCGGTGGCCTTAGGGCCTTAATAAGTTTTATATAAAGTATTTATAACGCGTTAACCTTAACAAGTTCTTATAAAAAGAGGTTCCCTATGCCCTCGCCGTATCCTCTTAGTCTTAGAGCTAGTGCAAGCCTAAGGGTGTCCTGTTATACGCCTAGGGCGCATCCACGTCGACTAGCTGAATAAGGCCAGTTTTGGGCCTGGCTGTGAGCTAGGTAGTTGTACGTTAGGCGGTTTTCGTATCCCAGTTTCCCTTAATAGCCCCCCTGGATGGTATAGCAGGAGCCTTAAGCGGGGGCAGTAGGACTCCTGGTGTTGTTAAGGGCGATATACGCGTCGCAGGCTTAACACCACAGAGTCGCAACACCAGCGCGCTGCGCGCGCTGCGACGGCTCTCCTCTATTGCCCCTGCACTTAGCCATCATAAGGAATGATTTCCCGATAATGTTTCCACCCGCGGCGACGTGGACGCGTGCAGTAGGGCTTCGCGGGCTAAGGGAATTAATAGATTAAGTAATTAAAATTAATAATAGGATCTTCTAAAGGAAATAAACTAAGAGAGGTTAGGATAGAGTTCTATAGTTATATAAGGCGCAAAGTACGTAATAATAAAAGCTAAGTTAAAAACTATAGTATAGCGCAAAGCTAATAGACCTAAGTAGTATTAAAGAAGCCTATAAGAGATAGAGTAAGAAACTATAGAAACCTAGAGGTTAAGAATCTAGTAATTATAGGACTAAGAAGTATAGGCTAAACTAGAAATCTTAGTAGTAGAAGACGTTTAGGCGGACTTTATAGCAAAGTTAGTAGTTTAAAGATAGAGCTTATATAAATTACGGGAAATAGGGTTATTTCGCGAGGGATTATAAAGATAGTTAGAGTTATTATATAATAAAGGGAACCTAACTAGCAGAAGATATATATATATAGAGGGATAATAGTATACTATAAGGAACA
>Ga0307515_10025694_pt1 | contig 10177 bp, 9 predicted proteins | sample 17_EM_MG_FD_194513 | JGI IMG/M metagenome (GOLD analysis project Ga0307515, IMG submission 194513) | Populus trichocarpa ectomycorrhiza microbial communities from riparian zone in the Pacific Northwest, United States - 17_EM | ecosystem: Host-associated > Plants > Roots > Unclassified | place...
TGGCCGGCCGCAACATCTTCAACGCGCCGGACATCGTCTACTCGAACGTCCGCAGCCGGGTGCAGCAGTACAGCATCTACGGTTCGATGTGGAACGTCGGGATCAAGGGCGCCTTCTAGGCGCCGGATCCCGTCCGTGGCCGCGCCGCTCCCCCTCGGCGCGGCCACACCTCCCCTTCCCTACATTCCAGTCGAGGACCTCATCGTGGTTCTGAACATCGATCGCCGCCGTCTCATTCTCAGCGCCGGGCTGGGCCTGGGCGCCGTCATGCTCCCGGCCGGCCAAGCGCTGGCCGCCGAGCTTCTCGGCGCCACGGGGTTCACGCACAACGTGGCCAGCGGTGAGCCCGGCCCGGACTCCATGCTGCTGTGGACCCGCTATGTCCCGGCGGTCGGCGACAACATCCTTCGGCTCGACGCCGAGGTGGCGCTGGATCCGGCTTTCACGAAGGTGGTTTCGGGCGGCAGCGTGCGCACCGGCGCCTATCGCGACTGGACCGCCAAGATCACGGTTGATGGGCTGAAGCCAGGGACCGTCTATTGGTACCGGTTCGTGGCGCCGGACGGGACCAAGTCTCCCGTGGGCCGCACGAAGACCCTGCCCGTGGGTCCCGTCGCCAAGTTCGGGCTGGGGGTCTTCTCCTGCTCCAACCTGCCCTACGGGGTGTTCAACGCCTACGGCCACGCGGCCGCTCGCGCCGATCTGGACCTGTGGCTGCATGTCGGCGACTACATCTACGAATATGGCGCGACCTCCATCAAGGACGGCGCCCTGGTCGGCGGACGCCTCCCCGAACCCTCGACCGAAATCCTGGCGATCGCCGACTATCGCCTGCGCTACGCCAGCTATCGCGCCGATCCCGATCTTCAGCGGCTGCATCAGATGGCCTCGATGGTCGCGCTCTGGGACGACCACGAGTCAGCCAACGACAGCTGGGAAGGCGGCGCGCAAAATCACCAGTCGGCGACCGAAGGCGACTGGAACGTGCGCCGGGCCGCCGCGATGCAGGTCTATCGCGAGTGGATGCCGGTCTCGGACGAGCCCTGGAAAGCCTATCCGATCGGAACGCTGGCGACGCTGTACCGCACGGAATCGCGGCTGCTGGCGCGCACCCGGCCGGCCGACATCGGAGCCGCCTTCCGGGCGGACGACGCCGACGCCGCGCTGAAGGCGTTCCGGGACGGCGTGTGGCAGGATCCCTCGGCGACCATGCTGGGCTCGACCCAGGAAAGCTGGCTGGCGCATGCGTTGAAGAGCAATGCGCGCTCGACGGCCTGGCAACTGGTCGGCATGGGCACGATCATCGGCCGCACCGTGATGCCCCAGGACGCCGTCGGCTGGTTGCGTCCGGAAACCACCGAGCGCAAGGCCAACGGCTACAGGAACAACATCCGCGCCGCCAAGCTGGGCTTGCCGATGTGGATGGATCGCTGGGATGGCTATCCCGCCGCGCGTTCGCGGCTGCTGAAGGCCGCGCAACCGGCGGACGCGGACCTGGTGATGCTGGCCGGCGACAGCCACAACGCCTGGGCCTATTCGCTGAGCGAGGGCGGTCAGCCCGCCGGCGTCGAGTTCGCCGGCCACAGTGTCACCTCGGGCGGCGCCGAGGGCGACTTCGCGGCCGACCCCAAGATCGTCGCCCAAGGCTTCATGGCCGCCAATCCCGAGCTGAAGTGGGCCGACACCAGCCAGCGCGGCTACATGATGATCGAGGTCACGCCGAAACGCGTGACCAGCGAGTGGCTGTTCCTGCGAACCATCAAGACCCGCGACATCGCTCTCGCGGGCTCGCACCGCATGCACGTCGAACGCGGGCGGAGGGTTTTGACGAGCTGACCCAACGACGACGGCCACGGATGAACGAAGAGCGGACCTCTTACGATCCCCGTCGCGCATTCACCGTCCCGGCCACACAGGTCGCCAGCTGCGCCTGGGTGAAGGGCTTGCTGAGTTTGGGCAGCTCCGCACCGTCGCCCGGCGACAATTCGGCGTAGCCGGTCGCCAGGAGGAACGGCAGGTCCGGTCTCAGCTTCGCCGCCTGCTGCGCCAGTTCGACGCCGGTCATGCCTGGCATGGCCTGATCGGAGATGACGAGGTCGAACGCCAAGTCGCTTTTCAGCAGCGTCAGGCCCTCTTCGGCGCTCGTGGCCGCGACGGGGTGATGGCCAAGGTCGGCCAGCATGGCGACGGTGTTCACCAACACCAGCGGATCATCGTCGATAGCCAGCACATGCAGATCGCGGGGGTGATCGACGGTCTTCACCGCCTCGGGTTGGACGTCCGGGATTTCCGACGCGTCGGCGATCGGCAACCAGAGCTCGACGGTCGTCCCCTGCCCCGGTTCGCTGCGTATCCGCATGTCGCCGCCGGACTGCTTGGCCAAGCCGTGGATCATCGGCAGACCAAGACCCGTGCCCTTGCCGATGCCCTTGGTCGTGAAAAACGGTTCGGTCGCTCGCGCCAAGGTTTCGGCGTCCATGCCGGCCCCGTTGTCTGTCACCGAGAGGCAGACATAGCGCCCCTTGGCCATGCCTTGATGCGCCTCGGCGGCCTCGCAGGGATGGGCGGAAATCCGGATGACGCCTCCGTCGGCCATCGCGTCGCGCGCGTTGACGACCAGGTTGAGCAGGGCCATTTCGAGTTGGCCCGCATCCGTCCGGGCCAGGGACAAACCGGTCGAAAATTGGGTCTCGATCGTAAACCTGGCGCCCAAGGTCCGCTCGAAGAGCCCTCGCATCCCTTCCACCACTTGCGCGACATCGACGGCCGCCACTTGAAGGTCCTGCCGCCGCGCGAAAGCGAGCATGCGCTGAGTGAGCGAGGCGCCGCGCTCCGCGCCTTGAATGGCGTTGTCGATCAGGGACCGCAGCTTGGGATCGTCGGGCAAGCGCTTGTAGGCCAGTTCCAGACTGCCCAGGATCGCCATCAGGAGGTTGTTGAAGTCGTGCGCGACACCGCCGGTCAGTTGACCCAGGGCGTCCATCTTCTGCACCTGGAACAAGGCCAGCTGCGCCTGTTCGAGCGCTTGCTGCGCCTCTCGTCGCTCGGTGACGTCGCGCGTGACCTTGGCGAACCCGATCAACTCGCCCGAACGATCGCGAACCGCGTCTATGACCGCGTTGGCCCAGAACCGCTTGCCATCCTTGCGGATCCGCCACCCCTCCTGCTCGAAGCGGCCTTCGCGCGCGGCGACTTCCAGAGCGCGCTGCGGGAGCCCGGCCGTCTGGTCTTCGGGGGTGAAGAATTTCGAGAAGTGCTGGCCGACGATCTCGTCGCGACCATAGCCCTTCGCGCGTTCGGCTCCGGCGTTCCAGGTGCTGATATAGCCACCTGGGTCGAGCATATAGATCGCGTAGTCGACGACCCCTTCGACCAGCCGCTGGAACTCCTGCTCCCGGCGTCGCATCGCCTCGGCGGCCTCGCGGCGCTCCGACAGATCGCGCGTGACCTTGGCGTAGCCCACCAAGTCTCCCGTCGGGGACCAGATCGGATCGATGACGACGTGCGCCCAGAACCGGCTGCCGTCCTTGCGGACCCGCCAGCCTTCCTGCTCAAAGCGACCTTCCCTGGCCGCCGTGGCGAGCGCCGTGGCCGGGAGGTCCGTGGAGCGGTCCTCGTCCGTGTAGAACCGCGAGAAGTGACTGCCGATGATCTCGGCGGCGGTATAGCCCTTGAACCGTTCCGCGCCGGGGTTCCAGCTGGTGACCACCCCTTGGGCGTCCAGCATGTAGATCGCGTAGTCGGTGATAGCGTCGACAAGCAGACGGTACCGCCCGTCGTCGCTCAGCGACGCCTCGAAACTTTCGGGTCGCTGCATAAACACCCCTTGGAGCCTATTGCCCCGCAAGCCTAACGAGCTTGGCCGCAGATCGTTCCGACGCATTCGGCGCCGGAGAAGAGCCAATGTCGCGCCCGAGCGCAACCGCTTCTCAAGGCGGGGCCGGCCTAAAGTCTTGAAGCTCCATGCGAGCGAAGGCGAAACGCTCCTAGTGCTCAAGCGTCGGTGACGCGAACGGATCAAACTCAGCGCCGCGCGCCGCCTCGCGGCCAAAGGTCGCGTCGGCGTGATCGTTATGGTTTTCGACGCGTCTTTCGGAGGAAATTGGCGGCTCAACGGAGCGCTAAAAATGAATGTCATGGTCTTGATCGGCGCGATCATCGGTTCGGGTCTGTTCATCGCGCTAGGCCGCGCCCCAGCCGAAAAGCTGATCGCCGTCGTCCAGCGCGGGGCCAAAGGTCGACGCTAGGGAACGAAGCGGAGCAGACCGACATTTCACTTCCAGCCGCGTCGCTTCGGGCGATGCGAAAATGGGAGAGCAAGATGTCTATTCTCGCTTGGGTTCTATTGGGTCTGGTCGCCGGCTTCATCGCCAGCAAGCTCGTCAACCGTAGCGGCGGGAGCCTGGTGCTGGATCTGATCTTGGGGATCGTCGGCGCCGTCGTCGGCGGCTTCGTCTTCAATCAGTTTGGAAGCGCCGGGGTTTCGGGCTTCAATCTCTACAGCCTGCTGGTCGCCACGATCGGCGCCGTCATCGTGCTGGCCATCTATCATATGCTGTCCGGCCGCCGAGCGCTTTAAGCTCACCACGGACGCGTAATCGGATAAGGCCCTGGCTCTCCGCCAGGGCCTTTTTCTTGGTCGAAACCTCCGCCCCTTCGCCAAGCCAGCACATCATTTGATGGCGTCGGTCGCGCAAAAAGCCGGGTGGTTCAAACCCGTTCGGCGAGGCGAGCCAAGGGCGAAACGCCCGATCCATTGGAGTTTCGTCCGACGATCCAGCCGACCCGCGCCGCGCCGTCAAACCCGCCTGGAACAGCCGTCGCGCGGGTCTGTTGATGGGGTCTCATCACAGTCGAGACCTCCCATGGCCACCACGGCAAATACCAAAGCCAAGACCAAGCGCGCCGCCACCAAGGCGACCGCGGCCCCCAAGACCCCCAAGACCCCCAAGACCCCCACGGCCGCGCCCGACACCACCCTCGGCCTCGAAACCCTGACGGGCGCCGGCGGCGAGCTGCATCAGCAGGCCGCCAGCCCGGCCGAGCGACTGACGACGAACCAAGGCGTGCCGATCAGCGACAACCAGAACTCGCTGAAGGCCGGCGCGCGCGGCCCCGTGCTGCTGCAGGACTTCATCCTGCGCGAAAAGATCATGCACTTCGACCACGAGCGCATCCCCGAGCGCGTGGTCCACGCTCGAGGCTCGGCCGCCCACGGCTTCTTTGAGTGCCTGGAAGACCTGTCCGACATCACCGCCGCCGACTTCCTGCAGCGGCCCGGCGAGCGCATCCCCGTCTTCACGCGCTTTTCCACGGTGGCGGGCAACAAGGGCTCGATGGACCTGGCTCGCGACGTGCGCGGCTTCGCCGTCAAGTTCTACACACAGCAAGGTAATTTCGATCTCGTCGGCAACAACATCCCGGTGTTCTTCATCCAGGACGCCATCAAGTTCCCCGACCTGATCCACGCGGCCAAGCAGGACCCCGATCGCGAGTTTCCGCAGGCCCAGACCGCCCACGACACCTTCTGGGACTACATCTCGCTGACGCCCGAGAGCATGCACATGGTCATGTGGATCATGTCCGACCGCACCATCCCGCGCAGCTATCGGATGATGGAAGGCTTCGGGGTCCACACCTTCCGCTTGGTCAATGCGGCGGGCGCCTCGACCTTCGTCAAGTTCCACTGGCGGCCCAAGCTGAACGCCCAGTCGGTGGTCTGGGACGAGGCCGTCAAGATCAACGGCGCTGATCCCGACTTCCACCGCCGCGACCTGTGGGAAGCCATCGACACCGGCGATTTCCCCGAGTGGCAGTTCTGCCTGCAGACCTTCACCCAGGAAGAGGCCGACGCCCTGCCGTTCGACGTGCTGGACCCGACCAAAGTCATTCCCGAGGAGGCCATCCCGCTGCGCGTGGTCGGCCGGATGGTGCTGGACCGCAACCCCGACAACTTCTTCGCCGAGACCGAGCAGGTCGCCTACTGCGCCTCGCACGTCGTGCCGGGTATCGACTTCACCAACGACCCGCTGCTGCAAGGCCGACTGTTCTCCTACCAGGACACCCAGCTCAAGCGCCTGGGCTCGCCCAACTTCCACCAGATCCCGATCAACCAGCCCAAGTGCCCGTTCCACAATCTGCAGCGTGACGGCCACATGCAGATGAATGTCCCCAAGGGGCAGGTGAACTACGAGCCCTCGAGCCTGGGTCCGGACGTGGCGCGGGAATCCCAGGCCGTCGGCTTCAAGACCTTCCCCAACCTGGAGACTGGCGAGCAGCTGCGGGTGCGGCCCGAGGCCTTCGCCGACCACTATACCCAGGCGCGGATGTTCTTCTTCAGCCAGACCCAGCCAGAGCAGGACCACATCGTCGCGGCGCTGATCTTCGAGCTGTCCAAGTGCTACGTGGCCCGCGTGCGCGAAGCCATGCTGGCCCGGCTGATCAACATCGATCAGACCTTGGCCCTGCGGGTCGCCGCCGGCCTGGGCGTTCGCGACGAGATCGTTCCGGCGCCGGCCCCGGTTCCCGCCGCCGACATGGAGCTCTCTCCCGCCCTGAGCATCCTGGCCAAGGCCCCGCCCGGCCTTGTCGGACGCAAGGTCGGTTGCCTGGTCACCGACGGGGTCGACGACGCCTTGCTGGCCGAGCTGAAGTCGGCGGTCGAAGCGGCGGGCGCCAAGCTGGCGATCATCGCGCCGACCATCACCGGCGTGACCACCGCGGCCGGCGCTCTACTGCCGGCGGACTTCCGGGTCGACGGCGGGCCTTCGGTGCTGTTCGACGCCGTGGCGCTGCTGCCCTCCGACGAAGGCGGCGCGACCCTGGCCCTGGAGGCGACGGCGGTGAATTTCGTGCGCGACGCCTTTGGTCACCTGAAGGTCATCGCCTACGTCCCGGCCGCCACGCCGCTCTTCGTGAAGGGCGGACTGTCTGACGCCAATCCCGACGCGGACGCCGGCTTGATCAACCTTCCCAAGGCGACCATCGCCGACTTCGTCACGGCGGCGTCGGGGGGCAGGATCTGGGCGCGAGAACCCTTGGTGCGCAAGGTGTTCTAGACGCTCAGGACGATGGGACGCGGCGCTTGCCGCGTCCCACGTCTGGGGATGTGAAGCGACCGGAAAAATTATAGCGACAAGCTTGAAACCGAAACGCGGCCGCCGACATTTTGCTGCGGCGGCGAGGCAGCCGCTCATGGAGATGCACCAGAGAGAGACGAGACATGACACGGACGATCAAGGTCGAACCCCTTGGCAGGGATTGGACGGTGAAGTCTGACCTGCTTGACTCCGAAATGACGTTCCAAAGCGGCGCGGCCGCCGAAGCCGCCGCCCGTGTGCTCGCCGACCGGGCCGCCAAGGCCGGGCAGGTCGCGGAGATCGAAATCTATCTCAGGGATGGAGCCTTGGCCGGCCGTCTGATGTGCCCGCCATTACCCGCGCCTGGCCACACAAGCGCACTGGCTGAAAGACGCTTCGAGTTCGCTTGAGGTCTTCGCCATCCCGGCGCCACGGCGAAGATCGCCCCTCCGGCGCGCGGTCCTAACCTCGATCAAGGTCGAGCCCTCGGGCTTGCCTATAGTTTGTCTCAACGTGGTCCTTGGGGATGATCATGAACCGGCTGCTGATCGCCAGCATCGACCGATTTGGCCCGCTTAAGGATGAGGTTCGCGCCAGCCTGGTCAACTGCTCGCAAACCGTGTCGGAGGCGTCCCCGGGTCAGGGCCTTGTGCTGCGAGGCGAGTCTTCGCGACTGCGTGTTCTGGCGTCGGGACTGGCGGTCCGGCAACATGCGCTGGCGAACGGCGGACGGCAGATCCTGGGTTTCGCCATGCCGGGCGACCTGCTCGACCTGAGTGGCCTGTTCGCGGGCGGCGATCACGAGGTGCGCGCCCTCAGCGCCTGCGAGGTGCGCCAAACCACGGTCCGCGAAACCCGGTCTCTTCTGCGACAGCATCCCAGCCTCATGGCGGCGCTCTGCCGCGCCGTGCTGACCGAGGCCAGGCTCCAGCGAAACTGGATGGTCGGGCTGGGACGTCGATCGGCCTTGTCGAGGACCGCCAACCTGTTCTGCGAGATCTATGCGCGGCAGAAGGCTGTCGGCCTGGCGAGTGACGGGCGATGCCGCTTTCCCGCCCTGCAGGCCGACATCGCCGACGCGCTGGGCCTGTCGGTCGTCCACACCCACCGCGTTCTGCAGAGCCTGAAGAAGTCGGGTCTAGCGTTCCTGCGGGATGGCGACCTGGTCATCGCCGATTGGGACGGGCTCGCCGGCCTCGCCGAGTTCGACCCCGAGTGCTTCCGCCCCCAGCACGATCCGGCCGAGTTGGCGGCCTCGCGGTTCCGCGATCGACCGTCTCGCCTTGACGACGGCGACGCCTTTCGGTCCGCCTCCTGAGCGACCATAGTCGACCCATGCCCTCCGCTCGCGTGCGCGTCATAGATCTGGAGACAGCCGGGCCGTCGACCCAGGACGTTTGCGAGATCGGCTGGCAGGACGTGACGCTCGCAGACGACGGGCGCTGGGTCGTCAACGACGAGCGCGGCGCGGTGTTCGTCGATCCCGGCCGCCCGATCTCCGCAGCCACCATGGCCGTGCATCACATCATCGACGCGGATGTGGCGGGGGCCGACTTCTGGAAGGACGCCGCGCCGCCCATCCTGAAGCCCGTGGACGGCGTCCTGGCGCTGGCGGCCCATCGCGCGGCGTTCGAGCAGCGCTATTGCACGCCGCAGCTGTCGGGCGGCGCGCGCTGGATCTGTACCTGGAAGTGCGCTCTGCGGCTGTGGCCCGACCTGCCAGGCTTCTCGAACCAGATGCTGCGCTATGAGCGGATGCCGGAAGGCCTGAACCGTGAGATCGGCCTGCCCGCTCATCGCGCCATGCCCGACGCCTATGTCACCGCTCATCACCTGCGCGACATGTTGAACGAGAGCTCGATCGAGCAGTTGCTGACCTGGAGCGCGGAGCCGGGCCTCCTGCCCCGCGTGCCGTCGGGACCAGATCGCGGCAAACCCTGGGCGCGCCTGGGCGCGGAGGCCCTCGTCGGTTTCACGAAGGATCGCGACGCGGATGTCCGCTTCAGCGCGGAAACCGAGCTGCGCGGCAGGGGCGCGTTGGGCGATCAGGTCTCGGCGCTACCCGCGCAACAGCGCCTGCTCTGACACCCAAATTTCATTTACGGATAAGGCGAGTCAGCCTCGCCAATGCAACCGAAACAGGTCTAGAGTTTTCTATGAGAGATCAGTCCCCGCTGATCTCTCCGGTTTCTGGTCGGTCGACGTCCTCCTGTCCCGACCAGCGCCGCTCTCGCCCGCCCCCCGCGGCGCGAGACGGGAGCGTCGCCTCTGCTTCCCCCCCGATAGGAGGCGGCGCTCCCCCACTCGGCCTCTAGGCGCCCGAGACCTGCGCCAGATCGCGGACATAGCGCTTCCAGTTCTCGACATAGTGCAGGGCCGAGGCCTGCAGGATCATGGCGTGCTGCTCGCCGATTTCGCGCACCACCTTGCCGGGCGCGCCCATGACCATGGAGTTGTCGGGGATCTCCTTGCCTTCGGTGATCAGGGCGCCGGCTCCGATCAGGCAGTTGCGGCCGATCTTCGCGCCATTGAGCACGATCGCCCCAATCCCGATCAGCGAACCGTCTCCGATGGTGCATCCATGCAACATCACCATGTGACCGATGGTCACATTCGCGCCGATCGTCAGCGGCGCGCCGTTGTCGGTGTGAAGTACAGAACCGTCTTGGACGTTGCTGTTTTCGCCGATCTCGATCGGATCGTTGTCCCCGCGAACAACCGAACCCCACCAAATACTGGCGTTTTTCTTGAGAATGACATTGCCCATGACCGACGCCGTCGGCGCGATCCAGTATTCGCCCACCACGGGAAGCGTCGGGCGGACGGCGCCCAAGGAATAAACAGTCATCCGTACACCCCGTGTTCTGGAAATCGTCGCTTGATTAACATCTGAGAAACCACGTTAGCATCAATCTAATCGGGCGATTCGAGTGGCGAAATCCTCTCGCGTCCCGCCGCGGCCGGCTTTCGGCTTCGGCCTCCCGACGACGGAGATCAGGGTGTCGCTCTTGGTGTTCAGGCGTTTCCTCGAACCACCGCCTACTCGGTCTAGCGCCGAGCCGCCGCGATGCGCACGCGTCTCCGTTTCTTCCCTCCCC
>Ga0307515_10025696_pt1 | contig 10176 bp, 1 predicted proteins | sample 17_EM_MG_FD_194513 | JGI IMG/M metagenome (GOLD analysis project Ga0307515, IMG submission 194513) | Populus trichocarpa ectomycorrhiza microbial communities from riparian zone in the Pacific Northwest, United States - 17_EM | ecosystem: Host-associated > Plants > Roots > Unclassified | place...
AAAGACAAGAAATCCTTAAGCAAAAAGAGATATCAATTGCAGGTACAGCTACTAAGGTAGTAAAATACCTCAAAGTCTCTCCTACTACGCAGTGTACGAGCTGCCAAAAATTTGGCCATATAGGAGACAGGTGCTCTACTAGGGCCTATAGATACTATGCAGCTGTATATTTATCTAAAGACTATTCCTGTTCTACCTGTATAATAATAGGCAAGCCTTGCTAGCATACCACCCCTCTTTGCATTAATTGTAAAGAAAAATACTTTACTAATAGTAAAGACTGTAAGACTTTTAAAGCTGCTAAACTAGTACGCGAAGAAGATTCTATAGAAGAATAAAATAGATAGGATTCTAGAAGGAGGCAACTCCTACTAGGCTTTTAAAAAGATATTAGAGAGCAAAAGGATAGAAATAAATTGCAAAAGGATAGGGACAGGGGTTAGGATTTCTTATAGTTTTTCTTACCATTTTCTTATTCCCTAGTAGTTGTAGTATCTTAGTATTTTACTAGGAAACTATAAACTCCTAATTTAGGGGTTTATAAACTACTAGGACATAGCTACTAGTATATATTAAGCTGCCTAGAAAGGATTTATATATATAGAACTATAGCGCCATAGCCTAAGGCTGCATGCGTAGTATTGTACGTAGTATAATACAATAAATAAAAATAAAAATAAAAATAAAAAAAACTCTTAATAGTTATTAAGTTCCCTAAGTAATTTATTATAGGGTCTTGTGTTTAATCTACTGCTGTAAAGCTTAATGGTAAACTTATAAGTGCTCTAGACAAGTTACGCTAATTACGGGAGGCGGAGTTAGAGGCCTTAGCTGCTTAACAGCATGCCCTTAATGCTCGTTTATCTGCCTCTACTCGTCTTCTTTATCTTAAGAAAGTGCGTAAGAAGGTTTATTTTAAGGAGTGGAAACTTATAGAACAAGGTCTATAGGAACTTAGTAATAAGAGGGCTGGTCCTCTCTTAACTAAGACGGGAACAATTCCGAGTAGCTTGGTGGCTGCTCCTTTTAGGTCCCCCTTAAGTAACTTATTTTTTAATAATCCTTTTTTATTAATGTTGCCTAACCTAATCTCTTCCGATACTCCTATACCTTTCCTATAGTATTCTTAAAATTCTCTAGTAGTTCCTAGGTAGTCTTATTATAGCCTATCTACTTAACCTTATACTATATTTTATTGTTAATATCCTTATAATTAACGATCTTTAAAACTTGCCATTTATCTTCTTCCTGTCCTTTATATATATCTGCTTTATAAACCGGTGGCTTAATATTTCTATATGCTAGCTCTAGCATTGCGATATGCTGTATAGGGTAGATTCTTATTTTAGCTAGTAGGTTTAGTTTAAATATAACCGGTGAAATTCTTTACGTAATTTTAAAAGGTCCTAGTCTAACGTGGTCTAACTTCTTGCTTGGTTATTAACTCTTAAAATTTTTGTATAGTAGCTATACTTTATCTCCCTCCTTAAGATCTAGTCCCTTAGATCTCTTAGCATTATAGTATTTTTTTATTCTCTGTTATACTACCTTAGCTATTTCTATGAGATTCGTATAAAGATTTATTAATGTCTCTATTCTTTACTTAGCTGTACTGCTCGTCTTTTTTACTTAACGTAGCGATAATAATATTCTTAGTTTATATCCGTAATTCGCCTTAAATAGTGATATACCTATTTCTTCCTATAGCGTTATATTGTATATAAACTATATAACTAGTAATAATAATACCTAATTGTTCTATGCGTGATTAATATAGTGCCTTAGATACTATTCTAGTGTCTAGTTTAATCTTTCTATTTAACCGTCTGTCTGCGGATAATATGCGGTAGAAGTTACTGCTTAAACTTCTTATTCCGCTAAGAATACCTTCTAAAATGCTACTACGAATCTTAGATCTCTATCTGATATAATCTTACTTAGTGCTCTATATCTTATAAATACTTCTTTAATATAGATTCTAGCGATATCTTCTACTGAAATTTCTTCTATATAGGCTATAAAGTATCCTTACTTTATAAGCTTGTCTACTATCACTAAGATCGTATTATAATTTTGCCCAGTAATAGGATCTCTTAATTTTAGCAACTTAATGATAAAGTCCTATAATATAACCTCCTATAGTCTCTCTGGTATTTTAATAGGTTATAGCCCTCTATATGGCTTATGCCTTATTAGTTTATTCCTCTAGTAATCTAAATATTCCTTTATAACTTTCCTAGCTAGTCCTTAGATTCCGTTAATAATATACTCCTCTTAGAGTCTTAATACTAAGCCCGTAGCTCCGTTGTGTCCTTAAGTTATTCCCTTATAGAAATCTTCTATAAAGTGCTCTACTATACTTCTTGGAATGTATTTTGCCTTTCTGTACTTATATAATATTTCTTTTTTTAGATGTTTTAACTGTTCCTCTAGCTATGCCTTAAAGATCCTTTATACCTAAAAGCTTTTTAGTAACTTATAAACTCTATCTAGTTCTTCTTAAGTTACTGCGATTTTTAAATAATTATACCTAATTAATCCATCTGTATCTCTTCGCAGTAAAGCTCCTAATGGCTTTTTGTTATTCTATAGTTTAGCCTTTTAACTTAGAGTATCTGCTTTTATGTTATCTATACCCTTAGTGTACTAAATCTTAAAATAGTATTCTATAAGTATCTCTACCTATCTAACCTGTCTTTAGTTAAGTTCCTTTATTATTAGGAATCCCGTTAGGTTCTTATAATCTATCTTAACTATAAATAGTTTTTTTATACCTTATAAGAATGCTCTCTATTTCTTTAATGCTATAACTATACCTAATAACTCCTTATTATAGATGTTATAGTTTAACTCTAATAGTGTTATCTTCCGACTATAGTATACTACTAGGTGCTATTTGTCTGGATACTTTTATATAAAATACGCCCCTAGTGTAAAGTCTAATATATCTGTTTCTATAACTATCTCTAGTCCTAGTTAATAGATTTTAAGAACTGGCTCTTAGGTAAATAATCCTTTAACTTCCTTAAATAGTTCTTATTGCTCCTTTCCCTATACCTATAGTTCTTCTTTCTTTGTTAATTATATAAATGGTTTAATATCCTTTAACTATTATACTATAAACCTTCTATAGTAATTACAAAACCCTAGGAACAATCTTAACTGTATAACGTTCTCTAGTTCTTACTAATTTACTATAGCCTTAATCTTTTTTAGATCTATACTAAGTTGGCCTAGTTTAATAATAAATTCTATAAAATCGGTCTTCCTAGTAAAGAACTCGTATTTCTTAATTGCTACTAGCATCTATTTTTCTTATAGTCTCTTTAAGACCTATTTAATGTGTTCTCTATGTTCTTTCTTAGTTATTAAGTAGATAATAATATCGTTAAGATATACTATAACAAATTCATCTAAGTGTTCTTCTAATATATTGTTAATACGCTTTTAGAACGTTACTAGTATGTTTATAAGCCCGAATTATATAACTAATAGTTTATATAGTCCTTCCTTTGACCTAAAGGCTGCCTTCTATTTGTCGCCTTCCTTAATTCTAATTTAATGGTATGCCTATCTTAGATCTATCTTTGTAAAGATTTGCGCGTTACCTATCCTGTCCCAGATTTTGCTAATTAAGGGTAAAGGATACCTATCCTTTTTAGTAATACTGTTTAACTGTCTATAGTTAATATATAGCCTTAGCTTACCATTTTTCTTTAATATAAATAGTACTGGATAACCCGCTAATAACTGCGATAGTCTAATGTATCCCTTTTGTAAGTTTTCCTAAATAAACTCTTTTAATGCTCTACCTTCTTCTTTAGTAAGCTTATAGATTAGAAAAAACCTTAGACTTATTCCTAGTTTTAATTCTATTTTATAGTCCTATGCTATATACTTTAATAGCTTTTTACTTTCTAGCGACTATAGTTTCTTGCCATACTTATGGTATTTCTTTAGTATATAATCTAACCCTTTCTTAGTTTCTTTATATGTTGCTCCTACTTAGTACTATACTAACTTGGCTTATTATTGTATCTTATAGCGTTAAGTATTCTTAATATTAACCTAACCTATAATTTAATTGATCTTTAGATTGTATTTTTGTAACTAAGGCATTTTTAATACTACCTTATTATTCCCTAATGGTAATATGTCGAAAGATATCTCGATTTATCTCCCTTTAATGGTTAGCTAAATAGGTCCTATTTTAAGATTAATAATGCCTCCTCCGTAAGCTATTAGATTTCCTAAAATTGTTACTAATAGGTAAGGACATTCCTTTTTCCTGTGTGGTAATCCTATTCTTTTTACTACTGCTAGTAAGATATAGTTCCTTATTACTCCACTATCTATTAATACCTTAAACTGTTAATCTTACTACTTAACTTGTAAATTTAGGTGTTGTTTTTAAATTCCTTTAAGGGTCTAAGGCTCTACTACTAGTTCCCTCTAATCCCGTAGGCCAATACTTAGTTCGCTTTTTGTCCTTAATATGCCATAGATAGGTATTCTCTAGATATTTCTACCATTATTATCCGTCTAGGTATTCTTCCGTAAGGAATCTTCCTAGTTAAAGTATTAAGTCCCCTTATTCTTAAACTTTTACTAGGTACTAACTATGCATATACTTAGTATTTTAATATTTTGCCTTATCTATTAACTAGTATATCTTTACTGGATATTTCTAGTTCTTATCTTTAGGTACTCTATATATATTGCACATATTATCTATATATGCTATCTATAATAGTATGTAATATGCTTAGTGTCTTAGGTTAACTCTTAGCTTGTCTTTGTCCTTAAGTTTAAATATCTCTTATGTTAATCTAAGCGTTGCGACTTTATTTATAGGTACTAAGATTCGCCTTTTGCTTCTCCAGTCCTCTAATTACTCCTTTAAATCTTTTAACGTTATAATTAAGGCTCCTTTAATATAACTTATAGCCTTTTCTGTAATTGGGTGGTTTTAGATAACTTTCTTATCTAACCATATATAGAAATCTTCCCACTTATCGTTATGTTGTTGTCTATACTACTTTTAGTATAACCCCTTAAGTATATATGGCTTGTCCGTAAGGAAGTATCTTCTTATTACTGCGTTGTGACAACCTTTAGTATATTGTTTCTTGAACTTAGTTAGAATCCCTAGATCCTCTTCTTGTTCCAGTTTAGTAAGCCACTTAGCTCTTAGTGTACCCGTCTTAGGCTTATTAGTAATTCTTTATACGGGTACTCTATCTCTTATACGTCCTAATATACTAGATTTCTTATCTAGTTTCTGTTCTTGCTATAAGGTAATTCTTACTCTAAATTTCTCTATGGTTTCTTTCTTATTGCGTCTTATAAGTAGATCTTTAAAGTTGTCTTACTTCTTAATCTTACTAATAGTCCTCATTTATGTATTAAAATCTTAGTCCTATAGGATTCTTAATCCTAAGCTAGCTTCTATCTTAAGCTTTGCTCCTACCTTAGTCTAACTAGGCTTAAGTATTCTTATCTTAGTTTAAGAGTCTTAAAACTTACTTATCTTATCTTAAGAATCTTATATATCTAGGAAACTTTGTCCTAAGCTTATTCGTATATTCTTAAACTAAGCTACTGCCCTACTCCATCGGTTTTCGTCTATTATAGGTCCTTAGGTTTACCTTATCTCGTTTTAAGAATCTTAAGCCTTTAGCCTTTTACCTTTATTAAGTAATAAATTAGCACTAGCAGTTATCTACTTGCTTAATCTCTATAAGATACTCTTCCTTTTATCTTATAAAGCGATAGATGCCGTATCTAACGGTGTTATAATGCCTGTTACTGAACCTTGCTTTATGGCGGTCTCAGTCTCTACTTCTATTATAACTTCTTTAAGGTTTATACGCTCCTAGTAAGCTGCCTTTATTACCTTATTATCTGTAAATGTTTCGCCTATATTAAACTTATTATCTTTAATATCCAATCTGCGTAATAGTTCGTCGGTTCCTCTATACTTTATAGGTTTTAGCTCCTATAGCTAATAGCTTACGCCATACTTAGCGTCTTTATAAATTTGGCATGTGTTGTTATAATAAAACGCGAAACTTTTAATTAAACACTCTTTTATTCCTTGTAGTACACTATTATCCCTCTATACGTGTATGTCTTTTACTAGTTAGGTTCCCTTTATTATATAGTAACTCTAACTATCTTTATAATCCCTCGCGAAGTAACCTTATTTCCCACAATTTATATAAGCTCCGTTTTTAAACTACTAACTTTACTATAGAGTCCGCCTAAACGTCTTCTGCTACTAAGATTCCTAGTTTAGCCTCTGTTCCTTAGTCCTATAATTATTAGATCCTTAACCTTTAGGTTTTTATAGTTTTTTACTCCATCTCTTATAGGTTTCTTTAGTACTACTTAGGTCTATTAGCTCTGCGCCATACTATAGTTTTTAACTTAGCTTTAGTTATTACGTACTCTACGTCTTATATAACTATAGAACTCTATCTAAGCCTTTCTTAGCCTATTCCCTTTAGTAGATCCAATTATTAATCTTAATTACTTAATCTATTAATTCCCTTAGGGTATCCGCATCTTCTATTAGGATAATTACGTCCTAGACTTTAGCCTTAAGTCCTTATTTATACTGTGCTCTAAGCGCCTTATTATTTTACTTAACTTATATAGCTAGCGTTTAGAACTACATTATATATTTAATTGCTAAGGTTTATTACGTAATATCTTAGAGTTTTCTTTCCGCTATAGTTACTGCCTCTAGGTCTCTAAATATTTATATAAGTTGCTCTATAAACCCCTCCTAACTTAAGAATATAAACCGTACCTCCTAGTTGGTAGTTATTATTCCATTCGCCTGTATTTCTATAAGGTAAGGCTTAAACTACTTAAGTGCTCTTTCTAATAGGAATAGTCCTGCATATACTATTCAATCTATAGGTATTAGCAGTTTTACTCCTTCTTACGTAACCTTAAAGTGCATTTACGTAAGGAATCCTTTAAGCTTTAATCTCTTTCCTAAGAATCTCTTAATTAAAGGTAACTTGATCTTTACTACCCCTATCCCATTAATCCTTTATTTAAGTATTACATTATTCTTTATTAACTAGTCAACTATCTCTTATAGTTGTTTAACCGTTATAGGTTGTTATAAGTTAGTATCTGCTATACTAGTATCACCTCCTGGCCTTAAAGTAGTTGCCGCCGTTAATGGCGTTGTGGTGGCTGCTTTTAGTGGTATGTTGTTTAACTTTCTATATTTAATACCGTAACTAGGTAGTAATTGTGTAACGGAACCTTATAGCAAGTACTACGGTAAGCTCGTTATTAGGCTAGGTATATAGGTAATGCAAATTAAAGTTAACAATGTAATAATAACTGGTAGAGTGGTTGCCTAATAGATTAACTCTAATTATATTCTAAGAATTACTATAACGAAAGAACTATCTAGAGTAGGAACTGTGGTCCTTTAAATACACAACCGTACTTCTAGGAAACCTTCTTTATACGTAATATACGTGTTATATATAAGGTACGTGGGTTCCTCTCGTTCCTCTCGTTCAATACGTAGCATGTCATGTGACTTGCTTACTATTCCTCGTCACATGGCTCCACCGGCTCCATACTAGACCGTGCCTATATTAACTAACTAGCTTCTTCCGACTCCTCTCTAAGTAGTCATAACATTGTACTTAAAGCGTCCGTAATATTAATTGCCCTTTGTACGGTATCTAGTTAAAGTAGTATAGATTAATAGGAGGCGCCTTATCTGGTTCTTATTAAGTATAGTATTAAAATAAAGATTAGAGCTCTTATTAGCGATAATGCCGGATTAAACAATGTTCTCTATTATATAATTGGCTAATAGCTTAGCCTTAAATATAAAATTAACTAGATTATAACATATTAAAGAATTCGCTATTAGGGGCATATTATTAATTTTATTGTTTAAGCCTTTCTATTTAGTTTAAAAAAGAATAAGAAGCTTATAAACTTATATAATAAAAAGGATAAGGAATAGGATAAAGAAGAAGAGGAGAAAAAAGAAGTTATACAATAAGTACTACCGCTAGTTAAAAAAAAAGAAAAAGAAGGATAAAGAATTAGAGCTAGCATTAGACGAAAAGCATAAAAGAGGTAAAAAAGATTTAAAATATTATAGGGCCGATAAGGAAGTTTTATAACTATATCGTTTATATCTACAGCTTAACTAACCGTCTAAGATGGAATAGCTAGTTTCTTATGCTATATATAGCTCTAGAGGATAAGATAAAGGCTAGGCTTTAACTCTATATAGAGTACTATAAGAATAACTTAAAAGATAATATCCTTTTAATAAGCGAATGGATATATCTTTATACAATTTGTAATTTCCTTTAATCTTTCTATAAAGCAACTCTATTTCTTTAAGGGGATTGTATAATACTAGAGAGGGTTCTAAAATTAGTTAATATTCTTAAGAATATAATATAGACCGCATTAGTATATTATACAATACTCTTAATATTTCTTTAGCTAACTTTCCTATAGGTAATAGCTATTAAGGCTAAGGATAAGTTTATAACTCCTTAACTCTAACGTGCTAAGGAAAAGCTTATAAAGTACGTTAAAAAAGCTAGATAATTCTCCCTACTATCTAGCAGTATAAGTTCTTAACCCAGAGTATTATACAACTTTTTAAAAGATTAGAATAATTGTATTACTGTTAAAGGAGAAAAGAAGCTTTTTAGCGTACGAAAGCTCTAAAAGAGATTCCGCGAAAAAGCAATACTTTTAGGTTTAACTATATTATACGCAACTAAGAAAACTTAAAAGTCGCCTTTAAAGTCTAAAGAAAACCTCTCTACCTTCTATAAGGCTTGTCTTTAGTATTATTTAAAATATACTCGTCCGCAGAGTCTAGATAAGTTTAATAACTACATTAATAAGAATCTAATTCCGCTTAATAGCTATATAATAGCTATTTAATAGTAGAACTAGCCTCTTTAGTATATAAGATTTCTATAACTCTTATAGCTTACAATTAAAGTTCTTTTAATACCTAGAATAAGCGATAAGCTAGAGAGAGTATTTTTAGGTTCTTAATGTCGCGTTCTATAGGATCGTACAAGTACTACTCTATAAATACTTAAGGCATTAAAATGCGTAAAGGACTAAGTAGCTTATAAGATTCTAAGTATTCTCTTATAGTCGTACAAGGGAAAGTATATAAGGGGTGTGTTATATAACACTAAAGGGGGGTAGGGGGGTATATAAATAAAATAATTTTAGGTAAAAGGTAACCACTAAAGGCGCGTAAGTAGCATAGGTAAATATATACTAACTTTAAACTTAATAGATTATAAGTTTAAATCCTACTAATGTCGTCCTTTATTAAGAATCGGGAAATATAATTATTTAATATACTTCTCGTCCTGCTATAACAGATTCTCCGGCAATATTACCATACTATAAGTAAACTCTCCTCTCCGTATAAAATACTTATATAATTAACTACTCTTAGGATAAGTAGGAGAGGGTAGAAGCTTTACCGGCAATTAATATAGAGGTTTAGGTTAGGGGTGTGTTGGAGAGGTAGGTGTAGATAGGGAGGCCCTTATATATAAATGCAATTTTAATTTAAAGCCTTAGGTCTCTAAATACAACTATAAGTAACCTATATTACTTATATAAGGTAGAGAGCTAATTAATACTAGCCTTGCGAGGCTTATACGGCGACTTTACGTCGTTTAGTAGGCCCTTACCCCTTTATTAAATGTCAGAGTCTTCTAGGGTTTTATAGTAGGTGTTATAAAAATTATAAGTGGCGGGATTATAGAGCTTAATATTCGTTATATGATATAAATTCTTAGCCTATAGTGGCGGCAGTGGGAGCATTAGAGGGTAAGGATCGGATTATAGAACTAGGGGATAATAAGGAGTAGAAAAAAGTTACTAAGTTTAAACTGCTGGGTCTCCTCTCTTTTTTCCTATTTTTATTTTATTTTATAGTATTTTATATAAAGAGAAATATAAATAAAAAGGTAGAAAGAAGATATCTAATTAGTAGGAAAGCTAAAGGTATTTGCTAAGGCTTTATACAAGGCTCTATACAAAGCTCTGTATAAGGCTCTATATGAAGCTCTATATAAAACTCTGTATAAAGCTCTACGGAGGCTCTATACAAAGCTTTGCATAAAGCTCTATATA
>Ga0307515_10025697_pt1 | contig 10176 bp, 8 predicted proteins | sample 17_EM_MG_FD_194513 | JGI IMG/M metagenome (GOLD analysis project Ga0307515, IMG submission 194513) | Populus trichocarpa ectomycorrhiza microbial communities from riparian zone in the Pacific Northwest, United States - 17_EM | ecosystem: Host-associated > Plants > Roots > Unclassified | place...
AATGGCAAGCCGGTGCCTAGTACCTCACACGTTGTCAAGAATGGCGATGTGATATCGCATACACTGCATCGGCACGAGCCCCCTGTAACCTCCCTCCCGATATCTGTTCTACATGAAGACGACGATATGATTGTTATCAACAAGCCATCTGGGGTTCCAGTCCATCCTGCGGGTCGTTATAATTTCAATTCTGTGGTGGAAATCATGCGAGCAGAACGAGGGCACGGTTTCAATCCACTGCCTTGCAATAGACTGGATAGATTGACCAGTGGGGTCATGTTCATTGGCAAGAACGCAAAGGCTGCAGAGAAGCTGAGCATGCAAATTACAGCCAGGACAGTTCGGAAAGAATACATTGCCCGCGTAAAAGGCGAATTTCCAGATGGTGAGGTCGTTTGCGACATTCCTATTCTACAGATATCGCCAAAACTTGGCCTGAACCGGGTTCGAGCAAATGGGAAAGCTGCTCGAACTGTCTTCAAAAAGCTTGCATACTACCCGCCGGGATCGAAGGAACAAAATCTATCAGAAGAGACAAATGCAGACAGGTCAAAGAAGGAAGGATACTCAATTGTCAGATGTCTTCCAGTAACAGGAAGAACTCACCAACTGCGAGTTCATTTACAGTTCCTTGGCCACCCAATCGCAAATGATCCGATATATTGCAATCAACGTGTCTGGGGGACCAGGTTGGGGTTCAACGATGCAGATGCTTCGCATGATACCGACGAGGACATTATTACTAGACTCTCGCGGATGGGCAAGTCCGAGGTCGCAGATGCGGTAGCCTACCACGATGAGATGGTTGACGAGTACAACAAGAAGAAAGCAGAGAAAATGTCGGGTGAGCTCTGCGAAGTGTGTCAAACCCCACTTTACACGGATCCGGGTGAGCAGGAACTTACTTTGTGGCTGCATAGCCTTCGATATGAAGATGCTGGAGGTTCTTGGAGTTATGTCAGCCCTCTGCCAGCTTGGGCTTTGCCACCGGACGGGCAGGAGGGACCGACTCAAGTTGGAACCATGGACGAATTGGTCGCAGCGGTGAAAGACGAAAATCCTGAGCTCGCATAGCTGTGGCTTGCACAACCCTAAATGCATATGTGCCAAGACAGAAGACCATCCATGTCCATCTGGATCGGAGTAAAATGCCTGTTTCTAAGGTTCCGGGAACTTTCGAAGCTACCAATGCCTGAGATGGACTTGCTCGTAGTGGACAAAAGAAGTGGCGCTGAATTCTCAAAGTGTCCCAAGCCAACTCTTTTCAGATGCTTCCCTTCCGAACTTTCAATGTCTACTCACTTGTATTTTCCATGAAGTCCTGGAACATTTAAAGATCTTCTCCTTTCAATGTGAGACGGTACGATTAATGGTCAAGGGCTTGGATCCCTCTTTGAATCGGGGCGAGCTCACGGATCGAGACTTTTGAATTGGGATCCAGGGACGCCACAACCCCATTGAAATAGACTCATTGTGGCTTCAAACCATTAGACACTAGGAACCCGATCCATCTCGAGAGTCCCACATAGTCGCCGACTTGCTGGATAGATTTAATTAACCCACGCTGAAACGGAAGTTCACCAGCCTGCAAATTGATTACTATTTTCCAAAAACCAAACCTTCGATTTTGTGGCAGAGCTGAAAGTGTCTTTTTTGCGATCGTGCACCTTATTTCCGATCATGGTTGATGGGAAATAGGGCTGGCCATCGCACGGGACTTAGACTAACATCTTTAGTCAAAATCGACGGATAGTGTTTTGCTACAAGACGCCGTGTTGTCCGTCTCCCCGAGCACCTCTCCGCAAACCATCTCCTTGTATTTACAATCCTGTCAAGAGATGCTGAGTCGGCGCGAGAATCAAGGGATTCCGACGCGCGGCGGCGTACCAGTATCAGGCAGAGCTCTCAACATCTCAACAACTCTTTCTTTGATTCTTTGTATCATTCTACGAATGTCGGAATTCAGACCGAGGCCCCGAGATAAAGTATCAGGACCCCTCGCCAAGAAATTGCCCCTCCAAGAGCATCCTTTGGCGCAATAATTCAAGCGCCAGACGCACCAACTCTTTCTTAGCATGTCTGACTGCAAATCCAGAATTTTCAACTCAAAAGAGTCCGATGATGGAGCCATAGAGAATGGGGGAATCATCATCTTCGAAGCCCGGTGCCAAACGCAGAGCTACACGGGCGGGCGCTCGAAGTGTGGCCAGTTTGACGCCGGAACAACTTGCCAGGAAACGAGCAAACGATCGAGAAGCACAGAGGAGCATTCGTCAAAGGACACGAGAGCACATCGAAAGCTTAGAACAGCGGATTCACGACTTGTCAGGAGACCGGCAAGATGAGAGAAATATTGATGAGATACAGAGGAGAAATGAGGAGCTTGAAGAAGAGTTGAAGCGTTTGAAGGATATTCTTCACACACTTGAAGATGATATGGGCTCATCGCCCTTGACGACGAACTCAATGTGTACGTGCGCATCCTACAGTGAAGAACAGTGAAGAAGGCCTTCGAAATATTTTGTTCTTTCGTTCATTGAGCGATGAATGCGCTCATTCCCTACTTTGCTTCCACAAAAGAGTATTACTGACTTTCGGATAAGTAAGGTTCGATATGAATGCTTTGAGGGAGCCCCGTCCATGTTCATATGCTCAACCCTGGTCACGATCCTCTCCGAGAAGCTTAACCAGCGCGCTGTCTGGATCCATTCCTCTGACGAGTGCAGGCGATTTATGGACAACGATTTCTGCCACGTCGAATTCAGAATTCTCAACAGCCGGCGACTCAACGAGTGACTTGTTCAGCTCCGATACAGGCTTTAGTGCTGCTGCGGCAGCTGGGGGACCATTGGCTCCACCGACAAGACCTGGATTGATGCTGGCCGTCTCACGGCCTCAATTCGGGCGAAGCATATCTTACCCATACGGTAGCCCGGGTAGAACAGGTAGTCTATCATCGAACTGGTACGTTTTATTGCTGACGGCTTGCAGATTCATCGTGGCCTTCACTTCAAGCTCCTTCATTAACTTTGAATGACAAATGTTTATCTACTAGTTCTCCTTCTGTTGGCTCTTCCGCCGGGGGATCGCCAATAATCACTCCCACCATGATGAATAAAACCATCCCACAAATGGATCCCATCCCAGCCGTCAACCCGCCAGTCCCAATATCCTACGATATTCCCACAATGGTGAACCAGCCTTCCCTCCAAACGTGGGAGCTTCCACTTCGTTTGGTCCCTCCAACTGGTCCAGTGGACAGTATTCTCATATGTCTTCTCCAGCGGCAAAGGGGTCTTGCCATCAATGGAAACTCAAGAGAAATTGTTACCGGACCTTTCTCTCCTAGTCTCAAGGCTCTTCTGAATCCTGAACAATCAAACTCGGTGCATGCGGTTGCCTCAGTCATCTCGAGTCTCCTTCAGAGAACTGCACTACGTGGTCTTCCAGAGAAGGCAGCTGTTCTTTTTGTCATGAATCATCTCTCCCAATGGCAGATCCTGCCGTCGGAGAAGACTCATAGCAACCTTCCGGAATGGAATGTCCCGCGAGTGTCCCAGCTGCTGACACCGCATCCGATATGGATAGATCATGTGAGTGTCAGAAGCGTCCAAAAATGTCTCCTTTAATCTTGTCTGCTAAATCTCGATCACAGCTAGTCTGGGGCAAACTCCGAGACATCGTAATCAACAACCAAGAGAGATACGCAACAGACGAATTCCAACATACCTACGCGCACTCCCTTAATGTCAACTGGCCATACCGAGACATGGACGTGATGGTTTTCGAAGGCTCTGAAGTGAGAGTGTCCGACCTTTTCGCCTGTCATATTCTCGAGCTATCGAATTGGAGTCTGGATGAACCGTTTCAGAGGAAATACCCGGAGCTGAGAGATGCGTGTAAATTTACGGAGTTTGGGCCAGAAGGAAATAGTCTTAGTAGAAATATGAATGCTGGTTGAAATTGGGAATTTGGATATATTTTAGGAAGAAATACATGGGGTAGAGAAAAAGATCCTGAGGTTGCGTTTAACGGCTGTAATAAGAAATGGCATAGAATAATGTAGGTATCAAGATTGACACAAAGTTGCAATTTGTACTGGTCTGAACTGTGGATCAGCTCAGTTTGTCCTGCGAGAAATCGAATGTTCTTGCGTAATATCTTTCCATAAATATTGATCTATATATCAAGTATGTTCGGAATCTCGCTCCTGATATAATGTGAGGCGCAGAATAGCAGGGTGCTGCACAAGTAGTCAAGGTAAGGTAAAGTGTAGAGTGACGTTTGCAATGAAGTAGCAATACTTTCCCCCAAATTCTTGGCATAACTCTCGAAAAACTAGGAGATGTCACTTGCTTTGCTCTTCTTGCCCCCGGCAGAGGACCCTGAGGTTGAGGGGGAGAGGTAGGGCTGGTCATTGTGAGCGCGTTTAGTGTGGTCCCGGAGATTCCAGTGGCGGGGGAACCCGTTTCCAGGAACGGCTCGCTCGCACCCTTCATAAGTGCAGAGATATGGCTTGTCACCGTGTCCATGCATTGCGTGGGCCTCGCGTTCGTGGCGGAGCACACAAGCTGTAGACGAGAAACATAGATCTTTACACGTTGAAACCTTACATTTATATGGTTTCAAGTGGGAGTCTACGAGTTTACTAGCACCTGGTTGTTAGTATTAGTATCGTTGGGGTTAGGGGGAAGTAAGCATACTCATAGTTGCACTTTAGCTTCTCGGGCTTGTGAATACAGTTCGTTTTCGGGTCGTCTTCAAATGGGCAGTGGTAGAGTCCATCGGAGTGAGGGGAAACGTTGTGATAGAGTGGATGCAATTGGGTAGGGCTATCAACACTCTTGAGGCTAGGGAGCCCAACACATTTGAAAGCCTCGTCAAAGATCTCTGACCTCCCAGGAGACCAGGGATTGGGAAGACCCGGAGACGACCTTTGAGAGCCCAGGAATTCATAATTGTCCCACATTATTTGAGAGGCGGTGGTTATACCGTCGTTGCCATTGTCGCTCAGATTGTCCTCTGAACCTCCCACGTTACCGGCCAAAGAGCAAAACATATCTCTTGGAGGAGATGGAAAAGTTTTGTTTGCAGTCGAGTCGTTCCTCGGGTGTCGTAAAGCTGATTTCGTAGTGTCTTTGTCTTCTTTGAGCTCAGTGTGAGAGATCACCTCATCCTTAGTTTGTAGAGAACCAAGTTCTCTTTTCTTCAATGGCAGTGTTATTGGTGACAGAACAGTGCCAAGGTAGAAAATTGCTGGATTGTCGGGAACATAAGCTCGCATTGAAATCGGTACGGTAATGAAAACAAGCGTCGAGAAACATTTGAAACCGGCTTCAATGCAAACTTCTTCCGCCGCTGCTGGAATTGCTCTCAACCAGTCCCTAAAAAGCTCCACGGAGAGGTCTTCGGCTCGTAGATCATCCTTGAATCGCACCGCAAATAATGCTCTGGGTGCATCCAGTGGATACAACGAGTCTTTAGGGATGCTTCTCCGCACATCATCGCAGCCATTTTCTTGCTTACTACCTCCCTGATTTTGAGGTGTTGTCGGTGCTCTCGTATCATCATCCTGGACATTCTGTGCGTTGGGTTCATCCAGTCGTGGAGTCGACTCTTCCGTATTTGAACTTGAAAGGTCTTCAAGGCGATGGCGCTTCTTTGGCCCACCCAGCTCATCCGAATTCTCAAAGCTGCGTCGTTTGGAACTGTTGGCTTCCGATTCTCTCTCCCCGCGAACTTGGGGATCCTGGATGGATAACACAATGCTTCTCCTGAGGAATTCCTCCTGTGTAAAGGCAAAGTGAACGGGAGGTGGATAGCTCTCATTCTCAATTCCCTGTGCTAGGAAGGATTGCATTCGTGTATAAACGGAGGTATAGAGCTCGCCAACGGAAAAGCCTGGCTTCTTGCTGAGAAGTCTCAGTTCGGTAGTGAGCGCTTGTGTGAAAGAATATTGTCCCACTCCATTTGCTTTGGAATCAAATGGACATGCACAAATCACTTCGGTGAGGCCCCTTCCCTCAGAAGCGTGGGCGACACCAGATGAACAGCAATCCAACAGAATTAAGACGTCGCTCTGGGCCATCTCCAAAGATCTTTGTATTCCGCTCCATATCACTATCGGGCACTTTGCGTTCTTCCTTTCTGGCAGACTAGTTTGGCGTTAGTTGATATGGGAGACCCCAAAAAGTATTATAAAGCAAACACTTACGTAGACCAGACGAGCTCCTTTGTGCGTGAAAGTCTGCTGTGACCGGCATAGTACACGATTTTAAGATCGTTACTACTATTGCCGCCGACTTTGACAAACGAATTGATTTTTTCGCTGACTTCTGCATGACTTTCGGAGTCAGGGATTCGAAATTCCTCCACATCGTAGTTATAGACATTTTCCAGTACATTGCGAAGTCCACGTATTTCACACTCTACAGGCAATTGCGGGTCTTGCGTCTCCCAGCAAATCAGAAGTACATACACCCGAGAATACCTTGAGGTTTTGCCATTCGGGTATACTGCTTTCGTAGCATTTTCGAGGGCTTTCCCGAAATCCTCGAGTCCAATATGACGAAGAGTACGGTCCCAGTCTTCTGCACGGGGTGGCACGCTTGATGTAGAACTATGCGGGCTTCGTGAGTTGAAGCTTGAGCTCGCTGGCTCGCTGTCTTCGTCGCTGGTGCTGTGGCCTTCCATCGTAGTCCCTTCGAGCTGGGAGGGTCTTAGGAATCAAGTAAGAAATTGAATGTTTTATGAGGATCGACTTCACATACTGGTATGGACTTTCGTCCAGGTCACCATCCACTGTTATGCCCACAGACTCGCAGAGAAGCACTTTTCGTCTTTCCATATTCTTGATTGTGGTATGTTGAAAACGGTACAGTACAGGAAAACCGCGTGGTTCGCAGCGGCGCCCGATGCAAATCGTAGGGTATCGCAGCTTCCCCCAGTAGAGAAGAACTATTACAGGACGAATCGCTGAAATTGAAACAAAATGGAGGGAGAAGAGCGGTGATACCTACCAGCCCTCGCTCACGTGGCCAACAGAAAATGGGCGTCGTCGGGCGTGAAGTCGCCCGGCTTGTACGACTACTCCTTCGCCTTGCATTTTAATAGGCGAATACCACCTCAGTTCAGATACATCCTCGTCATGTGACTGCCATTGCATGGAATGTTCTAGGATCATTGGGACGACTTTTCAGATAAGTACTCAGAAGTAGGCTTCCTAGTATAAAAAGTCACTGGCTAACTTAAAGCCAAGTCTTACTTAATAGCTACAAAAAGCCCGTTCTATCTTTATAGTCACGTAATATAATAACACAAGCAAATAAACTCAATTTATATAATGTTTGGAATCTCGCTCCTAATATAAACACACAGCCTATTGTAACTAAGATTTAGAGTCAATGCAGATGTCGTGGAGAAGTCCCCACCAGTTCACCCCCTCGGCATTCCGAAGTTCTCCCGAAGCCGAAACGCGCCTCCCGTGACATCGCGACATCAAACCTCGCGTCAACCCCGCGCCTCGCATCAACCATTAACCCATCATCATGGCGCAAATGGCGCGTGGAGAAGGTTACCGGGAGGAGCAGACCAGGGACGAAGATGGTATCGTAGCTAGACACGGCCGAGGGATAAGGACGGATGAGTACATCGAAAGCAAGTTCCCTTCGCAGCAGCCCCGCGCATCTTCTGACGTCTACAGAAATCGTAGGCCCAGCCCGATCCGAAGGCGAGACCGACTCCGATGTCGAGATACCAGATGTGAGACCCTCTTTGAAGCGCAAGTCAGATGGCAAACTATTAGATAAGGGGAAAGGGAAGATGGAGAAGTCTCTCTTCTCGGATGACGAGGACATCTACGAGAAATTCAAGAACAGGAAATCGGAGAAGAGAAAGCAAACAGCTGCTACGAAAAAGAAGTTAGCTACGAAGACGAAAGATGCAATCGCAAGTAGGAAAAAGGCCAAGGATAATGGAGGGGAACCAGCGGCCAAGAAGCAGAGGTTATGGGGCGAAGAGTCGGACTATGAGATGGACGAGGATATTCCGGATTATCTGCATCAACGCAGGAAGGAGTTCGATACGAACTATCATAAGTTGGCTGAGGGAGGCCTCCGTCTTCCGCCAAGATATGATGAGATTGAATTCTCGGACGATGAGATGCTTGCAGAATTGGAGGAACGACCAGACTTCCCTCCCACTGTCGAGACCTCGAGGCCGTATAAGGATATCGAACTGCCGCACTCTTTGGGTGTTATACCGGCTTCCATTGCCCAGTATTTGCGAGATTATCAAGTCGACGGCGTTGCCTTTCTGCACGAGTTATTCGTGTACCAAAAGGGTGGTATTCTTGGCGACGATATGGGTTTAGGCAAGACTGTACAAGTTGCTGCGTTTTTGACCGCTGCATTCGGCAAAACTGGCGATGAGAGGGATGCAAAGCGTATGCGAAAGATGCGAAGATCTCGATCCAAACCGTGGTACCCCAGAGTACTGATTGTCTGCCCTGGGTCTCTAATCGATAACTGGAAGAATGAGTTGGCACGATGGGGCTGGTGGCAAGTCGATAAATACCACGGAAATGCTCCTGAGAGAGAGGCAGTTCTTCAAGCTGCTATGTCAGGACGGCTCGAGGTTGTCATCACTACCTACACAACCTATCTTTACCACAAGAGTGAAGTGAACATGGTCGTATGGGACTGTGTGGTTGCAGATGAATGCCACATTCTGAAGGACCGGAAATCGCAAACAACGCAAGCCATGAATGAGTTGAACGCATTGTGTAGGATCGGTCTCACGGGAACGGCGATCCAGAACAAGTACGAAGAACTCTGGACGCTCCTGAATTGGACGAATCCGGGTCGTTTTGGGCCTTTGTCTACCTGGGTATCGAGTATCAGTGATCCATTGAGGATAGGGCAATCGTGAGTACAAAAGCCCTTTCTCTTCTTTCACTAACTCTCGTAGCCATGACGCCACATACCATCAATTGAAGCAAGCACGGCAAACGGCGAAAAAGCTGGTCGAGAACTTGTTGCCGCAATTCTTCCTCCGCCGCATGAAAAGCCTTATTGCTCATCAGTTACCAAGAAAGACGGACAAGGTAGTGTTCTGCCCACTCACTGAACTCCAAAAATCTGCGTATGAACTTTTCCTCGAGAGCGATCTCGTTGAGATTGTCAAAGAGTCCTCGGAAATGTGCGAATGTGAGTCGGGGAAGAAAAAGGGATGGTGCTGCTATACCCATACACCAGACTCCAATACGAAGTGGCAGGCAGGTTCTCTGTTCAGATGAAAAACGTCTCTGATCTGGAATAGGCACTTGTATTCCCTGTTATCATGACACTGCAGAAGTTGTCAAATCACCTCGCACTTCTGATTCCGAACTCTTTGGACGTGAGCGAGAAGCAGCTACGTGATTTGGAGTTTCTGCAGAAGATGGTGCCGGATCGATGGGAAGAACTCTATGCGAACCGAGAATCCCTCTTTAATCTTTCCAATCCTGACTTCTGCGGAAAGGTAAACAAGTCAATCAGACTGTGGGTCAGTTGCTGACAAGTTCAGTGGAAAATTCTCAAGAAACTCCTCAAGTTCTGGCATGAGAATGGGGACAAAGTTCTCATATTCTCACACAGCGTTAGGCTTCTGAAGATGTTGGAGCATTTATTCAAGCATACGAGTTACAATGTCAGCTTTCTCAGTGGATCAATGCCGAATGAAGATAGGCAAAAGACAGTTGATGACTTCAATTCCGATCCTGGGCAGTTTGTGTTTCTAATCTCGACAAAAGCTGGAGGTTAGTGAAATCATCGAATCTTGCTGCATCCGCTAATTTCGGCAGGCGTTGGTCTCAACATTACCTCCGCTAATAAAGTCGTGATTTTCGACCCTAATTGGAATCCGAGTTATGACCTGCAAGCTCAAGATCGAGCATATCGTATTGGACAACTGCGCGATGTCGAAGTCTACAGATTGGTGTCTGCCGGAACAGTGGAAGAGATAGTCTACGCTCGCCAAATCTACAAACAGCAGCAGGCCAACATCGGTTACAATGCCTCCACAGAACGTCGATATTTCAAAGGCGTTCAAAACGCAAAGGATCAGAAAGGCGAGATCTTTGGCCTCGACAATCTGTTGACATTCCATGGAGATGATATTGTTCTCAGAGATATCGTC
>Ga0307515_10025698_pt1 | contig 10175 bp, 10 predicted proteins | sample 17_EM_MG_FD_194513 | JGI IMG/M metagenome (GOLD analysis project Ga0307515, IMG submission 194513) | Populus trichocarpa ectomycorrhiza microbial communities from riparian zone in the Pacific Northwest, United States - 17_EM | ecosystem: Host-associated > Plants > Roots > Unclassified | place...
GATGTCCCTGAAGGTATAATCATGAGTGGTTTGATTAATGGGCGAGTGAAGAACACATAGAGGAACCAGCGCCAAGATTCACACAACGAGAAGGCCGGGTTCTCAGAGTACTCCCTGAACTGCTCTCTACTCTGATATGTGATTGCTCCGGAATCATGTGGGCGGCGACTTGGAACCGGCAATAGAAGAGTTCCGAACCGCTCGGACGGACAGTGTGACCGCTGTTTGTGCCTCGAGCGGCATCTCCGTAAACCGACGGGACGCCGATCTCTAGTCAAGTGCATCCCAATGCAGCATTTGCGAAAGGACCGGTCACGCGCAATAATCCAGCCGAGATTCCATCGGAATACCAATGGAATTAGAGTCGCTCTGTTGTAAGTACCTAAAGCATTCCATCAATAAGGTCGAGACCATACAGAAGGCATGGCGGTTGTTCCTCACCAAACAGCTTCATCGACATCGACATCGAAGCTCGAAAGTGCGTTGAGCAGTTGCGTCACAGGTTTGCTGCGATAACGCCCCGGCATAGACGTGGGTGTACCATTGGAATTCAACCCTGTCAGTGCTATGTCCCAGACTTCTCAACTGCTCAACGCGGCCGCGAGTTTGCTCACATGGGCGGGTCGAATCGAGCACGAATGGCACGCGTGGATGCCGGTTCGTAGCCTGTGTACTTTGAGTACTGTAGATGAAATCTCTCTCATGCAGGGCGGTACATTCAGGCAGATGTTGCTCGTCATAGCGAGGTGAGGGCACCGATGGGGTTGCACATGACTACTACGACAACTACCTAGCATGAGATTTCTGCGAGTCAATATTTGAGAGCTGCCCAAGACTAGACGCAGTACGCCGCTGTATTTAAACTTTCGCTCCATTTGTTCCGAGTTTCGTTCAATGACACCGTCTGGCTCGCTCCATGCGCTTTGAAATCAAATTCAAGGCGATTGCAGAAGAGACTCGGACCAGTTGGTCAGCTGGTCCGCCCGCAACGGTGTGACTGAGGAAGCAATGATGGTTGGCATGAGGTGGTGGGGGTCAAACCTCAAAGGTGTTCGACGGAGAGCCGGGAAGCAAGCGGAGTTCCTTTCCAATCAACTCTTACGTGTGAAGGCCTGAAGTTTATCAAGCTCCTGGCCTAAAATACGAAAGTATAACCACAAGCGATTTCATTGCGTTCGTCGTCAGATAGCTACCTCGAAGAGTATCACGTCGTAAACGGTAGATTTTGGGAGATACTAGTACCCCAAAGGGTCAGGGAACCATCGACCGCCTTTTGCTTCCTTACAACCCCATTGGAGCACCGGACGTCGGCGTGATTGGCTGGTCTAGCCGGGAATTGTACCAGTCACTAGCACTAGTCTATGCCCTCACGATCGCCACCACTTTCTGGCGGACACATACATTGTCGAGCCTCCAACTCGTATTACACTTCCACTTCTCGGTCTTCCCTTCCTTCAAAAACTTGAATGTATTGCTGTGTCGCCGAGAGGATTCGCCTCGATCCATTCCCTCAGTGACACACTCGATCCCGTCGGGTGACACCTTGGACACAAATGCTTTCCATATCCTCAGCCTCGATTGTTGCCCTGATCGACGTCCTCTATCACCTCTCTTCGCCGGGATCTCCAGGAGAGCATTTGGTTTATACAGAGTGGCGGAAGGATGGAATGGACGCTGCACAACGGCAGGGCTGCAAAGAGACAAAGTGAAAATCATTCGAACATACCGACACAGTTGCGTAGAGACGGATGTCGCTTAGGGAATTCGGAGGAAATGGGCCAATAGGGAGGACTGATTCAAAGACTGGCCTCTAAACATGTTGAGCGACGAACGTAAAATTGTTACACAGATTATAATGCGATATGGCTAAATGTTAAGATGCTGAGTAGCCGTATGATGTGCCTTCGAGCCCTGCATGGTCCACGTTAGTGCTTCTTCTGGCAGCAGCCGAGACCTAAGGTACCTCTGGTAACCAACTGAAACTGTAGAACCGATGACCTAGTTTTGTGGGATGACCTTGAACTAATTAATTGGATGAGCATGGCGAGTATTCTGTGAAGGAACAACGCCCACCTTAGGAGCGAGGCAATGAATTCCTCCTTTACTGCCCGATCCGCTTTGGGATGTCGCTCTGAAAAGTCAAGCTGATTTTCAGTCAGCCAGGGGTCTAGTAGAAAACGATGTATGGTTTGGGAGACGCACAGAGAACAAGATTTCATTCGACCACCCTCTCACCTCCGCCGTCCTCTTTGAGGAGAGCTGAGTCAGGATCTCGCTCATGTTTTGAAGAGTCGATCGTGGAGCAACACTCGCGACGCCATACAACAGCGCCTGGAGGATGTTTCGGCCGTGGTGGATCATTAATGCATCAGCTTCCTTAATACGAGTCCCATTGAAACATTCTTTCAGAAGGGCGTTCTGATAGAGGAACCTTGAGTACAATGCCCAGAAAAGTAGGTTGAAACGAACCAAGAACTTGCAGCTTGCAACGAGTGAGTATCGTTCTTGAAGTGATAGTGCCAGCACAGTGGTATTCATCAGTGAGCCGAACATCGCCAAGGGTAACGCGAAAAGAGCGGAAGGGAAATAGTCCACCACCTGGATGTGGTGAGCAGATGACCCAATGATAGGTAGAAATGTCGGGAGCCTACCGTGTTGCACAAATTAAAGAAATCTTGGACAATGTCAGGATTCTACTCAACAATCAGCATAGTCATGTTTCACTAAGCCTGTTACGCACTGCCTCCATAAAACCAGCCTGAAGGAGGGAGGCCAAACACGGTTCTAGCAGGGCCTGGAACAGCGTTTGGACAAACGCCCCCTCCTGTGGACTAGGTCGCGGGTTCAAGTTCTCGAGTGTTGGGAGGGGCTGTAGTTGCCGGATCAAAATATTGGCTAGCACCAGCCATGTTGCGGTGATATGTTGTTGCAGGACATAGACGACCATTTGGAGCAGTGGCTGTGGCGATAATGAAAGTAGCGTCGCTTCTGAGGGCAATGCAGTGATGGCCTTGATGAGATCACTAATCGCCTATTGTAATGGTGAGGACGAACGAGTAGGACACGATGCGTAATACTTACACTGGATAGTTCAGTATCTGTGGGCCACGTTTTGACCATATTCTCGACACATTCCACAATGCCTTTTCTCAGCTCAACCAAACTAGGGTCATTTCTCGAACTACTGAGAGTATCTCGATCGGGCGTGAAAGTTGGTTCCAGTGTGTCATCGGTGGAAGTGGTGAGGCCTTTTGCAATACCAGCAAGGCATTGCAGTTGAGCGACGCAGAGGGTGCGAGCTTCTTCCGACAACTAGCCCAAATCAGCTTTCAGCAAGGACGAATAGCCAACTCGAATACTCACAATTCCGATATTCAAGGCTTGGACCGCCCCTTGTAGGATTGGGTTGACGATGATCTGGAAAAAGGCGTTGGGTGGTACTGCAATAACTCTGATTCTTTGTTACCTTGATGGGTTCGATCGACGCACACGGAGGTAGTGCTGATATTACGCTTGCGACTGACTCCAGCACTCTGCTCCTGTCTTCCACCTGCATTACTTTGAGCACAGTTTGGAGAATATGTGGACACCAGGTCATACCGGAAGATTGTCCAGGGACGCTAGCAGGGGTTCGAATGCTTGAACATGTGGTGCAAGTATCGCGCGGTTAGCATCACACAAGTGGCGAAGGGCTGAGGCGGCTTGGAATGAGACTTGGGGCTCCTGAAGCGCTCGTGCGGTATAATCTACCGCTCCGAGAAGATACTTGGTCGGTTGCTTTGAGAACCACAGGCAGTACTCTCCTGCTCAGATGGTTTAGTCCCGCCAGTCACCGACACCGTCCGGGCATACCAATTAGAGCAAGCACTGTCCTTCGGAGTCGAACTTCTCCCTTATGTGGTAGTCTTCCGAGCACCTCTTCACCAAACAGCACCCCTAGCTGTGTGTTCTCGTCATTGCTCAAAGCTTCATGCGCAGCTTTGATGCAAAAGAGTGTAGCTTCAAGAAACTAAGGGGAATGAGAGTACATTTAAGGACATTTTGGAACGACTTACCTCCCAATGACCTCCTGCTAATGCCTGAGCAACTTGTTCGATAGCGGTGTTAATCATGATTGTAAGATATGAGTCCCTCAGCACGTAGCATCTGATAGAGAAACGTCAACAGCGAGTTCTACGAGCGTATTCCGACAACCCACGCGTTTATTATTGTGTCGCCCACGTTGCGTCGATATCTAAGAGGATTGTTCAGCCCAAAGAGCACACTCCTACACCTAAACAAGGACTTACATATTAAATTTTTCGTTCTGCTCTAACCGCGACACTTAGTTACGATCTATCGATGGACCATTTCACGCACCAGCATCCCAGTCGATTGGATTTGCCGGCCAGGTCACTTTCCGCCTGACAGTATTCACTACTTCACGGTACAATTCCTTGGCAATTCCCATCTGCTGCTCCTGTTTCTTCTCATCCGGGTACGTTGCCTCCCATAAGGATTCCTGGAGGAGGTACCAGAACGAGAGCGTGGTTTCACTCTCCTCTTCATCGATTCCATAGTATCCTGGGAACCCTGTGTAGACAAGAACGAGATTCATGAAGTTTTGGACTGGTTGAGTGTCGAGTTGGGTCGCAAACCACAGATTGGAATGTTCTCCAAGTGCGACTAGTAGCCCGCAAAGGGCAACTGAGTGTGCATCGTTATGCCTTACTACATAAATTGGTAAGAACAGTCCGCCGGAGAGAGTGGAGGACGAACACTGGAGGCTTCGCTGAGCAATGGAGGTCCCTGTTGTGTTGACCCACCGGAGTATCGGTTCTGTCAAAGTCTTCGTGCCATAGCCTTGAGCGAGTGCAGACGAGGTCAATACGTCTTGCAAGACGTCCGATACATCAACGAACAGGTCGGCATGTGAGAGCAATGATATCAGCGTCGGAACTACCGAGGTTAGGTCACTAAGGGAATACATCAGTGATGAGTTTGATTTGTAAGTGGCGACATACTTTCCAGTCAGCCCCCACGCGATCCATGCCTTAAGACATTTTAGTGCCGCGACACGTTCGGCGATAGACGCAGATGTATCGGATGTCGTCTCCATAAAGAATCGAATAAAAAATGGAACGGCGTCACTGATTCCCTGGTCGATTTGGACACTGCCTGAACCATCAGACTTGAAGCTGGCACAAAAACGGCAGATTCACCGCACTTGGTAGTTTTGAGAGCACGATGGACTTCCTCCACAGCGATCGTCACGAAATCCAGTAAGGCTTCCCGAGACGCCCCTTGCTCGGCGAGGGTGTTCAGGGCGGTGATTAACCAGTTGGGCCACCGAGGAGGGCTATTGGTGGTCATTTTCATCGCGAGGGCCGTCACCTAGCGCGATATCAGGAACGTTTGGTGATGGCGGCCCGACTCGACGAACCGCGACGTATAATCTTGTCAGAACAAACTTGGCACGGTTCATAGTCATCGATGTACCGGTGAATTGAAGTAGAGAGTTTTTCAAGATCGTTTGTTGCTCCTCTGAGATCGTATTCCTGTAACTGCTCTTGAGCTCCGACAGTAACCGCGGTGGCACGAACAATCGCACCAGTCTCGCGCTATCTTGACATGGGCTATATGAGCACCAAAGAACTGTACATTTGGTTCATCGTGTGCTAGAAACGGAGCGATGAGGCCCCATGCTTGCGATTGCTTGACAACTTCTGCAAGTTTGTCTTGGAGCGCTTGCTGCTCATGCGGCGACAGCTGGAAGGCTGCGTTCGGAGGGTTTGCTTGTATTACAAGCTGCCGTGGTCAACAAAATCTGCCGCTCTATGGTTCTTATAACTATATGTGGCGTACCGAGAGCGTGGTCTGAATATCCTGGTCAGATAACACGGGTAGGGATGCGTAGGCATCCATGATACAGAATATGCAGTGCTCCCTATGATATCCCTCACTTGGGCAAAATCTTGTTGAGGGCGCCAGGTCCAAAATCGAAACGTGCACGTGATGTATATGCAAAAAGGTGATAGGGCGATTTCATTTGCGTGGTAGGTGACAAAGTCCATGTGGGCACCAAAAAAGACAACTATCCAGTCCTCTTAAAAGCTCTGGATAATTGCGTCTGTTCCCGCGTCTCAAGCCCGGCATAATTGCGGGTTATCACGACAAGTTAATGGATCCGAAAAGAAATGGCAATAAGCACACTACATGACGGTTTTATAGGGTTCAGATTGTAAAGAATGTGTGGCGTAAGGGGCCTGGTGCTCCATCGGGAGCGTAAAGAATACGTGACAGGAGAGTACTCTGGATATTGAACCTCAATTAAGATTCCAGGGTGTAGGGCGGTGGTTGTGTACTATGAGACTAATGAGTGAGTGGAAGAACAGAGGGGAGAGCCACTTACACTGCCATTGGGGGGGGTGCAGCGCGGACCGAGGCCCGTGGGGGAACGTGAACTAATCCAGCATGCTGCCATTCTACGATTGCGTGTAAGTGTTCCGTGTTGAAGATTAAGCCCTTGAGTCCCCATGCATGTTTGGTCAAGTCAGAATCGTTATTGTTAATCACTGCTGTCACAATTCCAGCAGCGGTAATGTATTGAACCGGAAGCTTAGTCCAAGGAAAGATTGACTCGCCCGCCTCGCTGGCAGTCGAAAGTGGCATTTTGTTTTGGATACGGAATTCGCCTGGTAAAATCTTGATTGAAACCAACATCATAGGAGTTGGTTTGAAAAGTTCTATGATTTCGAAGAGGTCAATGGTGATCGGGCAAAAGGCGCATTGCCCAGAAATCGAAGGGCTCACCAGCTTGTGCAGCATGTTTGGATACAGCGCGCTTTGTCACAAGGCATTCAACAATAAATCCATAGAAGTGATTGTCTCTGATACGGTGTGCCTCTTTGAAAGCCCATTTGGTGAGATGAGGTTGACTGTTCGCGTCTCCATTGAGAAGCCCCATGCACGAATGAACAGCGGATTGAATATCGGCGTGGAGCAAGTAGAATGGGGTAATCGTTCCGTCCTCCGGCTTGAAGGATCCAGAAATGGAGAAAGGCTGTTGGAGCTCCCAGGCGCCGTCCTTGCGAATGACGGGACAATAAAGGGCGTACGCTCCACCTGGACGTTGAAATAATGGGTAAGTGGTTGTACACAACGTTTTGTAGGAAATTAAAGCCGGGTAAGGACGTAGGCATCACAAGGACGTAGTACAAAAACTCTAGCCTACGTCCAGCAAGCGCGTGGTGTATAGTGGATTTACGTCCCATTCATGCCTCAGCAATTATTTTGCTCTCATGGTATAACGCACCAAGTATTTCGTGTGACATCCGGGCGGAGAGGGCGTTTCCAAGTGGAGGTGGTGAATTTGGTTCAGGTTTCCATGGATTTTGCTTTGTGTACAGGTATTTCAATCGCTGAGTCGCATCATGGAACCGGGCTGCCAACTCGGGGTCCGGTCGGGCACGCCTGAGTAGACTCGCACAGTACTTACCTTTCCCCACAGCACAATATGGGAGGTATATTATACGCAGGGCGGTGATTATATTGCCTATTGACAGGATCTGGACTGGACGGGCCGGATGTGCCAGGGAAGGAGCCCATTGGCAAGCATGAAAGATACTTGACAAGTACTCAAGCTACTGGCCCTGATCTAAGAGTGTGGTGAGTACGGTGGTGGTTGTATACGATGGGTGCCGCTGAGTGAGGGAACATGGACAATAGGTCATTTGCACTGACAAGTGGAGGGGACCAAGAGCGGCGGAGGAAGTTGAATTAATACAGCACGCTGCTATTCCACGATTACAAGCAGGTCATCCGTCTTCGGGCTTAGGACCTTGGAGCCCAGTGCTGAGAGCAACACGAGAGTAGATAGTGGTTGTGCGTTGTGTATCAAGTCAAACATTAAATACAACCCGAGGACTTTGTGAAATTCTGGTCAGCGTCCAGTAGATGCGTGTGTAATGTTTCACTGTGCCCAAAAATGTATCTTGCTCTTGTGGTGGTATGGTCCACCGCACTGGGTATTGTTTGTGACACCCGGATGGGTATAGAGGGCGTTTCCAGGCCCTGAGCGACCTGAATCTAGCTCAGGTTCTATGTTGTGTCCAAGTATTGCAATCGCGGCGTCATCTACGGAGTGTCAACCCCGGTATAATTGCCAGTTATCATCACGAGTTGATGAATAAAAGGCGACAACCACACTACATGACAGGTTTATAGGGTCCAGATTGTATAGAATGTGAGGGGTAAAGGGCCTGATGCTCCATCGCGAGCGTGAAGGATACGTGACAAAAGAGCACTCTGGATATTGAACCTTAATTAAGATTCTAGGGTGTAGGGTGGTGGAAATGTACTATGAGACCAGTGAGAGAGAGGAAGAACAGACGGGAGAGGCACTTACATTGCCATCGGGGAGGGTGCAGAGGGGACCGAGGCCTGTGGGGGAATGTGAACTAATCCAGCATGCTGCCATTCCATGACTGCGTGTAAGCGCTCCGTAGTGGGGATTAGGCCCTTGAGTCCCCATGCATGTTTGGCCAAGTCAGGATCGTTATTGTTGATCACTGCTGTCGCAATTCCGGCAGCGATTATGTATCGAACCGGGAGCTCTGTCCAAGGAGAGATTAAGTCGCTCGTCTCGCTGGCAGTCGAAAGTGGCAGTTTGCTTTGGATACGGAATTCGTTTGGTAAAATCTTGATTGAAACCAACATCATAGGGGTTGGTTTGAAAAGTTCTACGATTTCGAAGAGGTCAGTGATGATCGGGCAAAAGGCGCTTTGTCCAGAAATGGAAGAGGTTACCAGCTTGTGCAGCATGTTTCAAAACAGCGCGCTTCGTCACAAGGCATTCAGCAATGAATCCATAGCAACGATTCTCTCTGATACAATGTGCCTCTTTGAAAGCCCATTTGATAAGATGAGGCTGACTGTTGGCGTCTCCATTGAGATCTCCAATGCACGAATGAACGGCGGATTGGATATCGGCGTGGAGCAGGTGGAATGGAGTAACAGATCCGTCTTCCGACTTGAATGATCCAGAAATGGAGAAGGGCTGTTGGAGCTCCCAGACGCCGTCCGTGCGAATAACATGACAATAAAGGGCGTACGTTCCACCTGGACGTTGAAACAAATATGTAAGTGGTTGTACACAATGTTTTGTAGGAAAATAAGGCCTGGTTTGGACGTAGGCATCACAAGGACGTTGCGTACGTCTAGCAGGTGTGTGGTTTATAGTACATTCATGTTCCGCCCATGCCTCAACAACTATTTCGCTCTCATGATATAACGCACCAAGTATTTCGTGTGACATCCGGGCAGAGAGGGCGCGGGCGCTTCCAAGTGCAGGTGGCGAATTTAGCTCAGGCTTCTATAGATTCTATTGTATGTTCAGGTGTTCCAATCGCTGCATCGCATCATGGGATCGGACTGCCAGTTTGGAGCACCAATGCCTAATAAAGACTCACGTTGTACTTATCTATATCTCCACGGCTACACATGGGAGGTATACCATACGCAAGGCGGTGGTGGTATTGCACGACGTATTGATAGAATCTGGGATAGACGGGATGTGCCGTGGAAGGAGCCCATTGCCCCAGCAGCGAGCATGAAAGACACTTGAAAAAAGTAATCAAGCTACCAAACCTTATCTAAGAGTGTGGTGTATACGGTGGTGGTTTATACAACGGGTGCTGCTGAGTGAGGGGAAAATTGGATATTTAATTACCTCCACTTGTCAGTGGAGGGGACTGAGAGCGGTAAAGGAATAAAGCATGCTGCTATCCCACGATTAAAACAGGTGGTCCATGTTCGCGCTTAGGCCCTTGAAGCCCCATGTGTATTTGGTCAGTGAGGGTCGCGATTATTGACCACCGTAGTCACATTCCCGGCACAGGTCATGTAATGAAACGATATCATGGTCTACGGAGAGGTTGGCTCACTCGTTTGGCCGAGAGTAGTTTAAGAATTTGACTGGTAAAATGTTGACTAAAACCAGTAACATACGAGTTGGTGTGAAACGCTCCATGATTTCGAAGAGTCCGTCAGGGATCAGGTAAAGGGAAAAAACAAACCAGGACTTACCCGCTCGTGCCCAATGTCATGAACCTGTCGCGAGGATATATCCTTTATGCGGTTGCCTCGTTGCCGACCACTGGTTACGCACGAGTGAATAGGGGAACGGATATAGGTAC
>Ga0307515_10025699_pt1 | contig 10175 bp, 15 predicted proteins | sample 17_EM_MG_FD_194513 | JGI IMG/M metagenome (GOLD analysis project Ga0307515, IMG submission 194513) | Populus trichocarpa ectomycorrhiza microbial communities from riparian zone in the Pacific Northwest, United States - 17_EM | ecosystem: Host-associated > Plants > Roots > Unclassified | place...
TGACGTCGAGGGAGGCTTCTCTGGTGGCTCGACCGATTCTATCATGTCGTTTGTTGAGGATGTCCCGAGCGGAGTTCTCATCAAGTCGGCGAAAGACTACGCGCTTCGCTACCGTAAGTTGCGCCACCGTTTCTTTGCCGAGGGTTGACGTTTCGCCACTCGTAGCCCCCGGACCTCCCAGTCACCCCACGAGATACGTGTACAAGCTCCCATATGACGCGTCTTCGTCGTGGTTTGGGGCGGCTTGGCCCCAGCGGATGATCAATCGTCAGACGGTCCACCACTCCTGGTCGTTGTTCGAACGTAACAAGGACGCCCACCCCGAAGACGCGTATGGAGACGAATTCAGATACGACGAGTTTCTGAAAACCCCTGGCCCCATCTCTGCACTCTTTGTCGGCTTTTCTATATTTCTGTTCGCCGTTGCGCTTTTGACCTCACCCGTAAGATGCTCGCGGGCGCCAGCCCCTGTGTAAATCGGGTAGCTGATTTTTCGAGAACAGATACGTCGGATCTTGAAGCGGATGTTACCTCAATCTGGCACCGGCCCCAGCTCTGAGTAAATCGCCTTCTCCACTGCAGGGTCTCCCATCCGCTGATCAAAGTCTTGATTGGATAGCGAGGGTCACTTCGAGGTCGTGAATGTTACAAAAGCGGGATCCCTCACGGTCAAGACGACCTTCAAAGGAGAGGGAGAGTTCGCATACTACGCTACCGCCCGTAAGACCCTCGTCTGCGCGTAACGTTCTTCGATCCTAAACTTTAACTTCATTCAGGAATGACCAGCGAAGCGGCGCTAGCGATCGTGTTAAACTTCGATGAGCTACCGTACCTAAAAACCGGAGGAGGCGGGGTCCTTACCCCCATGACCGCCCTGGGAGATGTCCTGATACGGAGGCTAGAGTATTTCGCTGGGGTGGCTATCTCGAGCGAGAGCATAAAATCCGGCGAGAGCAAAAAGACCAAGTGATTCGTTTGGGCGGTTCCCACGCGGCTTTCTGAGGACGATATTCTGGTGTATCACTCTGTACTTAACTTATTTTGAACATCGTCTCCCTGCAAGAAAAACAGACAAACGCGACATGGTGAGATATAGACGGGGCGGGGATGATGGTACATGTCAAAGGCGTAGACAGAAATCGAAAATTGGATGAAAAAGCACACGAGAGCGTTGTATAACTTCAAGTCGACTTGACGCTTATTCAGGGAGAGATTTCTCTCCATTGCGATGAGGCGACTTCATGACTGACTGTAAAGAAATACCGGTTCATTACACCGTCCTGCAGCGAAGAAACGGACCCTAGGGGACTCACCAATTACACAAGCATCAGACCTGAAAACCGCCATTTCCCAATCTCCCTCCCGCTTCATTTTCTCCACCCTCTTCTTCGCCAACTTCCACTTCACCTTCCCATTGTCCAATCCCTCCAAACAATTCAACACCACCAAATCCTTCCTCGGGGTAGCTCTCCCCCTCTCCCCAACGCTATCGATGATGAGCTGCGAGACGTCCTTCGGGTACATGATCGAATTAGACCTCCAGAAGACCAACATCGCGCAGTGGTCGAAAGGAGAGAGGAGGGACACCGGGGGCCGACCGGAATCAGACCAGCGAACGTTCGCTTCGTAGGTCCCAATTTGCTCGGAAGTCGTTGCAAATCCTTCCGGAAGCCGAACGTGGAATGGCAACCCGATCCTCGTGGATGCCAAAATCATCTCAAACTCCGGCACCCACGGAGCCAAATCGATTCTCCTCGCATCCACCCTCGCCGTGGCATGAGAAAGAGGGATCGGAAGTTTTTCGGGTCGGACGACTTCCGTCTTCAAATCGTTCCAGAGCACGCTTTGTAAAAATTCTGAGAACCAGTGGGACGGGTAGCCGATCGAGTGAAGGTAAAGGAGCAGCCGGAAGAACGCGACGGGGTTGTTCGCCAAGCGGATTCGGTTAGGTCCTGGGTAGTGAACCATCCCGGGAACAAGGATGGAAATGAGTTGCGTGGAAAGCCAGTGCGTGAGCTCCTTTCTCGCGGCGAGTTTGGACAGCGGGAGTGGATATTCGGTTTCAAGGCGTCCCAGGGAAAGAATGCCAAAAACTGGGATCCCAGTAATGATGCGGCATCCAAGAAAGCGGGAGACATCTTTCGGCTGTAGAAACGTGTACCTGTGGATCGGCTTAGTCCCCTGTGGTTAATCATTTATCGAATAAAGTGCCCCACGTGTATAAAAACTGATCGTTATTGTCCCATGCAGGGGTGTTCAAGCCACAGCTGAGCGCAAGGGCGGCTTCTTCGTTATCCGTCTGTAGAATGGGGAGTGCCTGAGTGACAGCACTGATCACGCCATGAGTGCAGTCACTGTGAACCTCCCATGTGAGAGGTACGCTCACGGACAAGAGAGATGCAAGCGGCGATGAACTCACGGAATACTGCTCATCCAAACCCTAAGGAAGGAACGCGGGAACTCCTTCGGTCGATGATGATCCTGCTCGTTCCTCATCGATTGCAACTCGGAAAACAGTTCGGTGCAAATTATTTCAACTTTCACTTTGCCCTTGAGCGCGACCAGAGTATCGGCTGCTGCGCTGACCATCCTTGAGACCCAGTCATACGTGACTTGGAAGTTGTCGGGCCCTGCCAGTTTTCCCGGATCTCCGCTAGTCGAACACTTCGATAGGTCGAACTGTCGGAGGTTATGCATTGCAGTAGTTATACTGAAAGAGGTGACCGGATATCCTTTATGAGGCTCGGGCATATGGTTGTCATCTTTGCACTGTAGGGGATTCTGTCAAAGGCCGGCAAGGAATCGTAGAAAAAACACGCACATGGAGTGTAATGTTGGGTTTCCACGTCTTTTCGACCTCCCGTTGTGCCTGTCCACGACCGACTGGGTGAACCTTCATAAACGGAGCATTGCCTCGAGGGAAATACCTTGGTGACCAACCCCCTTGGGGTGTCTCTACTTTGCCTCAGAGCGTCCGAGAGCTGCCTCAAGGCCGGATGTCTCGCCTCGAGCTCTCTCGGGATGGGGATCGTCTTCGTCATCATATACCATTTTACCTCGACGTCGTTGTCTGCGGAGGGGATTGTCGACTTCACCCTCTCTACCATAACATCGACGAACTGGGACTTGTGGCTTTCGAAATACTGTCTTGCCTGGGCCGGAGATAGATGGTCCGGTAGAATTCCGGTTTTGGCCAGCTGTTGGCCGGTCATACCCTCCAGAGCGGCAGCGGCGAGCTCCTTATACAGTTTCTGACTGTACGCGTTCATGTTTCCTGGATGAGGGAACATAGGCCCTGGCATTCCCATTGACACCGGTGTCTGGGCGTAAGGATCTGGAATCCTGTGCAACCGGAGAGTCACTTCAGTCTTTGCGATCTTAGCCGTGTCAATCCAGTAGTGGATCACATCTAAGATCTGGGAGATGGACGTGGCAGGCACGAAGATCCACGAGGGGAGTCTCGGGGGAGCTTCTGAAAGACGGTTGGACAAGTCGTCAAGGATAGTCATCATTCTGTAAATGGAAATCAAATCGCAATGGGTACTATGAGGAGCGACTATTGAGCCCACCTCTTGTGACAATAATCAGGCATGATCACCCCTATAAACGCATACATGTAGGTTCCAAAAACCTCCGTCTTTGTTTCTGGAGTTGTTTGTCCATCCACCAACTGGTCCAGAAGAAGCAAAAATACGAGAATCCTCGCAACACTAGCAGGGTGGATATCTAGAGCGGTCAGGTGAAACCTAACCACGGTCTTCTGGCGTATAGACAACGAGCGATGGACATTTTGCAGCCCAACGAGAGTCCCGAGTAGATGTCGTCCTGAGGGAGGGGAACTGGATTACAATATAGACTTGGAACGCGGCCCCTCTGACGTACCATCTCCGACACCCCCGATGAGGAAGTTGATCTTGGACAGTTGTTCATCCGAGTATGATGAGACCCTGAGAGGGACATCTTCATGGCTGCCCCATCCGTGTGCGATGGACATAACCTCATCGGTGCCCGCCTACGGACAGACCGCTGAGAAATGTAAATTGAAGACGCAAGATTGAGACACACATGAAAGTATTCCATCGAATGTTGTCTATGTGCATCTTTTAGTGGCCCTGCATTAGGATGGCGAACGAAAATAACATACAGTTTTTGTCGTCTGAAATCCATCCCGGCCAAGCTCAACTGTTCGGATCTTTTGCGTTCAACCTTGTCTCCTCCAGCCTCGCCTCGAACGAGATCCCATTCATTCCATGCGGACTGAAGTTCGTTTGTGGCCCCGATGCTCCCCGAGGTTGACGCGAGGCTCTTTAGGTCCCCTATAGCTTCGAATTCATTCATTATCGCCTCGTCCGAAATCGTACCACTCCGTGCGCCTTGAACGAGACATTTGACGAGTCTCGTGGAAAGGCGGAGGAGGAAAGGGGTGTCTGTCTGGGAGCAGAGGCGAGTGGCGCGACATATCGCTTCGAAAGACCCCCGATAATCCCCTATTTCGTACAAAGCGGCGCTGAGATTCGACGGGTACGTGCGATCATTGGCATCCTGTGATTCGGCCTGTTACGATGTTGGGGTCATGATTTTGAAGTAGGGAACAATGTATCTGATGCTCACCGAGCGATACAACTTGGCCGCTCTTGATAACGAATGACGCGTCGGTCAGCCAGTAAAAACCGAGAGATTGAAGGAAAGGTTACTCCTCGAACCGGCCATCCTTGAAGGTGGCGTTTCCTTTCTCCTTGATTGATACCGCAGTTTGAGGGTTTGGTGGCATCAGTGGTGAGTGAGAGTGAATTTGATAGTCGCACGATCACTCCAACTCTAAATTTTGGCGCAGAGTCTGAGACGCGCGCTGATCCCAGTCGCAATGCACGAAATGAAAGAAACGCGTGCTCGTCATAGCGGTGTTCAATGCGGACGTCTCCTGTGTATAACCAATGGCCCTCCCACGCATTACGGGATCCCTGCGACCCTTGCCTTCGAGTCTACTGACAACTATCATGTGGCTTACGCTCAAATCTGATGCAGGCGGGGTTTTCCCTCTCCCATGCCCGAATTTTTACCGTCTGAGTTGAGGCCCACCCTCAGCCAGGTACCCCTCCAAGCGGTCCATGCTGGTGGTCGCATATGAGAGATCTTCGCCCCCTCGCACAGGCAAGCCGGGATCTCGATGCAAAGTGGGGTTCGCGTCAGAGTCCTACCAACCACGTAGAGCTGTATCAAGCTCCAAGCTTCAAGCTTCGAGGCTCAGCCGTCGCACTCCATCCTGGGGGAACAAACATCCTGAGATCGATTGGAAGGAGGGATCGGGATATGCCGAATTGCCTTGTGGCTGTTCCGTCACCTTGTCCGTCATCCGTTGTGCCGGATTTGTATGAACACTTTCGAGACCAGGGGGTGTCCGAGGTGCGTTCGTTGTCGTAACAATCCAGATCTCTTCCTGTTCCGTGTTTGTTGACCGTCTCGCCGGTTAGGTGATCAATGGTGCGCACTTCCCAGGCTACAACATTTTCGTCCGAGTCCTACTTTGACGACCGCGGGGTTCACGGCCATGCCCAACCGATAACGGAACATGTAAACGTACGTGAGCTGGCCTGCGCACACCGCGGTATATCTCATTTCTACCGTCTAGCCCCATTCGCGGCCGATTGTGTCATACTATTTCCCGGAGGGTGTGGGCGGATTTCACTATGGTGTAAGCCAACGTTCGTTACGTCACTAAACCTCGGCTCACGTCCCAAGCAGCAATATCACCCTATGAAACCCCATAGGCTTACTCTCGTCAACGCTCTTATGATTGGTTACGGGTTGGACAAACAAATCCATCAAATCTACAACCCTCCCCCCGCGTCAAAAGCCGAATTGCTCGGTTACCATGACAAAGACTACATCGAATTTCTGTCAAGGTATGTTTTGTCTTTTCATGGGGATTTGGTGCCCACGGCATTCCTCACCCGGACCCATTGATCCCAGAGTCACTCCCCGTAACCAAAACGACATGAAGCACCTGATTGACAACTTCAATTGTGTCGAAGATTGCCCCATCTTTGCTGATATGTTCGATTTCTGTTGTATGTATACCGGATCTTCCCTCGCCGCCGCTCGCAAGTTGTGTGCCGGGACGACCGATATCGCCATCAATTGGTCTGGCGGTCTTCATCACGCGAAACGCGGAGAAGCAAGTGGATTCTGCTACGTCAATGACATCGTGCTGGCCATTCTCGAGCTACTAAAGTGCGTCTCGTGAGAGCTCCGCCCAAGGGGAGGTGTACTAATGCGATGCGATCAGGTACCATCCCCGAGTCCTTTACATTGACATCGACATTCATCACGGAGATGGTGTTGAACAAGCATTCTACACCTCCAACCGGGTCATGACCGTTTCCTTCCACAAATACACTGGCGACTTCTTCCCCGGGACGGGAAAGCTGGACGATAACGGCTTTGGGCTCGGAAAATACTTTTCGCTCAACGTTCCTCTGAGGGACGGGATTGATGACGAAATGTACCTGACCATCTTCAAAACGGTTATTGAGGACACCGTAACCGCTTTCCGCCCTTCGTCGATTGTCTTGCAGTGTGGAGCGGACTCCCTGGGATGTGACCGACTCGGGGCGTTTAACCTCTCAATTGCCGCTCACGGCGAATGTGTCAACTTTGTGCGCAAATTTGGCGTTCCTCTCCTTGTCGTCGGGGGCGGTGGTTACACTGTCAAAAACGTGGGAAGATGTTGGACTTACGAGACTGCAGTGCTTGTGGGAGCCTCTCTCCCCGACGAGCTCCCGCGGACAATCTACGACCCCTTCTTTCGAGACTCGCAATGGAAACTTCACCCTCCGCTCACAGGGAAAGTGGACAACCAAAACTCGCCGGCATCTCTTCAGCGGATCACGATTAACATCCGAAGTAAATTGAGGTATCTGCAGGGCGCACCGAGCGTCATGATGTCGGAACTCCCCCCAGACCTGGAACGTTGGTTAGAAGAGGAGAAGCAGGCAAAAGACAAGGATGCCGACCACAATCCTGAGAGCAGACTCGATCGTTCAATGGCCCAGAACGAGTTCTACGACGGAAACGGGGATCACGACAAGGACGAGCAGGAGCCAGAGCCAGAGCCAGAGCCACCGAGACGGAGAAGAACTACCCGGGGAGAGGACCCGAACATGACCGCAACCCCGACGAGAAGTAGAGGCGGTAGAAGGAGGGGCAGACCACCGAAGACCTCGGTATCGGCAACACCGTTAACCGTCACCATGAGCATCGATGACGAGACGGATGAATCGACGCCAGCTCCTCCGTCTCGGCGTGGCCGCGGTCGCGGAAGGGGCAGAGGGAGAGGTAGGGGGAGGGGGAGAGGCCGCATATCGGCCAGGCAAGTAGTAGATGATGTTGATGATCAGTCGGACAAGTCAGAAGGGGCTGAGTCTGAGGAGGATGTTGAGCAGGCGTTGGTTCCGTCGGCGGCGGAAACCGCGGTCGATAGCGGACGTCCGGAGTCTGTCAAAGCGGAGACCCTTGCTCTGGATGTGGAAAAGGCTTGATTGGGTCCGCAACATATGATTGTTGCTTACGCGACACTACGGTGAGTGACCTCGGTGTTTCGGTTGGCGCCTTACTCTCGCTTATCGATACCCGCTTTTTTTTTCTTCAAGGAAGCCGTCAAGGGTCAATGGGTGGAGTGGAAGAAAGAAGGGTCGCGCTTCTGGGCTTGAGCTTTGTCAACGACATTGGAATCCGTCCATCGGAGGCGTCAGTTCAGATTCTTCCGGCCTTCTCCCGACCCTCTTGACGACCCTTGTCATGAGTTCGGGCACCCTCTTTTGGTTTTTCATTTTGCATTTTGCATTTTCTCGACGGACAGAACTTACCGGGGCCACTCCCCGCCCCGGGTCTCTTTCCGCCGTCGCTGAATTTCGAAATTTCAGACTCTCCGCTCGAACGGCGGCGAGGTTCCGGGCTTTGAATCGCCCGCCCGCTTGCGTTCATTTATACTTGAGTGACCATGTGCTGCAGACTTGGGAATAGAGCCCGGGATGGAATGTATGTGTAGACCGACACAAGACCGCTTCGAATTTGATTAGACGGGGGGCGCGAGCGGGAATCAGGAGGGGGGCCGGTTTACTTTGACGAAGGATCAAATGGATCATGCCTAGTCTGACAAGTGACCTACGACACTTCCCACGATTGACTTATAAGTTACCAGGAACGTCATAAGGAATCCGGAGACATCCCATTGGATCCAGTCTCATCATGGATCTGAGTTTTCGTTCGTGTCCCCTTGGATACCACCAGAGAAAAACACTCGCGACGTCTGGAGTTATGACCGGCCGACAACGTACCTTATATAAGGAGCACCCTGGATTCGCTTCCCCCCAGACGGCGAACCTCTCTCTCTTCGTTGTGGTCATTTTTCTCTCTCTACCCCCCCAAGTCCACCGCACCAGTGGTTCCCTTTCCTTTCTTTGCTCTTCTGAGAAGGCCGTAAACTCCCCCACACGACAAGCGTCTCGACGGCTCATTAGTCCTATCAAAACAACGCATCATGCCCATGTCAGGATCCCGCGGTACCGCGTATCAGGGTGCCACCCCGAGCATGGTCTCGTCGACTCTGGAAGGGGGTTCGCTTGCTTGCAAGCAATGCGGAGCTTTGATCTGCTCCCTCAAGTCTCTTGTCTCTTCGGTCAGTGCGCTTACAATTGTGTTGTGGGTACCCGATCAATTCTGATGCTTCTTCTCCACGTGTTGCAGTCCTATAGGGGATTTGCTGGTGAGCATACCTTTTCTTAGCGGTGGTGGACCCACCGCTATACCGAAGAGGCGGTATCTCATTAGATTTATGGTTTTCAATCTTTTTGTCGTGCAGGAAAGGCAGCGTTGACAACAGAGGCGTGAGTATCCTCTCTAATCGATTCCATAAAAATGGAACCCCTGTCGTGTGTAGCGTTCAAGCTAACAATTGCCTCCATCTTTTAGAACGAATGTCCGGTACGATCGGCCCTCGATCCAGCTGATGACCTCAGGGGCGTACACAATCCAAGAAATCGTGTGTCTTGGGTGTTGTTCGTACCTCGGTTGGAAGATGATCCACGCACACGAACGAACCGAGCGTTGGAAAGAGGGCAAGCACATTCTCGAGCTGGAGTTCGTTGAAGAACTTCTTCCCCCTCCTGTCCAACGCGGAAGCCTCCCCGAGATCGAGATTACGAGGAGGAAGAGGATGAGGAGGACGGCTAGCATTTGGGGTTCCAGGGACACAAATTATTCCTTGCCTTTCGCTCCCCGAATGCCAGAGTTCACCTCTCCGACTTGGTCTCAGCTTGTAGAGAGCTGTTAATCTCAACTCTTTTGACCGTCAGCATTAACGATCTCTCGTTCCCCGTCTCCCTCCTTCGTTTTCCCGCCTTTCCTTGTTAGACACATTCCTTCTCACGGGCATTTGTCCCTTTTCGTCTTTCTCACACATGGTTGTTTCTTTTTTTGCTTACCCCTAGCGGTTGACTTATTGCGTTTTGTTCGCACTTTGCGCTTGCGCCTTTTAGACTTTTCCCACTGTCTTTTTTCGTCTTTTTCCCTATCTTATCCGCTCGCTTTTTTTGCATGTAACAACGCCCTTGTCCTGACCATGTACTTTATGCTCGCTTGCACTTTCGAATTCGATTAAACAGGGGTTTTTCGCTGGTCACGCTCGGCATATACATCTTTTAGCGGTAATAGACTCGATTACAATAGACTCCACTGTAATGTATACATGCTGTACGACGGGGACGCCAGGGCCGTCAACGCAATTAAATCCATCTCCCTCCGGTTTTCGGGATTCCATTTGGTTCACATGCGTGTCTCCAGTTTGATTAGAGAGTCGGTAGTATGATTTATGCAGGCGCAAGCTCATACTAAAAGCCTCCGGGATGGGCGCGTTGAAACAAACCCGGAACGAGCACCGTTTCTGAACCGAGCTACCACGCGGACCTCAGGCACTCAGGCCCCGAAGAGGATCAATTGCCCCAGTAACTCTGAGAATCTGACATGGAAACCAGGACAGTCGGCGGTTCCTAGAAAACCACCAGGATCAGAAACCGCAGCTAGCCTTGGGCTTCGAAACTTTCGAAAATACTTATCATGGATGGGAAAAGTTAGGTAAATGTGGTGATCGAGATCCGCTTCCCACGATCGCTCAGTTT
>Ga0307515_10025701_pt1 | contig 10175 bp, 6 predicted proteins | sample 17_EM_MG_FD_194513 | JGI IMG/M metagenome (GOLD analysis project Ga0307515, IMG submission 194513) | Populus trichocarpa ectomycorrhiza microbial communities from riparian zone in the Pacific Northwest, United States - 17_EM | ecosystem: Host-associated > Plants > Roots > Unclassified | place...
CCTTAGAACTGATTGTCCCTCTCTCGTCCGCAGGCAGAGACAGGAAGCCTCTCTCCCCTTATCCTGTCATGTTTTCACCTCAATACCAACAAATAACATCCCACCTATCTCTCTCCGTATCTTCCTCTCCCTCTCTCTGTTTAAATTCCAAATCTTTGTCACAAAACAGATAAGAAGGCTCTTCTTTCATGGATTTCTTTATAGAAAAAACACTGAATTGAATTGAATGATAAAAGAATCATACAGTAATAATAATTATAGTAGCTAGCGGTAGACTAGTAGCTAAGTGGAGGATGTCTTGTTTACTGCCACAGTTCAAGTGCCAACCAGACTCTTTCTCTATTCAGTTTAGAAATCTCCAACATCACAGCACCAACCATATCCAGCTCTGTGAGTTGCTCTCTTGCATTCTTTTCTTTTTTCTTTATTGTTTACTCACCAATGCCTTTGTTTCAGTTAGAATTCAAATGGGTTTTGTGCGTTTGTTTTGGTGTTGCCTTTTCTTGATATTTTATCACAAATGCCTTTGTTTTGACAATAGTTGAACTGGGTATCTCTTTGTTTTGACCATAAAGCAATTTTGAGTGCTTTCGTTTCTATCAGAATTGAAATGGATGTCTTGTTTTGGTTTTGTGTGTTTTGAATGCCGTTGAGTAATGGAAGTCTTGGCTTCGATAATAATTTTTGGAAGATTATGTTTTTGTGTTCTTATGGTTGATATCTAATGACAAATGCTTTAATTGATACCAGAACTGAAATGGGTGGGTTTTGGTTCAATGTGTATTTGATGCCAGCAATCGTAGACATTTTTGTTTCCGTAAGAATTGAGGTGGGTTTGTTTTGGTGTTAAGTTGCATGATAGGCATCCTCAATACATGTCTTTGTTTCAAATAGAATTGAGATGGGTGTGTTCTGCTTCTCCATTCCTGATCTTGTGTTTTCACATTATTCCCTGTTTCTAGAATTTGGAAATAGTGTTTTAACTAAACTTACTTTCTATGGTAGATCTGCAGCAAAATTTAAAATATCTACCCAAAGAAAGTGTGATATCTCTAGGTCTAATCAGGATTTGTTTTCCAATCATCATTCTTTTCAATTTGTGATGTTTTTCCAAAACAAATTGTTTCCCAAATAATTTAGTAGTTGATCGAGTGATGTTTGTTGGTGTAATTTAGTTGTTGAGCTCCCAAGGATTTCAAGATATGGGGATTCTTCAATGTGAACTTTCTTCTTATCTCCAATATTGATAACTGCAAGACATATCTTGGACCTTAGGACAATGGATTTTGTTTTGTGGGGTATCCAGTGTTCCTGCTGTGTCAGCACTATATTCAAGAGCTATTGTTCTTCATTGGAACAGATTCCTCTCTCTTGTCAATATGGGCCATTACCATTTCAGGATCCCCCTTCTCTAATAGCAGAACCTTGATTGGAAAGGCCAACAAATCCATGCAACTGACCTCTTTTACTTGGGAAAGTCTAATTTGTTTTTTGCACAAGAAATAGCTAGGCAAACAATGTTTTTTCAAAAGGAAGGCTCAGAGATTAAAAAAAAATCAAATGCTAGATGGGAACTGGAGGCAAGTTTTGATAAACATTTTCATGTTAAATTTTTTTCTACTGTTGAATTATCTTCTTTAATCTCCTCTATTCTGATTTTAGAATCATCATAACACTCTTTAATTACCCTTGACAAGGTTTGATGACTTCATTACAGATTTGTGTTATTTTATTATTACCTTCCACCTGAAACAAAAAGCATTTGCATTATCCAAGTATCATGTTGTCTGCCACTTCCTCCAGAGCTTTCCCATCTAGAAGCTTGCATTTGCTGTTGCTCCTAGGATTAGGTTACTCCCATGTGTTACCCTCATTCAAAGTGTCTATTCTTACAACTCCAGGAGCTAATTTTACTTCTCCTTCAGAAATCATACAGATGTTTCACTTTAACATGAGGAAACAATTACTAGCAAACAGACAGTCTCTATAAACATTTTAAGTTGAACCATGCCTGCAGAAACCTGTTGCTTTATTCAGCGGCACAATTTCCGAGTCTCATTTTTCACAGGGACCAGCCATTCTTATTTCCCCTTTCTTGTATCTGCTTTCCACAATAACAGTCTTTCTTTTCTATGGTGGAGGAATATCTCTCATCCAGAACCATAATATTACCTCAACATACCTCTTTTCCAGAGTAACATAGTTTTTGCAATTAAGGAATGGTGATATGGATTTTATTCACTAAAAATCCAGATTAGAAAATCCTATGAATGGTGAAATTGAAACAAATTCTAATTGTATTCCTATGGCCACATGGAATCACCGAATATTTGTAATATAAGTTTATGCTTTGAGAAAACTTAGCGTGCTTGCTGTTTAATTTCCTTGCTGACTGTTATGCAAGTTTATCTAGCATCTACTGGTTATTTTATTATTTAACTTGTTGCAATTGTAGTTTGTATAAGGGTGCTATTACCACTTGTTTGCATAGATGTTCCTGGTTTTAGTTTGATGTTGTTGCTCCATGTAGAATATTGATTCTAGGGTTGTTGTTAAGTTGCTAAACTTTTAAGATTATATTGGTTTTATGTTTATTTATGATTTGAAGTCATAGAACTTATTATCATTATTTTTGGTCATGATTGCTTTGTGGAAATTGGCAGCAAAGAATGGGGAGCCATTTTGTTTCCGAGCACAATGCGCTTTGTCTTCTGCATCACCATCAACATCAACTGCTGTGCTCAATCTGGAGAAGTTGAGATTGCCTTCTTTAGAATCTCATTCTGATTCAATTGCTGCAAACAGGCCGTGGACATATATAGGGGGGATTGGTCCACCCAAAGAGGTGAGACTTGCATTATTTGGGATATCACTGCAACTACGGTCCACTAAGTTAGTAGCAAGCTCTCTAGATGCTTTGTTTGTCATATTGCCAATCAAACCACAGTCAAAAAAATTTCTACCATTCATCCAGGGCCTCGATTTTTAGTTTCTATTAGTTTCATTTCTTTTTCAAGCTATTCATGATCTTCTTCTTCTTTTTATTTTTTTTGTTGATCCCCTGCTATCTAAGTTACAAAATTGTTTGGCCTAATTATTGAACAATCTTTTTGTATATATGTAGTTTCTGCAGTCTGTTTGTTTCTGATATAATCTGTTAATGATCTGTATAAATGGTGATGTAATCTATTTTCTACTTTGATATTTGTGCAGCCACTCTTTGGAACTAGTTTAGCCACTGAAACACTTATTATAAATGATGAGGCTGTAATTGCTGCAGCTGCTGCTGAAGCAGTTGCTCTTGCAAGAGCTGCTGTCAAGGTTGCGAAAGATGCAGCTGAAATGGCCAAAAATTACTGTTCTGTGAATACAGAAACTAAAATTCCAATTGCATCCACAGCAGATTCCTTTTCTTCAATGTGGTCTCTGCTTACTGGAAAAGAACGAGCTGATATAATTGGAGTTTCCTTCTCAGCTGAAACTGGACTAAGAGAAGAATGTTCGACTCAATACCCTACCGAAGAATCTGATTGTTTCGGACCAACACATGAAGAACTTGCACTTTTGGAGAAACAGCTTTCTGAGAGTATAGTTGTGCGATCAAAGCGCCAAACACAGAGAAAAGCTAAACGTGCAAGAGCAGCCGAAAAGGCTGCTGCAAATTTTGTGTTCATGAAGTCCGGTTCTGCTTGCAAGAAAAAGCGTGTGCCCGTGCAAGAGGTAGACCAGTCTGATCCATTGCGTTTTTTTAGAGGAGCTAGCACCTCTTCCAGGCTTCTCAGTGCTACCGAAGAAGTGGAGTTGTCAGAAGGAATACAGGTCTGATTTATGAATAACCAATTTTAATGTTATTTAAAGAACACTTCTTTTTTTATGGGGGTTTGGTTTAAGAATGCTTCTTTGATAAATTCCAGATGTCAACCACTGAAATACATTTTTACAGGAATGAATATTCCTGGTAATTCAGCAATTTGTTCTCCCATGTTTTGAGCTTTTTCACCCAAGAGTGCAGTGTAAACTAATATCTGCTAAAGCTTTAAAGGACCTGGTAGAAGGGAGGTAAATTATCCTAGATGCACTATAAATGGGAGCTAATTTTGTTAGTTGGTTGTTTGAAATTGAAAAAGAAAAATTTTCCCTTGCTATTTTGTGTACCTGACAATGTCTTCCAGCGCATTAGGTTTCTAGAATAGGAAGCTTCCAACATGTCTTCCTCGAGTTTTTATGCTATGGGTAACTGGAAAAACTGTTACTTCATTCATAACAAAATAAGATTACTATTATGTGACCATTTGCAAGGAAGTGGAGATTTAAGTGTTGAAATTTGTATTTTGTATAATCAGAGATAAGTAAGGTTATTGCTGCACTTATATATTGCATGTCAATCAGATTTGTGATGTCTCATATTTTGTTAATGTTCTTCAGGACCTACTAAAACTTGAAAGGATCGAGGAGGAGCTTAAGGAGCGATTTGGAGGCAAGCCCACCTTTGCACAATGGGCTGCTGCAGCTAGAGTTGATCAGATAACTTTGAGGAAGCGCTTAAACTATGCTATCCTTTGCAAAGACAAAATGATAAAATCCAACATTCGGCTTGTTATTTCAATTGCCAAAAATTATCAGGGAGCTGGGATGAATCTCCAAGATCTTGTTCAGGTGTGTAAAACACCAAATGGGGTCAGAGGGTTTTCCTGTATGTTCATCACAAAATATTTCTAGATCCCAATACCAGATAACTGCCAATAAGCGCAAGCAAGAAAACACAATATGCACCCCAGCCACACTTTTATGATTCCAAATACTTGGATTCGTTATAGTTCCTCCTGTAATACTCCAACTACACCATAAGGTTCCAAATAAATAGAATTAATTAATAAAGAAGAAACAAGGGAACTGAAACTTGTAATAATCCTTGGCATCATGCGTGTAATTCCTAAAACTTGTTCTTTTACTTATAGGAAGGATGTCGAGGCCTAGTACGTGGTGTAGAGAAGTTTGATGCATCAAAAGGTTTCAAATTCTCAACATATGCTCACTGGTGGATTAGACAGGCAGTACGCAGGTCTCTCTCTGATCAATCTAGGACAATTCGCTTACCTGTAAGTTCTACTCCAACTCTCAGTTTTCCTTTTGTCTGACCAAGTTTAAACAATTTGCCTTTAGAAAATGTGATCTAAACATGAGGTAGTAGCTGTATGCTTGCTGTGACCAACTCATTTGCTTATGTCTGTACTCAATACATATCATTTGTTCTAACATTTTTTTCAATATTTTGTGTTTACAGTTTCACATGGTGGACGCAACTTATAGAGTGAAGGAGGCTAGAAAACAATTTTATAGTGAAAATGGAAGACATCCTGATGATAAAGAAGTTGCAGAGGCAACTGGGCTCTCGATGAAGAGGCTCAGTGCTGTACTACTAACTCCAAAAGCCCCAAGATCTCTTGACCAGAAGATGGGGTTTAACATGGATCTTAAACTTTCGGTCCGTAATATTCTTTCTCTAATGTACTCTTGGCGTTGCAGTTTTTGCTTAAACTTTTGCAGTCATCGTTGCATCTTTCAGCTTGCTTGGTTTGCTGAAAATTTTGTGCATCATATTCCCCAGGAAGTAACTGCGGATCCCGAAGCAGAAACAGCAGAAGATCTGCTAATGAAGGAATTTATGAAAAAGGACCTGGAGAGGGTTCTGGAAAGTCTCAGTCCAAGGGAGAATCAGGTCATCAGATGGAGATTTGGTATGGAGGACGGAAGGATGAAAACATTGCAGGAGATTGGGGAGTTGATGGGTGTCAGCAGAGAAAGAATCCGGCAAATTGAGCTGAGCGCATTTCGAAAGCTAAAGAACAAGAATAGAACCAAACAGTTGAGGCAGTATTTGGTTTCATAAATCACATCATTCATGAATTGGTTTGCCGAAGAACCTCGTAACCTGCCTAGGGATCCAAAGGGCCTGTCTTTCATGTATATTTATTTCTTAATTTTTCTTCAGCAATTGAAATTTTATGTTTCAGGATCTTAGAAAGTTGTTGTGCATAGAAGCAAATCATTTTCTTGAGTTTTTTTTTTTTACAGTGCACAAAAGGCAAGCTACTTGAAAATGTTTTTCAGAAGTGTGTTTTTCCCATTTTCCTTTTATTAAATATCGGCCAGCTTTCTCCTATTAGCATCTCTGTAGCCACGCCCACCAGGAAATTTAAACTTCTTCTTTTAACCCTCTTATTCATGCACGCACCATTGAGAAATTCCAATTGAATGTGTGTTTCGGTCCATGTTTGTGATTGTTTCCATTTTTGGCTTTCGAATATTTGAAGAAATGGCAATGACATGGAGGGAGAAAGAGTTTACAATTCCTCAGAACAGGGCTTGAATCCAAGCTCCCTTTCCTTTCTTTTATTAGATCAAGAAATGTTTGTTTTTGCATTTAAAAAATATTTTTGAAAAATTTAAATTTATTTTATTTTTTTATTTGCTTTAAATTAATTTTTTTTTAGTATTTTTAAATTATTTTGATGCGTTGATATCAAAAATAATTTTTTAAAAATAAAAAATATATTATTTTAATGTATTTTTAAATAAAAAATATTTTAAAAAGCAATCATAAGTACACTTTCAAACCGACTATAATTTTAATATTGTGAAAATAAGGTTGAGCATGTCTGAACCTAGATAAAGTAATAAAAGAGATGAAGCTTTTAGTTGGTTTTTTTTTTCTAGGTTTAACAGTGTTAAAATGTCCTAAGGAAATTTTGTCATACTTGATATTTTTATTTTTCATCAGTTTCTTTTTTTTTTAATTTTTTTATTTGGATTAATCTTATTTGTCTATATATGGCACATTCCAGAATCTTTGATTCTTGAAGTGAATGTCTCTAATAGGCATCTTTCACCGTTAGTGGTAGATTTAGATGCAATGACAAAACGAGGTCTTGAGTGACCAAAATTGAAGCAAAGAGGCTAACAGAATCAATTTTAAGAACTTGTGGACCCTGGCACTTGAGGTCGTGGCTTAGCGGAGGCAGAAACTTGTTTCTTTTCTCTGTATTTGGGTTTGATTTTTTCTGTGCATGCTTGTCACCCCGCAGTACCTTACCTGCTCACTGGGCTTGCAGAGTGTTTAGTGGGTCCGGGGATTAGTCGTAGTGCGTGTAAACTGGTCCGGACATCCCGTATTATAAAAAAAAAAGGAACTTGTGGACCCTGAATTTATTTTACCCATAAATTGATTTATTTTCAATAAATGCTACTCTGTATATATGGTAATCTTGACTTCTTCAATGTATTTAGCATTTATCTTATTGTTGAGAGTAGTTATTTTGCAAAATGATATCACATTCAGTGTATTTAGCACTTCCAATTAATGTTACTCTGTATATATTTTGTACAATTAAACTCTTTGAATCAGATTGAAGCCTAATTGTATGTGCATTAAGAGTTTAATTAAAAGATAAAGAATTGAAGTCAAACACGCGTGTAACATTGATGGTTTTTTAGAATTTTCTTGGAAAGTTCATTTTCATCTATTGTCTTTTAAAAATCGGTCCTTATAATTTTTAAAAGCAACATTTTGATACAAAACTTTATTTTCCTCAATGTTTAGTCTTTTTTGGGTGGAGTAGAGAGAGGGGATTGCTGAATTATGGCATAGAGAGAGAAGGTTGTCGTTGGGAAAAATTTAGACCACCAAAACAATTGATTTTAGTGTCAAATAGTTTCATATGATAAAAGAAATTTCTATTAGATGTTTTTTCACCTTCAAAACACCTAAAAAAAATAGATATGAGCTCAGAAAGATTTATGGTTTCGGGTTGATTTTGGGTTTTGGATTGATTTTTTGTATTCTTAGAGGTCATGCATTGATTTAACAAGGTTTCTATGGTGTTTTGGGTGAAAAATGGATTCAAATGAGTTTTTTTGGTAAAAAACAAGAACCTTGTTTTCTGATCAAACCAGTTGTTGGATTCTGGGATTAATAGACGATATGTCGTCTGTTTTTTTGCTACAATCAGCATGTCGTCCAACCCCATTAAACTTTTTTTTAAAAGATCATGCGTGCGAACCTTCTCTTTATTAGGCCAGGTGTTAGGCCTAGCTTACCAGGTCCAATAGCACCTGACCTTATTTCTTTATTTTTTTTAATTTGTTTTTTTTTATTAATGGCTGTGTGTGTGTGTTTTTAAATAATTTTTAAATTTATATTTTAATTAATACCCTTTCTCTATGATTTTTTGGGGTTTTTATCCTTCGTTGAATAGTGATTATTTTTAAATTATATTTTATGTGTTTAATTTTTTCTGGAGTTAGTATGATTCATCTTTAATTTTTTTTATATATCTTATATAGATTAAATATTTTTTTATAATATTTATTTTCTTTTATTTTATTCAATAAATTTTATGTGTGTCAATCTTTATTACAAATTGATTTTCATAAACAAATTCATTAAACACAACCCAATAAATGATCCGTGTTGAGATATTGAATGTCTTGATTTACATTGGTATCTTAATTTTTCTAGTTATTTTCTTTTGTTAATTACTTTTTTTTCATTTATTTACACAATAGTTTATGATTTATTTAATTGAATGCATGCATAAGATTTTCAATTTAATTTTAGATTTTTTTATCTAAAAAAATGTGAAAAATTCTACATATTCAAGTTTTTTTCATCATGTGTTGAGGTTTTCAATTTGATCTTTTATTTTCATGGTTTCTTTCTATTCCTTAACTTTTTTATAAAAATTTTATTATTTTTAATTTTACACTCTAATCCAAATTGATAGAACATTGTTTTTTTGTTTTCAATTTTGATCCTCATTTATCAGGTTTTTTTATATATATGTTTTTTCATTTGCTATTTTTTTTCCCATGTGATTCATATAAATCCAACTTATTTAGTTGTTCAGGACTTTAACCCGAGTTATTATATTTAAAAATAAAAATAAAAATAAAAATTTCTATGATATTTAAATATTTTACTAAAAACATAATATAGAACCACAACACAACCACAGTGCCGGCACCAACCTAGTTAGGTATGTAACTTGTTAAGTTCCACGTTCAAATATGCATAGTTTCAAAACAAAATATCTAAAGCATGAAAAAAGACAAAGTGAGCACCAAATTGCTTTATTGTATGCTTGGCTTTTTACAGTTGATCCATAACATCTTATCTATTGCTAATATTTCCCTGTAGAGTTTATTGAGTAGCAGCAATAAATAAACTTCATCAATACTCTTTTTTTTTTTTTTTATTAATGTGGATGTCTATGTCATCTTATATACAACTCGATTAATTCCACGGGTCCTGAAGTTAATAATTATATAAGTTTCCAGTGGCCTTGAGGTATGTGAGACTCGAACCGATAATCTCTAGAAAACAAACCTAAAATCTAATTAGTTGAGCTATACCCCTCAACATTAAAGATAAAGCTTGAAGGCCTATTAGAAACTGGAAAAAGATAAGCAAATTTGGATAGGACATCCTATCAAAGTTGCAATAGTAGCTCCGAAAGGACGTTGAGAAGCTTGATGGATCTATATGGCAGTGAAGGAGGCTTGACTATAGAGCTTGCATGAAGGTAGCAGAACACTATAATAGGCTCCATAGCTCACCTAGGTCCAAAAAAATTAGTAATGGAAAATATATGCAGAACAAACCCATCAGTTGCGTTTAGAAAAAAGCAGGAAATGACCTAAAATGGAGAGACTACGTGAAACTTTCTAAGAATTTATGAGAAAGCATTCGAGAGCTGTTGAATTAGCTGTTATGGCATCTTTCATAAGTAACATGACACCAAAACCAAAATTAAAAGTGAAAAGAAGGGAGGGAAAGGCAAAGGTGAAACTTGATTGATAAAGCAATTGTAAGGAAGAATCTATAAGCAATAGAGGGCAATACAAGCAACTGGTAACAGTCTCGCATGAAAAAGTAACAACAAAAGAGAGCACAATGAGCCAACACCTGCGAAAATAAGCTATAATTATTGAAGGACAGAACAATGCATAGTAAAGCAACCCAGAAGATGATGCACTTTATTTACCAGCTGGTTCGAAACGAATTGAATTTTCCTGAAAATAACAAGCAATAATTAAAAGAAAAATAGCCCTAGTCAAGCCATATCTTGTATAAAATCCAGACTAACCCTCTTCACATAGCAGAACTCAACACCTAA
>Ga0307515_10025703_pt1 | contig 10175 bp, 1 predicted proteins | sample 17_EM_MG_FD_194513 | JGI IMG/M metagenome (GOLD analysis project Ga0307515, IMG submission 194513) | Populus trichocarpa ectomycorrhiza microbial communities from riparian zone in the Pacific Northwest, United States - 17_EM | ecosystem: Host-associated > Plants > Roots > Unclassified | place...
AAAAACGCGTCTAAAAAGTAGGGGCCACCACTAAAGGGGGGGGGGTAATATTTAGACCATATGTCGCGGACCTTAGGGGGTTATACGTAACCTATTACATATTAGGGGAGCTTATTTAGCGCGGTTACGACCTGGGTTAATACAAGGTTAGGGCTACCCCTGCTAATAACACGCCCGAACCCCGCACGAGGTCGCGCAGCGACCGCCCCTAAGTACTTTCGCACGCGATTTTAGGCGAAAAGGTATATAATTTATATTAGATCGGTACTTCTAGACGATCGCGTAATATTGCTCTAAATTTATAACACCTAAACGGGCTCTATTTCTATATTGAGGCGTCTTAGTTACTATAGTATAGTCCTATATTAAGACGTCTCAGTCACTATAGTATAGTCCTATATTAAGGCGTCTCGGTTAATGCAGTGCAGTCCTATATTAAGGCGTTTCGGTCACTATAGTGCAGTCGTATATTAAGGCGTCTCGGTCACTGCAGTATAGTCCTATATTAAGACGTCTTGGTTACTAATACAGTTCTACATTAAGATGTCTTAGTTACTACAGTGCAGTTATATATTAAGGCGTCTTAGTTATTATAGTGTAATTGTATATAGAGGCGTCTTAGTTACCGTAGTGCAGTTATATAAAGGTGTCTTAGTTACTATAGTAAAATAACTATTTAGATATTCTTATAAAGCTAATCTAAAGAACGCTAACCTTATAGCTATTCTAGCTAGTTAATAGCCTATCTTTTATCTCTTACCGTACTATCTTCTACGCGCCGTCTTATATCCTTAATTATCCTACGGCGACGGCTGTAGAATATAGCCTTGCCGTTAACCTACTAGCATACCCCCTAACAGTAATTAAGAGCTTTAATTAACGGCCTACCTACTAGCCCTAAAGTCCACTTAGCCTAGAGCTAGAATACCAAATTACCGCCCTAAAGTATCTTATATTTCCTTAGCGGCGCCTATAGGTTAAGAATAAATAGAAGAGGCTAAGTGTTAGCCTACGGCAGCTGCGGCGGGGGTATAGTAGACGTTATAGTAGACGGCTAAGTAGGCTCTATAGTGGGCTCTACAGTAGGCTCTACGGCAGTAGATAGTTAAGGACCCCTTAGTATTTCTATAGGGGTTAAATATATAGGAGAGGGTTTATCTAAAGACAGAATCTAGCCGTTAACGCGTTTAGGAACGGACCTAAGTATGGGTATAAGGCCGTCTAAAGACGGATATATAGACTCCGTAGGCCCTATCTAAATGCCTATCTTCCCTTACTAAATTTATATAGGTGTAAATAATACTTATAACCTTTTTATCTCGCTAAGGCGTTCTAAAATCGTCTACACGTGTAATTAAACCCCCTTTATTTTAGAGATTGCGGCCTTATATCTTAGCTTAGCTACAGCCTTATAGGCGGGCCAGTATTTTCGCATTATTAGCTTATCTAGCGTAACTACATTAGCCAGCGAGCTTTCTACCCGCGTAGCGAACCTCTAGTACTCTTTATAGCTAAAGAGGGGGTCCTTTTATAGGGGGTAAAGCGGGAACTGCTTATATAGGATTACCCTAAACGCGTAGAGGAGGCGTAGAAATCCTAAGCCCGTAAGGTTAAGCTATACGACCTTATTATCGGCCCTACCTAGGTAGTAGGCCTTTATGCGTTTTAGCTAGATATTAGTCTTAGGCCATATCTTCAAATAAAGGGCCTCCTCTAGCACCTCCTATGCGCGGGGAAGAAAGTAGCCCTTTTCTTCCTTTAGGAAGCTAATAATTGACCGTATAAACGTACGGGGTAGGTAGCTAAGGTAGGCTCCTATTATTGCGTCTATATTCCAGTATCTAGCCTATTTAATTTAGGTCTCCTTAACACCGCTAAGCTCAGCATACTAAACGCTCTACTTATAAACGCTATAGGTTTTCTCCTTTAAGTAAATTTCTACCCCCTAAAATATCTTTTTATTTTATTTAAACTGCGTATAATAGCTTAGCGGCCGTTATAGTACTTTAATACTACTAAGGAAGACATATAGGTTATAGTAGTTCTCTAACTATTAAAAGGATGGGAAGCTTTTAGCGCTACCTTTACCCTAGCGGTTAAAGAAGTAAAAGGCTATTATAGAGAGGGGGTAAAGGATAGGGTTAGCGTTCCGTATATAGCCTATATACTTAACCTTACCGTACTAATTCTACTTCCCTTATATTATTAATATAATTATACACAGCACTTACTTATCTAGTTTAGGCCCTTTATTCTCTAGTTTAATAAAGATAAGATTAGCAAGCTAAACGTCTTATCTACTTTTACTATAGGTAATAGTAGTATGGCTTAAGGAACGGGTTAGAAAATAGTAGCTATATAGACTAAATAGGGTATATATAAACCTAATAAATGCTTAGCTATAGTTTAAAGGTAAAACTTAACTAAATCTAGCATCTTAGAGCCCGTCTTCTAGTACTAAGTAATTGCCTTTTTAAGCCCTTTAACGTTATAGCCGCTAGTAATTGTAAATAGGCCTTAATTAATAAAGTTAATATATTAAATCCGGTCCTTATTATAGCGGACGCTATCTAGTACTACTAAGAGCTTTACCCCCTATAGCGGCTGCGAGGTCTTACCTTCTAACTACTACACGTAAAGCTCGGTAATAGCGGAGATATAGCTATTTATAACTAAGTATTAGACTATCTTGTTAAATAGGGCGTCTAGGGCCTCCTTATCCTATATCTCCCCTTCCTCCTTTATAGCTTCCTCCCCTATGCCTATACCTGCCTCTATAGCTACCCCTACGGCTACCTTTCCCCCTAGCTACCTTACCCGCTTAACTATTTTCTGCCTCTTCTTTACCTACTTACTATCTTTTTATATCTCTTTCCGTTTTAACTTCCGTTTTTAATAGCTAGCAGCCTATAATTCTTAGTTAATAACTTACTACCTTAAAAATAGGTAAAGCTTATCTTCTATTACCTAGGCGCTATTTATATTACCTTTTAGTCTTATATACTAATCTTCCCACTCTTTCTACTTTAGCTTATACGCCCTTATAGTATTCTTCGAGCGCTAAGCCTTATAAATATTATATAGCCGTACTATCTAGGCCTTAAATTCGCTCTAGAGGCTATAGGAGAAAAAGGCTAAGGGGGCTTTTATTAACCGTAAAGTAGACTATAGGGTAAGGAGATTTAAAAAAAAACTCTATATCTATAAGAGGTAAGGGGGAGATATATAAGCGCGGTACGGGTAAATAAAGTCACTAAACGCGTAAATATTAAAGGAGAAGAAAAAGAGGGCTCTATATTATATAATTAGAATTATAGTAGGCCTTTCTATATAAAATTAGAAGCCCTACGTAAGCTAGCGCGGGCATAAAGATAGGAGAGGGTTGGAAAATATATTGTTAAGGCAATAGTAAGGTTAAAGGCGCGCTAAGGCCCTTTATACTAACCCAGTACTAACCTAGACCTTAAAAACGTATCTAAAAAGTAGGGGCCACTACTAAAAGGGGGGGGGTAATATTTGGACGATATATCGCGGACCTTAGGGGGTTATGCGTAACCTAAGGTTATACTAAACCTAACCTAGACCTCTAATACCTATCACATATCGGGGGGGCTTATTTAGCGCGGTTACGACCCAGGTTAATATAAGGTTAGGGCTACTCCTACTAATAACGCGCCTAAACCCCACACGAGGTCGCGCAGCGACCGCCCCTAAGTACTTTCGCACGCGATTTTAGGCGAAAAGGTATATAATTTATATTAGATCGGTACTTCTAGACGGTTACGTAATATTACTCTAAATTTATAACACCTAAACGGGCTCTATTCCTATATTAAGGCGTCTTAGTTACTATAGTATAGTCCTATATTAAGGCGTCTTGGTTAATACAGTGCAGTCCTATATTAAGGCGTTTTGGTTACTATAGTATAGTTATATATTAAGGCGTCTTAGTTATTATAGTATAGTCCTATATTAAGACGTCTTAGTTACTAATACAGTCCTATATTAAGACGTCTTAGTTACTACAGTATAGTTATACATTAAGGCGTCTTAGTTACTATAGTGTAATTATATATAGAGGCGTTTTAGTTACCATAGTGCAGTTATATAAAGGCGTCTTAATCACTATAGTAAAATAACTATTTAGATATTCTTATAAAGCCAATTTAAAAAACGCTAACCTTATAGCTGTTCTAGCTAGTTAATAGCCTATCTTTTATCTCTTACCGTACTATCTTCTACGCGCCGTCTTACATCCTTAATTATCCTACGGCGACGGCTATAGAATATAGCCTCGCCGTTAACCCGCTAGCGTGCCCCTTAATAGCGATTAAGAGCTTTAATTAACGGCCTATCTATTAGCCCTAAAGTCTACTTAACCTAAAGCTAGAATACTAAATTACCGCCCTAAAGTATCTTATATTTCCTTAGCGGCGTCTATAGGTTAAGAATAAATAAAAGAGGCTAAGTATTAGCCTATAGCAGCTGCGGTAGGGGTATAGTAGACGTTATAGTAGATGGCTAAGTAGGCTCTATAGTAGGCTCTACAGTAGGCTCTACGGCAGTAAATAGTTAAGGACCCCTTAGTATTTCTATAGGGGTCAAATATATAGGAGAAGGTTTATCTAAAGATAGAATCTAGCCATTAATACGTTTAGGAACGGACCTAGGTATAGGTATAAAGCTGTCTAAAGACGGATGTATAGACTCTATAGGCCCTATCTAGATGCCTATCTTCCCTTACTAGATCTATATAGGTGCGAATAATACTAATAATCTTTTTATCTCGCCAAGGCGTTCTAAGATCGTCTACACGCGTAATTAAACCCCCTTTATTTTAAAAATTGCGGCCTTATATCTTAGCTTAGCTACAGCCTTATAGGCAGGCCAGTATTTTCGCATTATTAGCTTATTTAGCGTAACTACGTTAGCTAGCGAGCTTTTTACCTACGTAGTAAACCTCTAGTACTCCTTATAGCTAAAGAGGGGGTCCTTTTATAGGGGGTAGAGCGGAAACTGCTTACATAAGATTACTAAGTCCTATAATAGGATTACCCTAAGCATGTAAAGGAGGCGTAGAAATCCCAAGCTATAAGGTTAAGCCGTATAACCTTATTATCGGCCCTACCTAGGTAGTAGGCCTCTATATGTTTTAGCTAGACATTAGTCTTAGGCCATATCTTTAAATAAAGGGCCTTCTCTGGCACCTCCCATACGCGGGAAAGAAAGTGGCCCTTTCCTTTCTTTAGGAAGCCGGTAATTAACTATATAAACGCATAGGGTAGGTAGCTAAGGTAGGCTCCCATTATCGCGTCTATATTTTAGCGTTTAGCCCGTCTAATTTAGGCCTCTTTAACGCCGCTAAGCTTAGTATACTAGACGCTCTACTTACGGGCGCTATAGGTTTTCTCCTTTAAGTAAATTCCTACCCCCTAAAATATCTTTTTATTCTATTTAAACTGCGTATAATAGCTTAGCGGCCGTTACGGTACTTTAATACTACTAGGGAAGACGTATAGGTTATAGTAGTCCTCTAGCTATTAAAAGGACAGGAAGCTCTTAGTGCTATCTTTACCCTAGCGGTTAAAGAAGTAAAAGGCTATTATAGAGAGGGGGTAAAGGATAGGGTTAGCGTTCCGTATATAGCCTATATACTTAACCTTACTATACTAATTCTGCTTCCCTTATATTATTAATATAATTATATATAGCGCTAACTTATCTAGTTTAGGCCCTTTATTCTCTAGTTTAATAAGGATAAAATTAGCAAGCTAAACGTCTCGTCTACTTTTACTATAGGTAATAGTAGTATAGCCTAAGGAACGGGTTAGAAAACGGCAGCTGTATAGACTAAATAGGGTATATACAAACCTAATAAATACTCGGCTACAGTTTAAAGGTAAGACTTAACTAAACCTAGTATCTTAGAGCCCGTCTCCTAGCACTAAATAATTGCCTTTTTAAGCCCTTTAATATTATAGCCGCTAGTAATTATAAATAGGCCTTAATTAATAAAGTTAACGCGTTAAATCTAGTCCTTATTACGGCGGAAGCTATCTAGTACTACTAAAAGCTTTGCCCCCTATAGCGGCTGCGAGGTTTTACCTTCTAACTACTATATATAAAGCTTGGTAATAGCGGAGACGTAGCTATTTATAACTAAGTATTGGACTATCTCGTTAAATAAGGTATCTAGGGCCTCCTCGTCCTATATCTCCCCTTTCTCCTTTATAGCTTCCTCCCCTATACCTATAGCTGCCCCTATAGCTACCCCTACGGCTACCTTTCCCCCTAGCTACCCTACCCGCTTAACTATCTTCTACCTTTTCTTTACCCGCTTACCATCTTTCTATATCTCTTTCTATTTTAACTTCCGTTTTTAATAGCCAGCAGCCTATAATTCTCGGTTAATAACTTACTGCTTTAAAAATAGGTAAAGCTTATCTTCTATTACCTAGGCGCCGTCCGTATTGCCTTCTAGTCTTATATACTAGTTTTCCTACTTTTTCTACTTTAGCTCGTACGCCCTTATAGTATTCTTTAAGCGCTAGGCATTATAAATATCGTATAGCCGTACTATTTAGGCCTTAAATTCGCTCTAGAGGCTATAGGGGAGGAGGCTAGGGGGGCTTCCGTCGACTATAAAGTGGACTATAGGATAAGGAGATTCTTAAAAGACTCCATATCCGTAAGAGGTAAGGGGAAGACGCGTAAGCGCGGTATAGGTAAATAAAGTCACTAAACGTATAAATATTAAAGGAGAAGAAGAAGAGGGCTCTATATTATACAATTAGAATTACGGTAGGCCTTTCTATATAAAATTAGAAGCCCTACGCGAGCTAGCGCGGGCATAAGGATAGGAGAGGGTTAGAAAATATATTGTTAAGGCAATGGTGAGGTTAAAGGCGCGCTAAGGCCCTCTATACTAACCCAGTACTAACCTAGGCCTTAAAAACGCGTCTATAAAGTAGGGGCCACCACTAAAGGGGGGGGTAATATTTGGACGATATGTTGTGGACCTTAGGGGGTTATACGTAACCTAAGGTTATGCCAAGCCTAACCCGGACCTCTAATACCTAAGGTTATACTAAGCCTAACCTAGACCTCTAATACCTCTTTTTATTATATAGAATGTTTATATATTTCTTTATATTACTAGCTATTATAAAAGTCTTTACGCAGCTAGTTTTTAATCCTAGGTAGTAGTATCTCTTTCCGTTATACTTATTCTTTATATATACCTTAGTATAGTATAAATAAGTAAAAGTCTTTAGGCAACCGTATTTAACTGCTTTAGGGTAAAAATATCTCTTCCTATTATATAGAATTTTTATATACCTCCCTATATTCCCCGCTATTTTATAGGTCTTATTATAACCTAATTCTACTACTTCTAAATACGGATATTTATTTAGCTTAATGCGCTTTATAAAATTTATAGGGGAGCCTATTAACTCTAATTTCCGCTTAAGCGCTATTAGAAAAGAGGTAAAGAAAGGGCTAGATATTTTTAGATATAATATTAATATACTAAAAACATGCTAGTAATTAAGGGAAATATATAACCTAATTCTACTTATATTCTAAAAGAGACCTCTTTAAAGCTAGTAATTTACTACGCCGTTTTTACCTAGCTACTCGCTATTAATACAGCTCTAAAGCTCTCTTTATATTAGTCCTACCTTAGACTCTTATAGAGTACTAATAATAGCCTAAGTACTACTATCTGGCAGCTAAAAACGGCACTCTGGGTAATAATAAGTAGCTAAGCTATACTTATAAAGAAGAGCTTTAGTAATAGTCTTAATAAACTTAAGTTGGGTTAACACTTTCTGGACGTTCCGTTTGGACTTTTTAGCCACGAAAAACTCCTCCCAAAATGGCAATGGCAAGAAGTCGGATAGAAGTCCGTGCCACCTCGTGCACAGTGCCACCTCTCGCACACCCTTTTCCCATACAAAATCGCAAATTTCTACCCTTTATAAAATAGCAACCCCTAGGGCAATTATTATAAAATTTTAAATATAGTATATTTGAAGTCCTAAATATATATCTATATATTTATTTTATTATAATTTAATATTAATAAGTAGTTATATAGCTTTAAAAAATAAAGATTTAAAAAAAGTTAAAATTTCTTTTAAAATTTCTATAATAAAATAACTACTATAGCTATTACTATAAAAATTTAAATATAGTATATTTAAGTAATAAAGTATAATATAAGCTATAATTTAGTAGTATATTTTATAAGTAAACTATTAATTTAAGTAAACTATTTACTCTATTTTTACTAAAACTATAAAGTAATATCTTAATAATGGCTTAATAATAATTTCTAAAAATTTGTAATTAGACTTTTATATACTATTATATTACCCTAAGAAAATTTAGAAGTAATCTATATTATAGTTCTAAAGATACTATATTTTAGCCTATAAATATAAGCTAAATTACTTAATCTTAATAACTACTATATACTTTACTTTTATATTTCTATAGAGTAATACAATAGTATAGGAAAACCTAATTATAAAATTTTAAAGTTTATTATTAAGCCGTTATTATAATAGTAATTCATTGCTTAACGTCCGATTCGGATCCCTATTAGGCCCACGCGGACTACTCCTTATATACATATGGGGAGAAAACTCTACTTGAGAAAACCCCGTGATCCATCTCTCTGCCTTTTGGGACTCGCCTATAAGGCGCCTGCGAGGCGCCTGCGAGTCACCTATAGTGCTCCTACTACCTTACTTTTTAACCTCCTTAGGAACCACTGCTGCTATAACAAGCCTACGGACGCGCTAGTATTACACACTTTACTCTACTACTATAGAGTTATCAGGGGGCGCCCGTTACTCGCCACCCCCGCCCTTTATTACTATTTCCCTTATAACCCGGAACTAGTTTAGTATATTTTAGCTAATAAGCCACTAGGTAACCGCCTTAAGGCCTTTTTATATTAAGAGCAGTGTATTATAGTTCTCTATGCCAGCTACTAAGAGCATTACTTCTCAGTTGGTGCGTAAGGGGCATAATAGTATTACGTGTTTTGGTGTCTGTCTTAGCTAGCCACATTTACATCTTAGGCTACCTACTAGGACACCCACCCAGTAGAGCCAGTCTTTTAGTCCTATTATTCCTATTCTTAAAAGTATTACCATTATATTTTCTGCCTTCGTTAGGCCTTCTTAGAGCCCTAGAGTATTTACCCCCCATAGCATTAACTATACTACAGCTTAGGTTCCTCTTGCCTTAGTCAGCCTCTATACCTTTAACTCCTATATACCTCTCTAGCGTTAGTCTAACCAGTATTATATTACAGTAGATGGTTTCCTGGCGTTCTTTTATGCTCTACTTTAGCTCCTTTCTCTTTCTTACTATTATCTTTACTAGCCTCTTACGCGTCTCCCTTCCTCCTCTATATAGGCCTAGGCCCTAAAGCAGCACCATTCTTCTTCTGCTTTCTTTACCTATTTCTCTAATATATCTTCCCTACTTTAGGGTTGTTAGTTTATTCTCCTATAGGGCGCCCTAAAATCCCTCTATAGTTTATTTAGGCGTGTCTTAATATACTTTATAACATTAGAGTTACGTTTATTTTGCGCCCTTTATATTACAGCGGCTTTAATATATAGTTATAAGGGGGGAATATTAGCTTCCTTCTTAAGCAGTACTGTGGCCATTCGCTTATATACGCCTATTATGCTCCAAAGGTAGGCTATTTAGACCTTTTAGAGTGGTTTAAGGAGCAACTTAGGGGGGCCTTTCTCAGATTCTCTAATGGCCTAAATACTGGACCTATACGTCATAGTTGGCCGGACGACTGCTATATATAGTAGGCGTGACCTCTAAAAGCATGGACCCTATATAGAATTAACAATCCTAGATAATACGATATACTATACTTAGCCCTTATAGGCTACTTACGCCGCATATACGCTCCACCAGAGCTTACTATCTACCCATACTCCTAATACCCTTAGGCCCTAAACTAGTTAACCCCTAAAGCCTTAGATGCGAATTATATACTAAAGATCTATAGATTAGTTACGTTTTCTTATAAAATAGATTAGCTAGTATTTCTCTAGTAAGAATTAGACTCTATATCGTCTTACCTATTCTATATAGGTGTTATAAGCTTTCTCTAGTATTCTATAATTCTCTACGGC
>Ga0307515_10025704_pt1 | contig 10175 bp, 4 predicted proteins | sample 17_EM_MG_FD_194513 | JGI IMG/M metagenome (GOLD analysis project Ga0307515, IMG submission 194513) | Populus trichocarpa ectomycorrhiza microbial communities from riparian zone in the Pacific Northwest, United States - 17_EM | ecosystem: Host-associated > Plants > Roots > Unclassified | place...
ACTTCTTACTTAGTTGTTAACTCTTGAAATTTTTATATAGTAGCTATACTTTATCTCCCTCCTTAAGATCTAGTCCCTTAGATCTCTTAGCATTATAGTGCCTTTTTATTCTTTACTATACTGTCTTTACTATTTCCGTAAGGTCTATATAAAGATTTATTAGTGTTTTTATTCTTTCTTTAGCTATACTACTCGTCTTCTTTACTTAACGTAGCGATAACAATATCCTCGGCTTGTATCCATAATTCGCCTTAAATAGTAACGTACCCATTCCTTCTTATAGTGTTGTATTATATGCAAATTATATAACTAGTAATAATAATACCCAATTGTTCTATATATAATTAATATAATGCCTTAGATACTACTCTAGCGTCTAATTTAATCTTTCTATTTAACTGTCTATCTACGGATAATATGCGGTAGAAGTTACTGCTTGAATTCCTTGCTCCGCCAAGAATACCTCCTAGAATACTGCTATAAATCTTAAATCTCTATCTAATATAATCTTACTTAGTACTCCATATCTTATAAATACTTCTTTAATATAGATTCTAGCGATATCTTCTACTAATATCTCTTCTGTACACGCTATAAAGTATCCCCACTTTATAAGCTTATCTACTATTACTAAGATTGCGTTATAATCTTATCCGGTAATAGGATCTCTTAATTTTAGCAACTTAATAATAAAGTCCTATAATATAACCTCCTATAGTCTCTCTGGTATTTTAATAGATTATAGCCCTCTATATAGCTTATACCTTATTAGTTTATTCCTCTAGTAATCTAGATATTCTTTTATAACTTTTCTTACTAAGCCCTAGATTCTATTAATAATATACTCCTCCTAGAGTCTTAACACTAAGCCTATAGCTCTATTATATCCTTAAGTTAATTCTTTATAGAATTCTTCCACAAATTGCTCTGCTATGCTCTTTAGGATATATATTACTTCTTAATTCTTATATATATCCGTCTATAGATCTTTTAGTTATGCTTCTAGAATTCTTTATATCTAAAAGCTCTCTAGTATCTTATAGACTCTATTTAACTCTTCTTAAGTTACTATAATCTTTAGATAATTATACCTAATTAATCCATCTATATCTTTTTATAGTAAAGCCCCTAATGGCTTATTATTATTCTATAGTTTAGCCTTATAGCTTAGAGCGTCTACCCGCGTATTATCTATACCCTTAGTATACTAAATCTTAAAATGGTATTCTATAAGCATCTCTACCCATCTAACCTATCTTTAGTTAAGTTCCTTTATTATTAGGAATCCTATTAAGTTCTTATAATCCGTTTTAACTATAAATAGTTTCTTTATACCTTATAAGAATACTCTCTATTCCTTTAGTGCTATAACTATACCTAACAACTCCTTATTATAGATGTTATAATTTAACTCTAGTAGTATTATCTTTTAACTATAGTATGCTACTAGGTGCTATCCATCTTAATATTTTTATATAAAGTATGCCCTTAGTATATAATCTAATACATCTATTTCTATAACTGTCTCTAGTCCTAGTTAATAGATCTTAAGAACTAGCTCCTAGGTAAATAACTCTTTAACTTTCTTAAAGAGTTCTCTCTATTCCTCTCCCTATGCCTATAGTTCTTCTTTCTTCATTAATCGCGTAAATGGCTTAATGTCCTTTAACTACTGCGCTATAAACCTTTTACAGTAATTGCAAAACCCTAGGAATAATCTTAACTGTATAACGTTCTCTAGTTCTTACTAATTTACTATAGCCTTAATCTTCTTAGGATCTATACTAAGTTGGCCTAGTTTAATAATAAATCCGACGAAATTAGTCTTCCTAGTAAAGAACTCGCATTTCTTAATTACTACTGGCATCTATTCTTTTTATAGTTTCTTTAAGACCCATTTAACGTATTCCCTATATTCTTCCTTAGTTATTAAGTAAATAATATTATTATTAAGGTATACTATAATAAATTCATCTAAGTATTCTCCTAATATATTATTAATACGCTTCTAAAACATTACTGGTATATTTATAAGCCTAAATTGTATAACTAATAGTTTATATAGTCCTTCCTTTAACCTAAAGGCTGCCTTTTATTTATTACCTTCCTTAATTCTAATCTAATGGTACGCCTATCTCAGATCTATCTTTATAAAGATTTGCGCATTACCTATTCTATCTTAGATTTTACTAATTAAGGGTAAAGGATACCTATCCTTCCTAGTAATGCTGTTTAACTGTCTATAGTTAATACATAGCCTTAGTTTACTATTTTTCTTTAGTACGAACAGTACTAAATAATCCGCTAATAACTGTAATAGTCTAATGTATCCCTTTTATAGATTTTCTTAGATAAACTCTTTTAATGCTCTACCTTCTTCTTTAGTAAGCTTATAGATTAGAAAAAACTTTAAACTTATTCCTAGTTCTAACTCTATTTTATAGTCCTATGCTATATATTCTAATAGCTTCTTACTTTCTAGTAACTATAGTTTCTTACTATACTTATAGTATCTTTTTAGTATATAACTTAGTCCTTTCTCTGTTTCTTTATAGGTTGCTCCTACTTAGTACTATACTAACTTAGCTTATTGTCGCATTTTATAGTGTTAAGTATCTCTAATATTAACCTAATCTATAACTTAATTAATCTTTAGATTATATTCCTATAACTAAGGCATTCCTAATACTGCCTTATTATTCCCTAATAGTAATATATTAAAAGACATCTCAATTTATCTCCCTTTAATGGTTAACTAAATAGGTCCTGTTTTAAGATTAATAATCCCTCCTCCGTAGGCTATTAGATCTTCTAAAATTATAACTAATAGGTAAGGTTCCTCTTTCTATCTATAAGGTAATCCCATTCTCTTAACTATTACTAGTAAGATATAGTTCCTTATTACTCTACTATCTATTAATGCCTTAAACTATTAATCTTGCTATTTAACTTATAAATTTAGGTATTATCCTTAAATTCCTTTAAGGGTCTAAGGCTCTATTACTGGCTCCCTCTAATTTTATAGGCCTTTACTTTTCCTAATTATTAGCTACTTAATCCTTATACACTTAGCTTACTCTTTAGCCAATACCTAGTTCGCTTTTTATCTTTAATATACTATAGACATATATTCTCTAGGTATTCCTACTACTATTATCCGTCTAAATATTCTTTTATAAGGAATCTTCCTGGTTAAAGTATTAAATCCCCTTCCTCTTAGACCTCTGCTAGATGCCATCCATATATATATTTAGCATTTTTATATTATTATTCGTCCATTATCTAGTATATCCTTATAGGGTATTTCTAATTCTTTTCCTTTGGATTTTTATGCATTTTATATATATCGTCTATACACGCAATCTATAATAACGTATAGTGTACTAGGTACTTTAGGTTAACTCTTAGCTCGTCTTTATTCCTAAGTTTAAACCTCTATTATACTAATCTAAACGTTATAACTTTATTTATAGGTACTAAAATACGTCTCTTGCTTCTCTAGTCCTCTAATTATTCCTTTAGATTCTTTAACGTTATAATTAAGGCTCCTTTAATATAATTTATAGCCTTTTCTATAATTAGGTGGTCTTAGATAACTTTTTTATCCAACTATATATAGAAATCTTCCTACTTATTATTGTGCCTTTGCCTATACTACTTTTAGTATAGCTGCTAGAGTATATACAGTTTATCCATAAGGAAGTATCTTCTTATTACTATATTATAACAGCCCTTTATATATTATTCCTTAAACCTAGTTAGAATTCCTAGATCCTCTTCATTCTCTAGTTTAGTAAGCCACTTAGCTCTTAGTATGCCTACTCTTGTTAGATAACTCATATAGAGCTATTTATTAATGAAATGGGTTAATTAATTAATAATCTTAATCGTGTCTTAACCTAGGGCCCCTAGGCTTAGATGAAGATATTTACAAAGCACAGGCCCCGTGCACGTAACTTATGCACGTCCTACGCCACAAAGAATACAGATTATCTAACACACCCCCTTAGCTTCAAGCTCTTTAAGGTCAAAGCTAACCACCTTCTTATCCGTTAATGCGTTAATTAAACTATAATCTCCTCTAAATCCTTCCTTCTCGCCCTAACCTTTTCCCTTAGGTCCTCCAGTTACTTCTCCTTATTTAGCCGCTCCTTAATATCCACTATTCCAATTATATTAACAAAGCTCTTAAACCTCTGCTTGGGTAGGGCTTTTATAAGTCCATCGGCAATTATCTCCTTTATCGCTTTCTATTGTAATAGCACTCGTCTTATTGCGTATTCTTAACGTAACTAGTATTAATAGATGTTAACGTATTAGAGCTTCGTAATTAGCTTTGCCGTATCTTCTATAATTAGTTAGAGTGTCTAGACGTTATTATAGTTAATAATTAAGGGCTCGTTTAGGTATAACGTCATTACTTTAAACAGCCTACTAATAAAGATAGTTTCCTTTGCTATCTATAATAGGGCTAATAACTCGGCTTTTGTGCTCGACGTTGTAACAGTACCCTACTTATTTGCTCTCTAGGCGATTAGTCCCCTAAATAGCTTTATAATATATCCTTATAAGCTCTTTCTATTAACGGAGTTGTCCGCGAATAATGCGTCGCTAACACAGATAAATAATTACGCTTTACTTTTACCGTCTCCATCATCTCGTCCTTGGTCGCGTATTCCTTTATCTCTCCCTTTACCATTCATTCCTTCCTTATCTCCTTTATAGTAGATTACTCTGCTCCTTGTGCTATATAGGTACTAAATAACTCTGTCTACCGCTTGATAGTGCTCTTAGCTTAGGTCCTAATTAAACCTTACCAGCTATAATACTGCAAAGGCAATATCCGGACGCGTTGTAGTAGCTATATAGAGTACTAAACCCAGTTTTCTCTAATATAGCATTGTAGAAGCTAGTAGGGATATAGGACGGACTAATAGGTCTATATCGGGGGATAAACGCGTCGGACGAATTATACGGTAATCGGTAGGGAAGAGTTCCAATTCTGCCATAGAAGTATCTAGAAGACGCCTTCTAAAATCTATCTTATACTAGTTAGCTATCTTCTTAATATAGGCTTCCTAGGATAGCCATAGGAGCCTTTAGCTATAATCGCGTAGTATATAGATTCCTAGGAACTATTTTAGCTCGCCAAGGGTACTTATCTAGTATTCCTTACTCAGCTCCTTAATTGCTTCTTAAGCTTTCTTTTTATCTATCTTTTGGTAGCAGAAGACAATATCGTCAACATAGAAGAAGACGACTATTTTACCTTTTAGCATAATACACAGCTTCTAGGGTACTTCTTTAAAACCCAATTCGTTTAATAAGCTCGTGAGATTCTTCTGCTATAATAGTAGTGATCGTTATAGTCCGTACAGGGCTTTTCTTAAGCGTAGTACTTTATCTATCTTTCCTTTATTAAACCCTGGCGGTAGCTTTATATAGATAACCTTATCAAGATCGCAATGGACAAACGCATTAACTATATCTATCTATATCGTCTCTAAGTCGAATTTTGCAGTAATCGCTATAAGGGTTTAGAAGGTCGTACTAGCCAATGTAGTAGCTCTCGTAGGTAGGTCTCCTAGGGCCTATTAATTTCCGCAAACTACTAAGCGTGCCTTACATTTCTAGAGAAATCTATACTTATCCGTCTTATAGACGAATACCTATATTAAGCTAAGGACCTGCTGTCCCTTTACATACTTCTTATCTATTTCTTAAAACAACCTTATTTAATGATAAGATTGGAGATAGGCTTATTAAGCCTCTTAGAACTGATCTTAAAGAGGATACGTATTAAGGTCTTAGATTAACTAGGGTAGCGGAGGTAGGTTCTTCCTATTTAATTTAACATCGCGTATTCTGCCTAATTTCAGCTTACTATCGTTAAGTCAACTATTAAGGTTAAACTTTCTTCCTACTAAGAAGGCGCCGTAATAGGCTAATGTAATCCTTTTAGTAACAAAGTCTTTAAACCTATTATCGCTGGCTTCCTTAAACGAGTCTTTAACTAAGTCGTTAGACACCCCCTAAGTATTAAACGCACCTCCTGCCTAATAAGCGACGTCTTAATTAGTACCTTATATATTTAACTTCGTAGGATACTTAACATAAAAGGCACATGGAGATTCTTTATCTTCTTCTATTAGAGGTGGTGTATAGTACGTATCTTTAAGAGCTCTTGCAAGCTTAAGATCTGCTAACTTATTAAAGGCTTAAACTGGCTCATTAACATCGTCGTCTTCCTCTTAAATTAACGGTTTAAATACTTCTTCATTGTCTTCTAGAAGGACCTCGTTCTTAGTCTAAATATTAGGTAGTTGAATCTTCTTAATTAGTATATCTAATTTAGCGTATAGGTCCTCTGAGATATCCATTCACTTGCCGTTAAAGAACGTCTTTTTATTAAAGATGATATCCCTTATAGAGATGACGATACCCTTATATGGGATCCAGATCCTATAGATATTGGTAGAGTTATAGCCGACGAGATAGCCGATATAGGCTCGCGGATCTAGCTTGCTTAGCCTTTTCTTCCTTAGCTAGGCGTCTAACGTTATTACGTACACCCTACAGCCGTAGGCTTTTAGGTGCGCTAGTTGCGGCTTTCTTAATCTCCTATTAGCTAGGAAGGTATAGAACCTCTTATATAGCGATATCCAACCGTTACTTTCCTATAGCGTTTAATCTCGAAGGTAGACTATATAGTTAACTATCTCGTTCTATAGGTCGTGTGGTAGATTAACAGCAATTCTTATTACTCGTGCTCTCTTAATAATTACACCCCCTAAGCATTCGGCGATACCGTTTTAAGCTTAAGTATATAGCGCTAAAGGCTTAAATGTAATCCCTTAAGTCCGTAGCCATTTGAGGGTTCTCTTTCTCCTTGCTGTGCGTCGTTATAAAGTACGGGAAGGATCTTTCTGAGTAGGTGTCGTAAATAAGCATGACTCGTACGAATCCGGCATGCGCTTCCTTAAGGTCAGTCCAGTCAATATAAAGGTCAAAATAGGGTTTATTAATCTTCCGTTCTGAGAACCTTCTTAAGACCTAACGCTTGATTTTGGCGAGACTGCACTATTAATATTCCGTCGTCTTTAGGCCTCAAAGCTTGACTCCTAAGGCATTAAGACCTAAATAATAAAGGCTTATAGGTCCTGGATAACCTAGACGCAGATACCATAGATATGCATCTCCTTTTAAATCTAAACGAGCGTCTCTTAATAATGCTCTGCGCTTCCGTTAGCGTAGTAGTCGGCTTATATTAAACGCTGACAGACTTCCTAGTCGGACGTATTCGATAGTCTATTATCCGTGACGTTCTTCCATTTAATATAGGACTGAGTCATCCTTTTAAACTAGACGATTGTTCTCTCCTTTATTATTCTAGTAGTACCCTCATTTTCAAAGTAGACGGAATGACACTAGATTTGTATTAAAGTCCGTACAAAAGGCAACGTCCTTAAGACGTAGAATTCCCTTACTCTTATCTAGTTTTATAACTTAAATAGTAACGTTGCCGTAGCCTAGTATAGGCACTTCTAAGCTGCCGGCGATAACGTATTTAAGTTTTAGAGCTTTCCTAAAGTTATAAAAACGAGAGAGGTTATTAAAGATATAAAGAGTGGTTCCTAAGTCAAGAATAGTTAATAGCTTTAGTGGATAGATTTAACCTATATAATACAATTCTAGGAATATTACATTAGCTTCTCCCTTAATCTTAACTTTTTAACTCTCGTCCTATTATTATTAAGCTTTATTAGCATCTAATTTCTTAAGCTTAAGTTGTTCCACTTGGGCAGCTAGATCCTTATTATACTCTACCTTTTTACGCACCTTCTTTATACGTGTACCCTCGGCATTAAATCCTTTAGGCCTCTTGCACTTAAATAGATACTAATAGTTAGGAAGGGTATATCCCCTTATATCGCATGCCAGGTATTTTAGGTTCTTTAACTTCTTAGAAGACGTCTCTTTGGTTAACTTTATCCCTACCCTTTTTTGACTACAAGATAAGCTGTTCCCTCTTCCCTTTTAGACCTTAGCAGTAATAGAAATATCCTCTTTAGACTTTCCTACGAAGTCTACGTTAAATACACCCCCTCTAGTAGTTAAGAATGGTACGACTTTTAAAAGGTTTACGAATGCTTCCCGTAGCTCCATTACTACTTTACAGTATTCTAATAAGTGAGCCTTTTTGGTATTATTGGCCTGTTTGGTATATATAACAAAATAGGTTTCGCTTATAGGTCGTATTATATTTATAAGGTCCATAAGCTAGATCCTATTAATTATCTATGGAAGGTCGTGCTTCTCTACCATCTTTATTATATGTTCCTATCGGTTAAGCTATAAGGTAACCTTTGTCTGCTTAAGTCCCTTAAGTAATTCTATATACTGTAGTTGTACCTTTTTTATTATAAAGTTCTTCAAGGGCTTAGTGTCTTCTTTTAAGTAAGTTAACCATTCTTTAACTATAAGGGAAGGGTCGAGCAGTAGCTTCTTCTAAATTAATACTATGGACGTAATCTAGGTGCGGATCTGTTAAAGATAATCTTCCTATTTTAGGAAATACTTTATATCCTAGTCGTAGTATCGTCTGCTATTATTGTACGCTTTCTACTAATTCGTTAAGAGCTGTGCATATAAGGTTACATTCTTATTAAAATCTATAACGTCTGGATAGGGTGGTTCTTAAAGTAGACCTTATTAAGGTGCTTCCTTAGCTGGGTTAACGTAGGCCCAAATTCGTTTGTCTATAAGGGCTTATAGTTGCTAGATCCATTGCTCCCAGTCTTCTGGCTTATTAAGGATGATTATAGTAGATAAACTCGACCTTGGTGGAGTCATTTGACTGATAAGCAAATGGGAATTGAGATGGAATACGTCGTTAGGATCGTCCTTGTCGTAGGATCATCCTTATCGTTAGGATCGTCCTTGTTATCAGGATCGTCCTTTAACGACTAAGGTGGAATCTCATGGAATCTCGTGGAATCTCGTGGAATCTCATAGAATCTCGTGGAATCTCGTCCTGTAATAATTAAGGTAGGATTTTAATCAGGGTCGTCTTGTGACGATAGGGTGTCAGAGTCTAACAATAAGGTAGAATTTCTTCAAATAATTGAGTAATAGCTAAATAGCTTCTTGTGTCGGCGGACCGGGCTTATAACTGTCAGATAACTTATATAGAGCTATTCATTAATAAAATAGGTTAATTGATTAATGATCTTGATCATATCTTAACCTAGGGCCTCTGGGCTTAGATAAAGATATTTACAAAGCACGGGCCCCGTGCACGTGACTCGTGTACGTCCTACGCTATAGAGAATACAGATTATCTGACAACTCTTAGCCTATTAGTAATTCTTTATACTAGCACTCTGTCCTTTATACGTCCTAATATACTAAATCTCTTATCTAGTTTCTGTTCTTGCTATACAATAATTCTTGCTCTAAATTCTTTTATAGTTTTTTTCAGTTTGCACCTTGCGCTTAAATCCTTAAAGTTATTTTACTTCTTAATCTTAGTATTAATTTATTAATCTTTAGTCCGAATACTATGTTCTACTAGTAAGTCCTCTAGGTCTATATATCTGTCTCCTAGTCTAGTTACTATTTATATTGCAGATTCTCTAATCTATAAAGAAGCTCCTTGCCTTTTACCTATAGGTATCCTAATTTATACTCTAAATTCTTAATCCCTTAGATTTATTAATCCTAAGCTTACTTCTAACTTAAGCTTAGCTCCTGCCTTAGTCTATTTAGGCTTACTTAGTGTTCTTATCTTATCTTAAGAGTCTTAAATCTTACTTATTTTATCTTAAGAATCTTATGCCTATAGGAATCTTCGTCCTAAGCTTATTTATATATCTTTAAACTAAGCTGCTACTCTACTCCATCGGTTATTGTCTGTTATAGGTCTTTAAGCTTACCTTATCTTGTTTTAAGAATCTTAATCGTCTTTTATCTCATCTTAAGAATCTTAAGCCTTTAGCCTTTTGCCTTTATTAAGTGCTAAAGTAGTTTACTGTCCTACTTCTCTTACGTCTTATAAAGCGATAGATATTATATCTAGTAGGGTCTTAATCCCTACTAATATTCCCTATTCTATAGTGGAATTATCCTTTACCTTTAGTATAATATCTTTAAGGTTTATATACTCCTAGTAAACT
>Ga0307515_10025705_pt1 | contig 10174 bp, 8 predicted proteins | sample 17_EM_MG_FD_194513 | JGI IMG/M metagenome (GOLD analysis project Ga0307515, IMG submission 194513) | Populus trichocarpa ectomycorrhiza microbial communities from riparian zone in the Pacific Northwest, United States - 17_EM | ecosystem: Host-associated > Plants > Roots > Unclassified | place...
ACTTTTTTATTTTCTGAGCTCTGATTCTAACCATACTTCATCACATGTTGAACAGGAACAACTTCAAGAACAGGAAAAACTGTAATTGCGCAGCAGAGTGTCTAGACAACCATTTCGGCATGAGATGGCAGACCATCTGTCAAACGGAGAACCGGAAGCAAAGCAACTGTTATCACTGCTACAAACACCCCCTCATCTACCAGAGAGGTGGTATTCAACTGTCATATTTCATACTCAACTTTACGCAAATGTCAGTTTTTATGTTACCAGGATGACTACTTATATGAGTTTTCTCCAATTTATTTTGCTTAGAATAATAAAGAAAATCACTAAATCTTCAGATTAAGTTAAACTTCATGAAATAAATTAGATAATTCCTATATATTCATAGTGAATCCCTAATATAATATAATAGTAATTAAACATTTTTTAAAGAAAAAGTATAAACAACTCCCAATTCGATTGGGAATCAAATTTTCAAAGGAAGAAGCCACTCGGATTTATTTGCAAGTAAAACTAAAATAAAATGAGATCAATAAATTTATGAAAAAAAAGGAGAGAGACCCATCCCTCAGCACAAACGCCTAGTATTCACCTGCAGGTGCAAGAAACCTATGAAAGGGTTGGTTAGTTCCTCTGCCTCTTCTTCTGCGGATAAAAAGAGCATCCAATCCATTCTTCCCTTATAAATTGTTTTATTTATAAATAAAAAACAGAGATTCGATTTCATGCATCCTATCCCAACTCCCTGAAGGTTGAAGCATTTGAAGAGCAAGGGCTTGTTTGGTCCTGATTGTGTTTGGTGCCCGTTGTATTGATGTGTTGTGCCACTACGTTGTAAGATTAAATATATCAAATTATTTGATAATAAAATATTATGAGGTTGTAAGTAAAATCATTATAAAAAATAACTTAAATTAAACATTTTAAAAAAACTAAATGAATAGCTTAAAAGTTGAATTCTTTTTTAAGAAACTTCGTATTTATTACCACACAACGTACTACCGAGACATTCCTCTAGGCTCCGGTGATGGCACGCCTCCCAAGCTCATGAGCACATCCATGTTTACGAGTAAACCATTCATGCGCAGGAAAAGCTATTCAATGCCCCCATGATTTTGTCCTAGTTCTCTCCCTCGTTGCCCGACAATAATACAGAGCTGCCTCCAAATCTCTCCACCCCGAACATTTGGCAGAATGGTGAAGAATTTGACCCAGAAGATCAATAGGCATATCCGTGTGAAATACGACAAGCCAAACATTTTTCGAAACAATTACTAATCACTAGGATGAAGATGAGGTGAATCCCAAAAGGAATCAGGAGGGAAAAGACAAGGAAATAATAACAGCCGACTCCTTAACACTGTTGAGATGGTAGGGTAAAAGAGGTAAACCCTCTGCTCACACATAAAGAAATGATCACACGAAAGTTAAGTTCAAACACAGACCACTGGAATTACTACATTTGGGATTAATTCCTGCAAGGTAGATACACTAGTTTTTGCCATATTTACAGAAGCGACGAAAAGAAGAGAGATGCAATTAGTTCAAGTCTGAAGACAGCATGAAGTCCATCACAACATATGATATGCTCCACTCACACCACCAGCATGCACCAAGTAACAAAGACCCAAAGCCAAGAATGAATTGCCTGAGAAACACCACACGCTGAAAGTTTCGCCCCCCAAGTTGGACATGGCTGATGCCTCCAGCTTTGCCTGCCAAAGAGAAACCTCCCATAAGATACAATGACAGGCAGGGAGAAAAGGGAACTTAAATGGTGTCTATATCATTTTAATCATCAAACCAATGGAGCAATGCTGAAGGGGCACGTACAACTCAAGGTGGAAATTTAATAAATGGAGACGTTCCCATTAGACACCCCATTCCCATGTGTGGTTTCCTTCTGCTGACCCAAGAAGCTGCCATCATCTGATAATGAATGATATCTTGATGAGAGTCCATTGCCATTACCATGGCAATTGGAGGAAGCGTGTGTTTGCATGTCTTGAACCATGGACTCTTTTCCTTCCTGCAGATCACCGGAGGAATCCAAATCTCCAGTACCTTCAGGGGGCAAACATTCAGAAACTGAAAAGTAAGGGGATTGTTTTCAAATATTAGCACCAGAATTAATACCTTTATCTGACGTTGGATTGGCAGCATTATGATCAAGCTTCTTTGTATTAAGGAAACGGCCTCCACAACCCCTTGCCCTTCTCATAGCATGCTGGTGTCGAGACTCATGAAGATATGGCTGTGGCAAACAACAAGAGACTTGAATCATTTAACAGGCAATTTCTAAATTTAGAATGCAAAAAATCTGTAAGTGCAAAAAATCGCCATTAATTTCAGACCATAACAATAAACAGTGAAGAATGACAGACATTTGTAAGTGCAAAAAATCTCCATTAATTACTTCGACACTCAAAGCAGTTTCATCCCACTTCATGTGAATTTGTCTATTCAAAATGCTCATTAACTCGGAGATTGTCGCTTCTTACATCCATTATATCAAAATGACACTCATTTCTCTTTCTTGACTTGCAACATTCATCAAAAATACATCTATTTAGTAAAACCAGGAAAAGCCAAATCAAATTCCCAATGTGCCTCTCCTTTCAAAAGAAGTAGAATTATCCAGGGAAAGAATTCACAATCATATATGTCCAAGTAAATTTACTACTGGGAACAACTTTAAAATCATCATCAATAAGTAAACTAGGCCTTAAATAAGTGACTGTTAGTTAGCCCAGGAAAAGGATACCGAAAATTTAACTTCTATCAACTCCATTTATGGAAGAACCACATAAAGCGATGAATTTTCAAAGAGAATTTAAGGTGGTATCTATTTATCTAAACCTAAAATTTTACCATTGGAAATACTAAATGATTTCAGCGGATGAAAAATTGATTTTACCTTTCTAACTTTTACTGCTTTCTTTTCAAGCTCTGCCTTAGCACGTGCCTGTCTTCGCCTCATAATACCATTAAACTGTTTTGCATTTACATAAACAGGTTCCTCTTCCATTTCAAGGGGCAAAGGCATCCTGGCGTGAGTCATTCCATAAAATTGAGGCACCTAGTATCACAGCAAGAAATTTCTTCTATAAATGTCTGAAAACAATAATTAAATAGAAGAACATTAATTTAATCATTTCTCATGTCATTATCAGGACCAAATAAGACAGCACTCTAGCTGGCTCTCAGACCAGACATGCAATGAAATACCCGTCGAAAGATGGTCAAACCAACAGTACTGAGAAAAAACCAGCATAAGACCATAAGTTGAACTTCAAGGTGGATTTTATCACATTAAATCCCAACTAACAGCCATGAAGTTTTGACTGGCCTGTGTCAGTTCTATATCTCAAATTTTATCCTCTTACTGTCAAACAATAAAAACAAAAACAAATAAGTCAATACACATGCACCAAAAAAAAACATTTGTCAACCTACCATAAGAAATCATTTGGTTTTCATCTGACGATGAACATGATCTTTCTTTTTTGTTTTTTCATAATTTAGTCTACAAGAAATAAACTTAATGCATAAGTGGTGGTCCAACCATGAACCATATGCTCAACAGCTGAATTGGTGAGCTGATGACTTGACCATTGATGGGTAAATGTATGTAATTGTTTGGATAATCATGAAAAACAGAGTATAGAAATCTGTTGGTCTTGGTTGTCTCATTCCTCGATCAACTTCTGTTCACGATGCCAGATCACCACTTGAATGGGAACTGGCAATGTGAACAAAAAACTGCAAATATAAATTCAATAATTAAACAGAAGAGTGTTTCTAAAATAAGAAGCAATTATAGGTATGAAACCGTGAAGTATGCCAAATGTAGTATGTAATAAGATTTGGATATGGAGCATGCCAAATGTGGTAAAACTGTCTTTCTGTTGTTAAAGTTTTACTATATCCATGGGACCATGAAGTTCATACCATAGCTTGTGGTCTGTACGAAGCAAAGATCCCACCGTACTGTGGATCTGTATATGGATGTGAAGTCAAAACCTGAAAAAGTAAGAGAACTCAGAATTCTGGGTGCATAGAAGTTGGAGCCAGGTAAGGCAAAGTCCAAGAGACATTTAGCTGCCAGTGGCAGACAACTGTGTGTGCTCACAAATGTGCACGTTGAGTGTGCACTAGAAAGACAGGTGCTCACATGCACAGAGGAAAGACAGAGAAATAGAAATCTTACAATTGAGTGGCCAACAAGTTCCATCTGGGAATTTGGTTCAAGGTGTCCGTCCATAGTAACAGTTGTTGGTGATGGGACATGATTGAGATGGTGTTGCCCAGTACCTTCATCTGGTCAAGAAAAGAAACACTGGTGAGTACTCACCAGCCAAAGTGTGAAACTTGCAACGATATCATCCATCTAAGAGAAAAGGGTACATCTGAATTTCTTGAACAAGGGGCAAACATGTCATATTAAATTTTATTGTGCTGAAGATTAAAAGTCACTAAGGCACCAGTAATCAACACAAAGCAAGCATTCTCACACATTTTTTATCAAAGTAAAAAATAAACTCAGCACGTGCATTTATATCAAAATATTATTCTCAGGTGGAGGGATTTCTAAACTGTTGCTACAATTTAATCCCTTCAGTTTTCTGCATCTGATGCAGTACATTGAGTAGAGTCACGTCTTCCTACCAGAATTTGGGCGGTGGCAGAGGTAAGGGAGTCTAGCAGAATACTACTGGCTGAGAACAAAATACAAATGGGGTCAAAGAGAAGACTACAGTAAAAGGAAGACACTGTTCCGAATCAAATTTGCAATGTGTTTGGACTTTGGACATGAAATTCAGAAAGAAACAAATTGGTATTAAAAACTTTATGCTCATAATATTTATCTAACAGCAGGAAAAGAAAAAATAGCCTTCGGATTTTTCTTTTCCTTGAGTTGTTCTCCACATCCCCACTTCCACAAAAAGACCTTTACAACTTCAAGAAACACAACTGGGAGTATAAACCTAATGCTCCCTTGTCTAACCAACCAAAAACAAAAGACATGATATTTTAAATGTACTTGTGAGTCCTAAACTCAAAAAAAAAAAACAAAAAAAAACAAAACATTAAGGATTTATTGTTAAACAGAAAAAAATAGAGGAACAACGAAGCCTCCTAAATAAAAGATTTCTCAAAGACTTGACATTCCCTGAACTCCTGAAAGTGATGAGGAAGGTTAGATATATACAATAGCCCCGATACACTACATTCAAAATTCAAAATGATTGAAATACTTTTACATGAACTCGTGTACCAGATGCAATTTTAAGTGCATGTCCTAACTGCGGAGCTTGATTATTTTCAGGAGCTCTCCGTCATTTTGGAGCCTCCAACATCCATATTACCTTTGCAAATGAATATGATACCCAGAGTGAAATAAAAGGAGCAGTATCCTTGCAATACCGAGAAACTTTGTCCATGCTAGAATATTCCTCTTCTTCCTTTTCCGTTGTGCAAGATCGAATCTTGTTCTTTCTAGCTAAATTTCATCATTGTTTAAGAATAAAACCTTCATGTAAAAACTGTAGAGAGTAAGTAGAATATGTATGGAAAAACCAATTTGTGATGTTAACCACGAACCATTGAATGCTTGGCTGAGTAAGTTAAATTCAATGACCCATTTTAAAGACATAGAAACATCATGTTGATCACTTTCATGAAGCAAAAAGAAGCGTAATGCCTAAACAGTTAGTATAAGATAACTGTTGAGATAATAATAATATCTTCGTGCAAACATACTAGCAAAAGAAAGAGACGGTGTCAAGGATTACTACCAGATAGTGATGTTACATCGGTCTGCGTATCTTTGTTCAATATAGCTCCTTTCTGTAAGCCAGTATTAACTTTTGATTGTGTCACTGCATTCAGAAGAGAACCGTTCAGGTTCTCCACTGAAGACAACTTCGATGCAGTTTCGCCCAAAGAGGGATTGTTCCCCACTTCACGCCACCAAGGTTGGGAGTAAACGTTTGATTGGAACAGGCTCTGTCCACTGTGGTCTAAACGTCGATCTTCTTTTTCAGATTTTGCCGGCATCATTCACGTCGTCCTCCTAGAAAAGATTCAGAAATCCTAATTTCTCAATAATTTATTCAAAATAAAACTTTATATATATAACACTTCTATGCAAAATCCAATCTCCTTTGAATTTCTCATCATCGCAGCCACCGCCAAAAAAATAAACGGAGTGTCACGGAAAATAAAGAGCTTCGTTTCAAGCTTAACCAAAAACAAAGTTTATTCAAAATTCAATAGCTTCAATACCAAACTCACTTATATAGACCTAAAAACAGCAAATTTTAGCTCAATTACGGTATGATTCTCATCAAGAAATCCTAAATCCACTCCATCCTTTAAGTTTCACAGCAAAAAGCAATCAAATCAAGCCAAGCCAAAGTCCAGTTCTAACTACCCTTTCTATTTGAAGAACCAAAGATAAAAAAATTTTCCAATTTTCTCCTTTCCCACAAGTTTTCTAGCAGCCCAAAAACAGAAATTCCCCTAAGAACATGACCTTATCATGAAAAACACAGATTAAAGACTCAATTAAAAGCCCACAACTAAGTATAGATCCAAGCATGGGGAGAGATGAAGAGAGAATTGCTTACTGTGAAATTAGAAACACTAAAGAAGCTTGGATTTTTGGAGAATCTATAGGGAAGTCATTGATTTTGTTTCATCTTTGTTAAATTTTTCTGTGTGTAAGGTAAACCCCAACAGAGAGACAGTGGCATTTTGATGAAGAGGAATATATATTATAGAAATTAGTGTTTTGGATATTTCAGAAATAATAAAAATTCATTTCTTTATTATTATTATTATTTCCATTTACAGTTCACGGAAAGGTCGTTTTCTTTGTCTGTTCTTTAGAAGAAAATGATAAATTTAAGGACACGAGGTATCTCAACTTTCTGGTATGACAAAACCACCCTTGGGTCAATTCAGATCTCCTTGTCTCTTTCTTTTACTTCCGTTCTTGTCTTCGATTACAAATCAGTGAAAATTATGTTCTACCATGTATATTATAATTTTTTTAGAAAACTAAAATGGGTAGTAGATTTAGACCAGGTTTGTTTACGATTACATGCCATGTTTTTCAAAAAAAAATCTCAATTTTTTTTTAAATTATTTTTTTAATATTATTTTTTTATGTATTAATATTAAAAATAATTTTTTTAAAATAAATAAATATTATTTTGATGTATTTTTAAGTAAAAATAACTTTAAAAAATAATCATATTATAATATTAAATACTATCTTATTCTAACTTTTTTACTGTTGTTTTAGATTTATTACAATTGCGCATCAGAATAATAAAATTATAATTTTACTCTTGACAACAAAACACAAATGGTCTTAGCAGCGAAGTAAAGTGGTATTTTTGTTGTTTTTACAGTAAAATGAATAATATACTTTTAGAGACAGAAATTGGCTAACTAGTGGGCAGGGTCTTTTACAACTTTTTCGTTTTAATTCCACGGTAAAATGAATAAAATATCTTTGCATTGAAATTGTTTTTTCCTTGCATCAATGAGTTTTTTTGGTCTTTTCCTCTTGTTTTTTTTAATAATTATCAAATCTGATCAGGGACAATTTAATATTTAGATATATATATATATATAAAATATTAATTAATTTAAAAATATTGGTTGCAAGTGAAATTCACGCAAACACGCAAGGGTACTCTGCACTTTTTGGATGGTGTGTACAACATCATTCTTGTGGCCAAACTCTAGCTTTCACGATGGTATTTTAATCCTCATGGTGTCACCTTCATTCCTGGACAGCACGTGTTGCAAACAAATATCGGGTTTTGAGTCGGTGACCTTTTTTTTTCTTTTTTTCCTCTCTCCTCCTCGGTTTCGTAGCTTTTCTTTGAACATTTTCAAAGCAGCGTTTTGGTTTCTTTTTTTTTTATTGCTATTTTTTTTATTTTAAATAATCCATAGATTAGGAATTTTCTTTCGATTTAACCCTCCTTTGAATTTTTTTACCTTTCAGATTTGATTCACATTCTTTTTATTGTTAATTATTTTAATCATTTTCTTAATTAAATTATCTTTTTAATGGCATCCCTCAATATTTTAATTTATTTTATTTTATGTCAGATTTAATTCTTAAATTTTTTTACTGATATTTATATTGTTTTTAATTCTTTTTTATTGGAACTTTCTTTTTTGATTTCATTCATTGATATTTTATTAATCATGATTTTGTTCAGATCACGATTTGAAAGATTGGATCAGGTTGGTTTAGATCTTTTTTTTTCATGTCTCTTTTCTTACAGTTGATTTTTTCTTATTTCATTGTTCCATGGAATTGTCCCAATCTTATATGTCAGGCAACAAGTTTCGCGTGTTAATCTAACTTGACCCAATCCAATATTGTTTTATGTATTTGTTTGTTGTTGCTGCTTGTTTTTTATCGTGTCATCAAATTAATCAAGACTTAACCCAACTTCCAAATTTCTTTTACTTCTTTAAAAACGCTACTGTCACCTAGATATATTTTTTCCTACTTAAAAAAAATTGATCTGGCCCGCAAAATGGTGCAAAAGAAAACATGAAAAGAAACAAAGATAAGCAACTATAGTGTTTTATGATTTATAATTATTAGATAAGTTGCTCACGCTATACTGCAAGCTACCTTTTAACATGCAAGAAAAGTTTCATTGAAATATTCATTAAGCGTAGATCAGGAAAAAAAAAACATGTAGATGTTGTTAACACATTTTTTAGTAGAAAGAAAATTTTAATTTTTTTCAAAATACACTCATTTTTGTTTTTTAAATATTAAGATAACTACATATTGGATAGTTCTAGGTTCACCCATCAAATACACATTCAGGTCATAGACCTAATGTTGTTCACTTACTATGTTTTCTTTTTAAAAATATCTTTTATTTAATTACATGATAATAGAGATATACGGTCATAAAAAATCATGGAATATTTTTTCTCAAAAAAAAACAAACAAACATGACGGGCTATACAAAAATAACACTTGCCAAAATTAAAAAGAAAAAACAATTATAATCTTATTGGAAAATAAACTAAAAATGTAATGGTATTTCAAAAAATAATAACCCAAATATATGTTTAATTAAAATAACAAAGTAATATATAGTATGTGTGCACGCGCGCTTTATTTAGTTATATAATTTCTAATTAAATAAAAAAAAAGTAAGAAAAAGCCAAGTGTGCGGGCTAGGAGGCCTAGCACCTATGGCCAATATAAAATCAAGCCCAACGTATGGACTTAGCAACCAAACCTAAGCACCTGGGTCTAATTTTTTTTTTTATGTAAATCGGTAGACAATGCTTTGTTTGTCCATTTGTTTAAAAAAATAGAAAAGAAATAGATGACACATTGTCTACTATCTAGAATTCAACAACCATAAAGGTGCTCAAAATATCAAAGGGTGTTATTTTTTCCTAAAACATTCACTTTTCAACCAATTTTCACCTAAAAGCACCACTAGAACCTCCCAAAACCAATTAATCAACCCAAGAAACCCTAAAAAAAGTTCAAGAAAAATTTCTCTCTCTAGCCCGGTATATTTGTTTCAGGCAATATGATGGTTTAAAAGACCTCAATGAGATTTTCCTTGTCAAATAGAACTTGTTGACACTAGGATCGACCTTTTTTGTTGTTGGAATGTGACCAAACTTTCTCTCCCCTTCGCTATAATCTAATGACTTTCTCCCCTCTCTTAAATATAAGGACTAGAATTTGAATAAAATGAAGTCTTGGATTAAAGTATATAATGTCCAAACTAAAGGGACCAAAAATGAATCTAGACAAAAATTTTAATCTTAAAGGCATCAAAACCTAAAAAATTAAAAAAAAAGGTTGCCATTTCACAAAGAGTTTAATTATGGTCCCTTTATTTTTAATTATTCATAAACAACAAAATTGGATTATATTTTATAAAATCAAGAACCAAACCAATGGTAGAATGCATTTTTAGGCTCTGATAACCGGAAAGAAAGCAACATGAACCAAATAATCAAGCTGAATCACCAATCAATAGAATGCGGAAGGATAAAATTAAAAGAGAAAAAAAGCTCGATGGACAAACTTTTAAAAAAAGAGTAAATAAAGGACCAAAAAAGAAAAAAATAGTTTTTTTAATAAAGAGTTGCC
>Ga0307515_10025707_pt1 | contig 10173 bp, 9 predicted proteins | sample 17_EM_MG_FD_194513 | JGI IMG/M metagenome (GOLD analysis project Ga0307515, IMG submission 194513) | Populus trichocarpa ectomycorrhiza microbial communities from riparian zone in the Pacific Northwest, United States - 17_EM | ecosystem: Host-associated > Plants > Roots > Unclassified | place...
CCACGTTTCCACGAACAAGATGGTTATTTCTCCGCTCCTCCCAACTCTGGTGTGGGACGGAAGACAAGCATCATGCAGAGGGTCCGCGGAGCGGTCAGCAAGGGCAGATAAGCGAGTGAGGGATTCAACAAAGTAGTCCAAATGGGTACCCTCTACGTAACCTTATCACCACCCGCCCAGAACTCTTCTCACTGACAAGAATATATTTACCTCCTCAAGGCATCCGCCGCTTCGCCCGCATTCCTTATACCACACCACCTTACGTCCTGACTTACCCTTCCTGTGGATCCACGGCCCGATACTGAGTGATTCGTTTCTCAGTTGTCTTTGAAAGTCTACCTGCCTCTCTGCGACAGTCGTCTTGGCTCGTTTTCTCACTCATCCAAACCCGTCCCCCTCCTTCGTTTGTTCATATTGACTATCATGTCTCTTTTTTTTTTTTTTTCCGTCCAATGTCCATATCAATGGTGCATGTTCGGTGTCTGGTTATGATCTGCAGCCTGATGATTATATGAGTACGATTACATTACGGCAGTCTTGAGATCGACGAGGGAGGTACCGAGGATGTTGGGAAAGGCAGATCGGGTGTGTGCGCAACCATCTATATAGACGCGTTGGGGATAGGGTCTTCGCGCGTTGTAAATAAGTAGCTGCAGGGAAAGAGGATTAAACCACAGGCTGATATAGAGGGTATTATGGAGGGCGGAGGGTGAAGACTTGTGTATACGGTCACCAGCTCCAATTCACGAACGTGTTGTGTTCCTTTCGGTTTCAGCCAACAAAGAACGTGGGCATATGGTCGCACTCCGAACCCGGAGACGCGTCACGGGAACCGAAGGCCGAGTGTGTGCAGGTTAGCACTAATTCCTTACTCATTCAAAGAAGCGTCACAGTGTTCGTCGCGAGTTGACTGCGTTTCCACATTCGTACTGGCTTCCTTTTCCTGTCAGGGGGTGGCCACCGGCCAGACTGTTTTACTGTAGGGTATTATTTGTTTAATAAACCGTCTAATTCGAAGGCAAGGCAGAGAGGGATGGGGAGCTGGGGCCTTTTGATCCGATTTTAAGGGAAAGGCACAAGAAGATATATATACATTCTGTATCATAGTCAAAGATATTGTCATCTTGGCAACCCCCCACGTGCACATGCAAAAACCCCAAGTTCATTCCGGCAAAGTGGAAGAGGGACACCTGAAAGATGGATATATGGGCATAGCCGGGGCCCTGCTCCAAAGACCTACCTACCCGCATGAAAATATGTGCAAGCTTCTAGCACAGGTAGACTGCTCCTGCATATAGCTTGCCTGCATGACAACGGTTTCAAAGTGTAAAGGTTAGGGGGCCCATCTCGTGGCAGTTAGGCGACAATATAAGAGGTTTTATTAGTGGAATGTTGAGCTATCTACAGGTCTGACTACATAGGAACACCAGAGGGCATTGAGGGCACGTAAGGGGTGCAAAGATCCTAGACACAGACTTTCCCGATGATCTGGTAAACTGGTTTTAATCGATTTGGTAGCTTAGTTGGTCAAGGCACTAATGTGAAGTAATAGGGAGTCCGATTTAGAGCATAAAATATAAAGTGAAATATTTTGTAATATTTTGTTGCGTCGATATCACATAAATCACGTAAAATTAATATACATTTTCATTCTTCCTATCTTAGGAATAAAACAGGTATAAAGTCTTTTGCTGTGAAGCTCTTACAAAATCTCTGGTGATGGTGATATGCACTTTGCATGCTATCACTTGTGTCATAGATGCATAGGTACTATTCCTAGAGTGCACGTGGATGAAGTTGGACCTTTATTTGGAAAGAGGCGATCAGCAGACGTCCTCTCACTGCAGTTGTCTGAAGGGTAAAAATATGATATTACAGGAGAGTGACCGTGCGTAATAACGCGGTAAATGGTATTTGTATGATATAGCATTGCTCTTTTCAATAGAGCCAGCACTCTGAGCTGGAAAATTCGGGTTCAAATACCAAACATTAATGCTCGAACGTAGAACACCCCAACATACCCAACGCACCAAGATCCCCTATTAGATGAGAAGACTGGATTTTCAATAACCCTTCGGAAAGTGACTCCCGCATAGTGACGGCGCGCACATTATCGCGCTTGTTTCATTCCTGGGAACCCAAAGGAGGTCAATGTCGGAAATAAGAAATTCCGGATGTCTCAGATTTCGAGAGGATTCTGACAGTCACGCGATTGCACACCTTGCACCCAGGGTCTCTTCAAATCGTCCAAGCTGGCGAGATATGCGACGCGAGCCGCAAGTTGAACCTTTGTCGTCTTAAATGTCACAATTTTTTTCCAAATGTCTAGATGGACGACTCTTTCCAAATCGCCGGCGCTTGAGTGGTGCACAGCGAGCGCTTGGCGGTATTCTCGATTCATTCGGAGGCCAGCCTCAAAACTGGGGGAATGAGTGTATATCAACGGGACATGTCTGGTATCTTGGTATGATACGAGGTCTGATGAATATATGAGTACAGAGTACATTACAGCTCGCGCGGTGTGGTGCATGGGCCTGAGAACAAGGAGGGAAAATGTGCAAGGAACGTTGAGGAAGGTAGACCAAGGTGCAGTGTACTAAGATCGGGTTCGAAATAACCTGAGTCAAAAGTATCGCAAGACTATCCAACTACAACATCTCCTGTGTCGTTTTCCCGCTCGCGATCCTGGTCTAACGGCAATAACGTGGCGACGATCATGTCTAGGCTTACGTACGAGTCCCACTCGGCTCCTAATGGAAGGTGTAGGCGTCCATTTTGGGGGTGATGGAAGGACGTGATTGGGAATAGGGACTTCTGTGCTTTATAAATATCTGCAGGGGAAAGGGATTATACCTGAGGGTGATTTGGAGAGCAATGGTAAGACTTACCTGCTTTGCTCGGAAAAGGTGTGCGCCACGCCATTCGAATTCGCGAAGGTATTCTATTTGAATGTCACTTGCCCACAAGGTCAATTCAGCCAAGGGAACGGGAGAACTAATGCTGATATACGCACTCGATCTGATCTCATCCGACTCAGCAGGGATAATCGTCCTTTCGATCTAACAGCTTCTCGATATCCCCGTCGGGTCACCGCTAACCGATACTGTATCGTACCTCCATTTCCGTTTTCTGATTCCTACACTGGTACACGTCGGAGTTTGGGATGCAGGTTTGTGCGAGCCTCAACGTTCCGATTAGTGAGCCCCAACAAACACGAGTCTTTTCGTCAGAGACCGGATGTACGAAATTCTAAGAGTACGTACTGGCTTCCCCGGCAGTGTTGGCGCACGGGGCAAGGGAATGGCGGAGGTTCGTCAACCCGTCTGTAGACAAGGTGAATATGGGAAGGCTCGAGGGTAACTCCGTACTCACAGTAAGCATTTTGTTGCCTTGAAAGTCTTCCGCGTACGCAAATTTCGTTAAATTGACATCAAAGCCCTTAATAAACAACTTGAGTACCGTGAGCGCGGGAAATGCGAAGGACGGAGCGCTGCAAGGTTGCAAAAAGGTGTGCCCCCAAGCCGACTCGAACGACTGACCTTTTCATAACCTGATGATTACTAGTGAAACGCTCTACCACTGAGCTATGGGGGCTATCTTGAGAAGCAGAGTCTCAGTATAATCTCGAGCGACTGTGAAGGCAAATGCTATGCGGGTGTGAGACCTGACTAGAGCGATACTTTTGTAATATGGCCGATAGCTCACTATCCCGTTTCATGTCGTGGTTGAGGACAAAGGTAGACATTGTTTGCGTCCTTTGAGTTGCATTGTCTCCTCCCGACGTGCGAAGTTGATAGCAACAATGATAAGCCAAACTCGAGAAAAGAAATTTGGGTTTTTGCTCAATCTCGAAGAGATATAAATAGGGTACCGCGACAAACCCTTTTGTTCGAGGATAATAATTTGAAGTCCTAACTACTGTGTGTACCGGTCAGAAAAACCGATGAAGAATGTGTATGAAGTATAGCGATTACCCCTCTTGGAGATTTATCGGGACGTGGCTCATTTTCGGCTCAACCCGTACTTTGGTCCTTCAGTATCCAACGATGGCAGGCACTAACGGCGCATCTGTCGCATCTACAGTATTATTTTTTTCAAACACATCTACCCGAGTCTCCGTGGGTCAAATCTCCACGCAATCTGGATTTTCTGACCTTCCATATCATTAAGAGCATCAGAAGCTCCTCAAGATGGAAAAGGACAGCGACGATGCCCTGGGCCAAGTCAAGGAGCAGCACGTGTTGGCTGTCCAGATTGCGTGACTCAAGATCAAGATGGACCAAATGCGGGTTGAGGTGCAACGAGTGCAGAAAATGGGGGAACCAACGCCGCATCCCAGCGGACACTGCTTGAGGAGAGGTTGGCGGACATCGATCGTGTTGCCACACGGAGACCTGGAATGCGAAGGGCCTCAATACGAAGAACAAGGAGATGGAGATGAGAGGCTCGAAGCGTGCTTTGGCGAGAGAACGACGGTCGTTTGAGGAGGTGCACCGCAAAATTGAAAGAGAGTGCGCAATATATTGGGTATGGAGGACCCATCTGGCACTGAGGGTGACAGTGCCACTGTACTATGCAAAATCAAGAAGTCGTTGTTTCGGGTGCCCGCCTCGATATCAGAGCTGGGGATGCGGCTTTCGACGCGAGAAATGGATGGGTGATCTTATTATTCAAACTGACAAAGTCTTTTACTGAACTTTGTACGGAGTGTTACGTACATATTAGACGCGTCGAATGCTGCCCAATAATTTTCAAAGGAACCCATGCCTTGGATGCCACCCCCTGTACATAAGCAGGTACTTTTGTGGTTGGGATTTATACATAGACTTCCACAGTAGAAATGGGAGTTGGACAATAGAAAAACTCAGAGCTCTCCACGGCATTACCTGACCCCCGTATTGGCCTTATATGTTTTCTATTTGCACCCTTGCTATGAGTCTTGCGCCGGCCCTGCTAATTACCTTTATTATACTGACTGGCCATAAATATTTGAATGCGAGTACAACGATTGGGTGCAAGGGACTAGCCCAAATGCAATGAGGACCCAGTACTATGGCTATGACCAGATCCTCAAGATGGCGTCTAATGAGCTAATCGTCTTGATATTGAATGAGGGTACAAAGGGAGGGGGTTTACACGGCGCACGAGCGTCACGGTGCATGACGCATTTCCCTTCCCCCACAACCAAAAAGAAAAGAAAAGAAAAAAAGAAAAAAGGAGGGGGTATGGAACAAGCTAACGGCTTTTGGTTATTGAATAATACATAGTTCAGAACCTCTATCATCTGCTTCGAGCGGAAGCACGGGCCCACGTTAGGCTACAGCTGATCCCGTCAGATTGAGCGTCTTGGACCTGACTTCGATTCTACTGACTCCTCGACTCTCACTAACAGTCAGTCCAGCTGTCGATACAACTTTACACCCACCATCTGCCCATCAAATTTACGACTCGTTTCGCCTTGGAATCTTCATCACTTTGACAACATGCCAGATGATCATCGCAACGCCCATCGACAAACTGGCCAAGTCGGAGAAGTGTCGATAAATATTCAACTGGCACTCGAAAAGCGGCTCGCGGACTTGAAGCAAATCCTGAAGACGAATCCAGCGTTATCAAGCACAGAGGCTGCATACGTGGAAGCATATGAAGTAAGGGTGTCAATCATTGCTCGCGAAAAGGTCCCAATTTCCTTTCCAGGATGCCTTCCCACCTCATCCATCATTCGATACATTCGCGGAGCCCCTCGGTCTCAACGACCTCATCGACAATATATGGGATCTGAGGCGCAAACACGAACATCGATTTGATCCGCTACTCTATCTGGGTAACGACGTGATGCACGAGGTCCTCTTATACGCCGTCAGCTTATGGGACATTGCGGAGAGCAGAGCGCGGGGGACAGGAATCATTCCAAGACACTATATGGGCGATCCTCTTTTGCTCATGAATGTCAGTCGGCGATGGAACCTGTTCATCACTTCGTCCCCACAGCTTTGGTCATACGTGCTCATCGACACCGACGGCAAGGATGTTCTGGAGTACCTGCAACTCTTCCTCCAATTGTCGTGCAATACGAAATTGTTCATCGTCCTTCATGGAAGCGCGGCCTTGTGCGACACCATATTGATTGACATATATATTGCGAGTGGGCGATCGCATAGGTGCTCTGGTATATACCCCAAATGTCTCTCGCTCTACTCTCGCAAGATTTCGGTTTTATCTCGGTGCATCACATGATCAACTTGAGCATTTTTGCCGATGGTACACACTAGAAGTGCAGTCGGCCATACAACCACAGCAACTTTTGAACCACTACTTCTTTCCGACCTCCATACAAAGCCTATGGATGGGTGGGCTATTTCCCCTGTCCAGGCTTGTGACGCTCTCACATTTTCAATCTCTCTCGTTTCTTTCAGTGAGAATCAGTCTTGATATGGCCTTACATCCAGCGCACAACTATAGATTAGAACTCCCAAAGCTTGAGGGGCTTAGGGTTCAGGTTGCTCTTGCATCGCATCATCAAGTTGATACGCCCATTAATATAATTTGTCGAAACTTAAAGCTCCTGGACCTTCGATACAGGCTCGAACTCGATCTAGAGAATCCACAAGAAGACTCTGCAACCTGGATGGAATTTGATGGAGTCGATGCGCTAGAAGAACTGCAAGTCGATCTAGTAATTCACGTAGTGACCGAGGTTGACTCGGTAGAACCTTTGGCGGCGTGGCTGCAAAAGCAGCAGGAGAAGCGGGGGCAGCACGGGCAGCACGGGCAGCATGGGCTACATGGGGGGCTGCAGGAGATGGACCTGCATGAACAACAGGAGCGGCTGCAGCGGCAGCTGGAGCAGCAGCTGGGGTATCATGAGTGGCAGCATGGGCGGCAGCGGAAGCGGCAGGACCAGCGGCGGTGGCGACAGGAGCGGTACCAGCAGCAGGATGAGCGGCGGCAGCGGCAGCAGCAGCATATTCAGTGGCTACAGGAGGAGGAGGGGCAGCAGCAACAGCAGGTGCAACACCTGCGTTTTATGATATCCATATACACGCGCTGGCAAAAATGGCTTAACCTCCCAAATTCTCTAACACATGTCCAGCAGAGCTCGCTGAAGGTTACCCTCTTTGCACGAATGCATCAGGGAGCATCCAGAGTTATTAAAAATATGGTAGAAGAGATTTTGGTGTGGAGGTTACCACAACTTACAGAACTGACGACATCTGAAGTTCTTCGCATCTTCCCAAAACATTTACGTAAACTCCGCCTCCATGGTTTCGCTATGTCGGATTCATTGCCTTCAATCGCACTGCCCAGCCTGGTCTCACTTGAGATTATTGCTGACAGCCCTGATCACCTCCTCGTCATGGGACATATCCATGTGCCTCGACTCCGAGTCCTCCGAATCCAGGTTGAGGATGGCCCAGGAACGCTGCATAAGCATGATTGGGGTGCTATCACGAACAGTCTATTGGATCACATATCTCTCAGGATCAAGGTACCTCGCGACAAGCAAGGCGATCATGTCCTTTGTTTTCATCTCAGTCTCTCGATATTTTTTCGCCCTCTAGCCCATTGCACCTATATCTCACCAAACCAGCACCATTATTCTATACTCTCAATGCCGGCCTTGGGACTATGTCCGGCCCATCACATGGCCAGGTTAGATCATTATCAACAGTGTGGAATGAGGAATTGGTGACAGAGTGGATCAACCCATGTGGCACACCAAACCTCGCAACGTTTAAGACATTGATATCTCTACAACGAATTGTCCTGTCCCAACGTCTTTACATGCTGTCCGAACAATCCCCGGCTGACACGCTTTTCAAGTTGCTAGAGCAAAACCTCGATACCTGCCCTCGACTCAATTCCGTTACTGTAGCCCAGTGTCCCTCGAGCTGGCCACGTTTTCTGTCCCAACTTCGTAAGTGGAATCGGGAGGCCATACTCCGCAAGAAAATGAAATGCATCGAGGAGCTTGGATTTTACCAACCACTCCACGCGACGATTATCAAGTGGCTGGTGGATGCCATCAATGCAAAGGTCCTCAATGTGATAGAGCGGCCTCCGGTCCGTGAAGGGAATGCTTGGCCGATGCGTCCCTGCGAGGCTTGGCGCAACGAAATTAGTCAAGCGCAAGAAGCCCCAGTTTGGGCACCGCAAGTCACCAGTCAGGCGCACCGCAAACCGAAAGATCGCAAGAAGTCCCAGCTCGGGCACCGCATCGCAAGTCGTCCAGCTAGGACGCAGAAGTCCCAAGTCGGGCACCGTATCGCAAGTCGTCCAGGTAGGGCGCAGAAGTCCCAGCTCGGGAACGTACCGTAAAGCCGTCCAGGACGGGCGCACCGAAACACGAAAGAACAACGTCACCGATTTCGAAAGATCACCACGCTCTACACGATGCCGAAAAACGCCGGACTCTCCTCGAAAGCGCATATCGAACTACTGAACGACACGAATTGGGAGACCTGGAGTTTTGTAATGGAGCAATACCTCACCGTCAATGAATTATGGGACATTGTCGCTGTTCATAAGTCACCCAAAGCGCATAGCCACATGTTTGCCTGCGCTAAGGGTGTATTCCGCAGCTGCTATGTCTGCCGTGTCACAGGAATGGAGCTTGGATGCTTCGAGTATGAGACTCGTAATGTGGATTGTGGTAGGGAGCGAGATGAGGGCCCGAAGATCTATGCAGGCTAGTATTAGGGTGCTATTGGCACCGCACAGAGAAAGCGTTTCGGGTTATTATAGTTACTTGGTTGGGAAGGGTGGTACAATTTATGCCTCCATGTCTATATGGGTTTCTTGGGTGCTACGGAAGAGGAATGAATATTTTGAATCAATCATTTGCGGGATCCGTAGGATTTCATCGAATCTTGCTAAAATGATATCAAGTGTACTCACGAATGCATTTCCTTGACACATCGTTTCGTTCCTTGGGGATTTGCCATCGAGCCAACCTTGCCTGAAACGCCGTTAGCGATGACTTCGCTCCGTGTGTAAGTTGTGGCGTACTACATACACCCATGCACAGCAACGGGTCAAACCCACAATGCAACGTCAGCTTGTAATGCATTTCAGAGCCTCAACTCATGGTGCATGGACCCAACATGAGAACGTTACGACTGTATAATCTACTATATGCATAAATTTGCAGGGTCACTCTTTCACAGGCAATACTGGGACATCCTTTGTCTCATTTTGTGGTTGGCAAAGTTTACCTTGTCATATATATTCTGGTCACTTAACTGGAGTCCTGAAGAGCCTATGATGAACCACCAGCACTTAATATCTGGCATCAAGGGTGCCCATTGGTGGTGGCATGTAAGCGTTTGGCTAACTTCTGTGTAATGTCTGAGGTCGACCTGAACGTTGGCCTGCAATCTAGTGTCATGGCGTTTGACAAAAATGGCACCTTTCCTCCTACCAGAATTATTCATCTGAACCGTGAGCATCATCCATTATGCATGTTGCGCCTTTAAACCCTGGATTTTGTGTAAGGTCGGCGGCAAGCTGCTCCTCGACTCCTGGGAAGGTGCTTAGCATCTGCAATGTCTGGCTATCAAATACGCCAAGCTGGGTTTACGATTTGAAGGTGTACGTAGATAGACGCCCGGGACGGTACTATTAACATTAGGACCAGCATTAAAACGGTACATTAAAACCTTTTTCGTTAAGAACCACCTTCGCCTTTTAGGTTTTCCGGCAAAAATACTCTATCCATGCACTGTAACCACAGGTGATTGTTGACATACGAAAACTGCAAGCGCTCACTTAAAATCCACACTATACATCAAACACGGAGTTCATATAGGGCCAGGTATCATCAGAAATTGGACTTTGACTCCACCCCTTTACCCTCCCGGGTGGATAAACCGTTAGTTTTACCTTTTCCATGGGAGTTCGCGTTCAAGCACATCGGGCCTAAGCGAAATTAATTGCCAGCTCCAAAACAACACGCAAATTACCCTCGATTTGTAGTCGATGTCATCCAATGACAAATATGAATACGCTGCGCCGTTTAGCGTGGCCGTTTAGCGGTGGTAGACTGGTCGGGAGCAGTACTAACTATCTTCGCGCCTGACTTTGGCTAAATAAAAAGCGTTTATATTTTCATTGGTGCCCTGGCCCTACCCAACCGGCTAGCAAATCCTCTCAAGACCCCTCCGAGACCAAAAT
>Ga0307515_10025708_pt1 | contig 10173 bp, 2 predicted proteins | sample 17_EM_MG_FD_194513 | JGI IMG/M metagenome (GOLD analysis project Ga0307515, IMG submission 194513) | Populus trichocarpa ectomycorrhiza microbial communities from riparian zone in the Pacific Northwest, United States - 17_EM | ecosystem: Host-associated > Plants > Roots > Unclassified | place...
TTTTTAGTACAGATTGTAGCGGGCGCCGGGCTCATAACCTGTTCAAATAGTGATACTTAGAGAAGCTTGATTGTATATTATCTAAGAGTGCCACAAGGCCATATATATATGAGTACAAGTGTGAATGAGTGCGTACGCATCTATGTATAGACTTTTCAGGCCGACAGCAATCTCCGGTCATACGAGGCTCACCTCCGGTCATACGAGACTCATCTCTGGCCATACGAGACTCATCTCTGGCCACAGAAGACAGAGACCTATCATGCAATACCTGCTGTTGAATTGTGCGATTCTGATGAAGTCTCTTGACCTATCTAGATAAAATCTATGCCTTATACACAATAAGATTCTAGAGAACCCACTAGAGACCGATAGATTAGCGATAGGAGCGGCGACAGAGTGCGGGTGGCAAGAGTGAGAAATCGTGTATGTATGCATTAGCAATTCGGAACAACCCTGAGAGATATTTCTAGGCCTCATTCTTGGCCTTATAGTAACATTTGGCAGGTTATACGTCTGAGTATATATAATACCTAGCGCATATGGTCGTAGATTTCTGGTAAACCTTTTTTGAAAACATCCGCGACTTAACGGCAGGAATCTACTGGTAACTGTTATCTAGAGTAAATTTTCATATTTAAACAACCAGTAGTACGTCGACCAATCCTTTCAAGGCTCTACTTTTCCTTCGCCATGGATTCCTGATACAATTCAGCCAACACGCGCTCCATCTCTTTCACATAAGTTTGCGCTGTAGACATAGCATCCTCTCGTTCCCGGGTTTACAGCATTCTAGTGGCTTTGATATGCAACCACCATGACAGATTTTGCAGCTAGAAAATGTGGTTTTGCTCCACTGAAAACTCTTGTTCAATTGAAATGGCCCAAGCGCTGAAAATCTTCAGTGCCAACCATACGAGGTTTTTGCAGGGATTAGGCCATTCATGCACGAGCTATAAAAACCCCACAGTTCACCAATCACTCACAGTTATTCCCCGGCTTTCAATTCATTGGCCTGGCTTGCAGTTTCCAAATTTAAGCGGCTTTAGCTGGCGTGTCTGCTGGCCACAGGCCCAACTACAGGATGATCGGGCCTGTTGGGAACATTGTCGAGCTCTGGTGAATTACCTTGCGTATTTGCTCAACGGCGTTTGGGGTTATGCCTTGTTGTATGCCATGCAAGATTGGAAGTGCCGGATGGAGCTGCAGATGCGCCACTATTTGTGCTCTGTGCTCTATCATAGCGGCCATGGCAATGAAGTATGTAATCAACGTTCGCTTTCAAACGCTGAGTACGCGTAGAGGCGTGCGCATATATGTGTACAAGGCATTCAGTGAGCGGTACACCTTGGGAAGTAACCGGTCAGCTCACAGAATGTGTACACTCCGTGAACCGACTGGAACATGTTTTCTAGGAAGACTACCTATATACTTCCAGCAATGTTAACCTGTTCATCAAGGACTAGCTACAAAATGTAACGTAACTTTCGAAAAACCGGCGCACCACGATTACACGCACCACAAAAACTTCAACCAAAACAATGCAACTAACCTAGGACATAACGAACGAAATGAAAAGCTGGAACTGATAACACAAATAACCTAGCGATCCATATCTTCAGTAGTCACACCTGTCTTCTGAGTCCGCTGCGATATCTCCAGAGGCTTCGAGTTCTCCGATCATCTCATGCCACTGCCTTAGACAATTCACAGTGTGAGGATGCTGGTTTCCGAGCGCCTTGATAAACCCTGTGGATGCTCGCTCATATACGTCATTTGCTTCCGTAAACCGTCTTTGTCGCTTGTAGAGATCCGCCATACACCACATACTAGTCAAAGAGTAAGGATGATCCGGCCCCAAGTCCTTCAGGTACCCCTCCAGGGCCCGTCGATACATTGGCTCAGCTAACTCGTACTTCTCATGCCTCATCAACCCTAGCGCCACACCGCTGACACTGGTCAAAGTGTCAGGGTGGTTCAGTCCCAACACCCTTTCTCGCCCTTCGAGGGCCTGTCGATACATCTGTTCAGCTTGATCATACTTCCCTTGCCTCTCTAGCACTAGCGCCACGCCGCTGATACTGGTCAAAGTGTCGGAGTGGTTCGGTCCGAGCACCCTCTCTCGCCCTTCGAGTGCCCGTATATACAGCATCTGAGCTTCCTCGTACCTTCCTTGGTCCTGCTGTACACTAGCCAAGTTGTTGATGCTGCTCAAAGTGTAAGGGTGGTCCGGTCCGAACTGCTTCTCATACCCTTCCAGGGCCCGTCGATACATTGGTTCAGCTTGATCAGACTTCCCCTGCCTCTTCAACACTAGCGCCACGCCACTCCCACTGGTCAAAGTATCGGGGTGGTTTGGTCCCAACTCGCTCTCTCGCCCTTCGAGGGCCCGTCGATACATCTGTTCAGCTTCTTCGTACTTCCCCTGGTTCTCTAGTGCACTAGCAAAGTTGTTGACGCTGGTCAAAGTGTAGAGGTGGTTCGGTCCTAGCGCTGTCTCGTAAACTTTTAGTACCCTGCGATACAACGGCTCAGCTTCCTTGCACCGTCCCTGGTTCTTTAGCACCACAGCCAAGTCGTTAAGGCTTTTTAAGGTGTCGTGACAATTTTTATCGACTGTTTCTCGAAGAGCAACAGAACGTCGACAATATAGTTCTGCATTCTTGTAATCACCTTCAAGTTTGAGATGCCATCCCATCCTGCCAAGAAGGGAGGCTGATATAGGGTCGTCACAGTTGTGCGTAACAGCAAGAGCGTGCGGAAAGTAGCTCGCACATATATGTCTGTTATCATATTCGGCATTCTGTGGAAATTCTCGGGAAACGAGTTCCAGTGCTTTCAATCGCCAGCCCTTCGTTTCTTCCAGTGAGAGATACTTTTCGATAGATAGGTGTACTAAACGATGAAGTGCAAATATTTCTCCGCCTTCGGCTCTGGTTATCAATGAGAAATCAACGAGCTTTCCGATGGCCTTCCTAATGAGAACCTTATCGCTGATACCATCTAACTCACTCTTGGCGAGCAGTTCTTCCGGTATACCTTGCCGATCTAGAAATGCACTAAGCCGAAGTATATCCGCAGCTAATGGCAACTGTCTTTCGATCTGCTTGAAGGTGATAAAATATGTACTTAAAACGCTTTCTGTCATATCACCTCCACTGCCTTCCGAGACCTCTCTGTGGATGTCGTTGAATTCAGTCGAGAGAAGCCGTTGCCGTGTTTGTTTTGTGGAGTTAAGAAGTTCGAGATACTCCGACGGCGATGTATCCATCTCGACTATGAATGATGTAGCACCGACAACAGCCAATGGAAGGTAGTCCAGCGACTCGAGCAGCGTCGAAACCGCTTCCACATCTTTAGCCGATTTATATTGAGGGCAGCGCTGAGCAAAAAGCTGCACAGCCTCGTCAACATCCATTGCTGTAATTGGGATTGCCTCGCAATTCAATCTGCTGGCAACTTGGCGAGATCTCGTAGTAACTATGATAGTTCCTTTAGGCCCCTGCGGAATGAACTGTGAAATGTCACTGTGGTTTCCGGCGAAATCTGACAAATCATCGGCGTTGTCCAGGAAGAGAATCCACTCGCCACTTTCGGTGCTTTCCAGCCATTGTTTGGCTCTCCCCAGAATTTGCTCTTCTTTTGTATCCGAATTTTGACCACGCAGTCCGACATCAGCGATCTTTCTAAAGTCCTGGCTGAACTTGGAACGTCCACTGGCATGTACCCAGAAGATATTGTGCTGGCCTTGTCTGCGGTACGCGCATTCGAGTGCAATCTGTGTTTTCCTAGCGTAGGTAGGTGAGAAACTATAACCAATAGTCAACTAGCAAGGAATTCACTCATACCCAACTCCTCCCAACCCATATAGTGCAATCCGTCGATGACCAGTGTCGCCCGCCAGCTTCTCTATCTGTAGAACAGTATTTTTTCGCCCCGTAAACAATCTATTCCGACCATAAGGAACTGTCCAGTAATGGACGGCCGATTCACTGTAGCTAAATAGCGAGGGAGCTTTCGAAGCTGGAGGAGCAGCAGCACCAATCAACTGGGCAAACACTGGCGTGACTTTAGCTTTGAAATCTCGTTAAGTGTGCTACAATTTGCTTACCTTGACTGGTTTTTCGCATATGCTCTGTTTCTGCTGCTTTGTGTATCTCCTCAGCATAGCTGTCAAGTTTGGTCGAGAGCTTTGAAAACTCTTCACTAACGGACTTTCGTAGTGACGAAATGACTCTTCCTATAAACAGTCAGCCACCTTCTCTATTCCAAGACCAATGGAAAATTACTAAAGCTCCGCTGAAGATAGAACGTCGTGGCTTGAATGCAGAATGCTAGGATGCTGTCGTAAAAACTATGCAAACAAATGTGGTTAGAATGCAACCTCCACTGTCCAAACCCCATCAACAGCGAATTATAATTTAAACTGTGATTGACGTACCGGACAAGTCTTTGCTCCAGAAGCATATTAATCCTATCTGGATAAATTTCCGCGTAGTCGTGAAACCGTTCCAGAGCACATGTGATCTTCAGTACGAGATCGCATACAGATTTGTAAGTCTCAAATATGTCGCGCGCGATCTACGTACAAACAGCTTAGTTTTCGGAATCACTCGAGTGTCAAGGAGGGCAATGGCTTTTGCTACCATTAGAATAAACCTGACGCCGCCCCATACAAGAGCGGATACATCCGGATCTTTGAAAGTCAGTCTGTGCGCAATCATCTGAACGCGATAGCGACATACTAGATTGAATAGCTGTGGTTACTACGCTCTCAAACCGGGACAGCTTGCCGACTAAATTCTTGGAGGTTTTACGAAGCACACGATGCACAGCTTTCCGCTCAGATTTGTTCTGTGTCTTAGCTTTCCCGACTGCATATAGCACTTCCTCGATAGTGTTTTGTCCTTTGATGAGTTCAAAGTGCTCGTCGCTCAGCTTTCCATCGTCGTGTAGGTTTTTGTAACGCTGGAATGCTTCCCGATAGACTCTTGCCAAAGAATCGGTGTTACTGATAGCCGCCATTCTGGTGGTATGCAGATCAGTCTGTAGCAGTGGCGACGTTGCTGTGAAGTGCGTGACAAAGTATGGAAGCGAAGAATGGTGGAATTTTCTGGCGATCCCGTAGAGCAGGGCTGTAATTGTAGCCTCACTTTCTCATTGTAGCACAGCATCAGGCGAAGTTTTGGAATGGTGTCGCCCCATCTTCGACTAATGGCTTCACTTGATTGGCAGATGTAGATGAGGTGTTCTGCAATGTGGTGTAGCAGATCGTAGTCGTATTGGGCCGATAAGGTAGCAAGGCTGCACGTCGGCGTACAGTCACCGGCGAGGTGTTCTGTAGGGAGCACGTTCCTACACTGATGCACATGCTAAAGTCTCATTTTGGTGTTATGTTTTTATCACACCACAACCCTTTCATAAAATAACTTAGGGCCAGATAAAGATAGTGAGGAGCCAGTAACATTACAGTTGAATTATGTAAAATTCCCAGAGTCCGTGGTCTTGTTTTGGTTCGATGTTTCTCAATGGGTTCCAAAACTACATCATTTGGGCTTGGCATTCGCATCGCCTACAACATGCGAGCCGTGTACATTCTTTCTACCAAAGATATGGCCGTACGCAGCTTTATGTGGCAAGATTTATATAAGATGAAGTGGTCCATATTTCTAAAGACCTAGACATAAAATTGCACTCGCACAGCGTTACCATGGATATTGTTACATGTGAGTCTCAGCATGGTCTGAAGTCTTATATGAGAATGAAGTCTTGTATGAGAATGAAGACTTATATGAATATGGTGACTGTATGAGGATATGCATCAGGGCCAGGATGATGCGTCTCATGTCAGATAGTGCATACGCGTACGCATATGGTAGATTGTACATATACGGCCTTTGGCCCTCTTCGAGATAGAGCAATTAGTATACACTTTCAACAGATAAGTTGAAAGTAGAGATGGAGAAGCTTGATTGTGTATTATCTAAGAGGGCCACAAGTCCATATATACATGGTCATACGAGTGTGAATGCGTGCGTACGCATCCGGCTGAATGCCATCAGCCCAACAGCAATCTGCGGCCATACGAGACTAATCTCCGGCCATACGAGGACTGAGACTATTCATGCAACAGGAAATTCAACACCGTACCTCACAGCTGTAGATAGCAATACTGGCGTTGCGGACACCTTATGTTGAATTAATTTTGTACGTTTTCGTTGATTGCATGTGAACTAATCTAAGTGTGACTAAGACGACACGCAGTCTATAAAGAATGCATACGCTAGCGGCTACTAACTTAACCCAAGACCATGTGATATCTGTACTTAAACCAGTCCTATAGACTATACACCAAATATTAGAGAACAGACTACTACTGATACCTAATATCTTAGCAGTCCTGTGGGTTACAGTTAGCCGCTTACTGACCCAGCGTGGACGAAATCGCCTATCAACTTTCCGATTACTCCTGCCGACCGTCCAATGGTAATTCTATGGTAAAGTGTGGTTATTTGGCAGTAAGGTTCAATTTTCACCCAGGAAATGGCATAACTAGGCTATTGGGTATCCCAGGTCTAAGTACTGAAGAATCGGTACTTCATTACAGGGAGGCTAGGGTTTTCGAAATGTGAATTCCGTGTATCATCCATTCCCACTTGGAAGTTTAGAGCGATGAACTTTCATCGTCTTCCAGGTGTTTTTATAAGTCTCAAATATACTGACAAGCGCGATTGGCTTATCCACCTCGGATCGCCCGCCAAGTGTGCTCGACACACAACTAAGTGCATTCGATGGCATATTCGTATGTGCATTTCTTGACACTTTCTCTCTAGACCTCCATGAACTTTTGTTGCTCGGTAAGTGGTAATGTCACCTACGCATATTTCTATTGAATCGTAGGTAAAGTTTCGCTAAGCACACAAGCACCCGCACGTCGCTTACTAACTTTAGTGTCACCGAATCCTCACCCGTCAAAAGTAAAGCCTCTCCGAGATTACTCGTCGGATTTTCAAGTAGCCCCACTTTAAGCGCCTCCACTAGGACAGGAACCGCCGGATCGTTCCGAGTCGTCGCTAAACTTCACTCATGGAATATCACGCTCTGATGCTTCTGTTGAAATAGTGAAGGGGAGAGCCGTATGAATAGACTTAGATACAGAAAGAAGAGAGAAGGAGAAAGACGCGAGTTATATGAGAGAAAAGTGTGCCTCGTCCCGTACCATCAGCCCCAGATACGATCAGCTCGTATTAGGTCTATATATATGCAACAGTTTCGCCGGAGACACTACTTCCACAGACAATCTCTGATGTGCTGCGATAATCCTAATTCTTGTTGTAGACCGCTAGATTAACAGACTTTGTCTTTCACCTATAAGAACATTATTGGCTCCGCAGGATGGTCGGAAGCCACACACTATGTGCTGCCTTTCTGCGATTTGCTAGTCAGTTACTTCAACTTTGCTACACAATCAAAAAACTCCTGCTAGCTGGTGAATTTCTCGTTGCTCAGATTCTAGGCTTGATTCTCACTTGTATCCTAGGTCATAGCGGTATCCACGCCAAGCCACACATAATTGGCACGTGAAGCCCTACGTTCCAACAAGAGGGGGGTGTAGTACACTAGACATGAGCCTATTCCCTCAACCGACTCCCTGTACCAAGATGACGAGTACACCCTACCCTCACAGCACTTCCAGGGACTAAGCCGATACCTTGCTACAACCTGTGCTCTAGGAGTTACAGTTACACCATTCTGCAGAGCAAGTTCTACAGATTACTCACAACAAATATTTCTTCTGATATCCCGAAGCTTGCTTTCTCACATTCAGAACTGCCGAGTGGGCAACCCGCGTAAATATTGATAAAACCGAAGTGTTGACTAATAGCTACGTCAACGGGTGTACAAAGAAGCTTTTCCTGCAGGCTGCAGCTAGCAAGCATATCAATAGTAGTTGCCGAACATCCGAGACACGGCTTCTGAATCGAACAATGCACCGCACTTATTGGGCTTGAGACACGCAGAGCACAAACGGAGAAATTCTACACCTCCATCACAACAGCCGACAGGAATATCAGAAATGGTACGGGGTCATTAGAGATGCCTATTTAGGGTTTTCGAAGAAAACTATTTGCTTTTGTCTTGCAAAGAAAGGATTTTAGCATTTTTCGTAGGACGGGGGAAAAAAGCTAGGCAGTCTTTTGCCGTGATCCCCTGCTATGTACCCTTGTACCCTGAATATGTGCAGGTTGCGCTCGTTCAACATACCGACAAGTAACTTCTTGAAGATAGTTTTTCTTGATCTATGCTCCGCCTTTGTCAACATACTCTAGTCAGACATAATGAGGTAGTTTTCATCAGGATAATTATGGCATCCCACCAGTTCTGTAAGCTTAATTTGTCCTACTCCATTAATCAAAGTGCCTGGCCGCTTCGAAGCTGACATTTGGCGAACTTAATGATGTATGATGTATCGCGTTTAACACTTGCTAACTGGAAATGGCTTTTTTTGGTATTTTAGTTAAGTCAGCACCAGTTAGGGAAAAGTCAGTGTGAGGGTCTCCTCAGTGCTTACGATATAGACTGCCGGCATAGTGTCACCACCATGGACCAAACACTATTCTGTATGTAAAGGTATTGCTACGACGGTATTGTCGAATTTAATCACGGTAGTGCGGACTAGGGTAATTTGTCGAATGTAATCACGGTAGTGCGGACTCGGGTAATTTGTCTTGCGGCGACTTTGGGTGAGTTGGAGGAGAGCTCCCACTGGGGACTTGCTCGTTGGCACATTTATAACAAAGAGCTAGTATTGGAATTTAGCTCAAATATTGCAGCAGTATTCATACATGACTGAGGATTTACTGATTCCTTCTTAATTACACTTTGGCGACCACCCCATTGCTCTCTTAGAACGACAGCTGAAGTTTTACGAATTCGCGAATCACGTAGTTAGACACAGTCGCCGCACACTATACTTCCCTCACCCAATCACTACTCTGGTTGTCGTTTTCCTCATCATAATCAGAAATAATTCAATTGCATAATCGGCCAGTATAGTCTACAAAAAAACTCATTTAAATCACCTTTGACGCTTCTTAGTAGTACAGTCCCGTAGCAAAAGTTTTCGTGTTGCCGCCAATGAAAGCAATATTTCTAGAACTGCGAGTTTAGAGCAATGGTAAAAAATAGCAGACTTCATTCTTATAGGCATTGAGTGATTCTGCTTACCAGAAGCTGTAGAAGTAAAATGATAGTTATTAAAGAAGCTATTTCTGCTGTTGGGGGATAAAGTTTACAATGCTAGCGGAGGCTCTGCCATACCGCTACCGTAGATAATTGAAAATAGTGGAACTTCTTTTCAAGTGAACCACCAACACATTTTCTGCGAGTAGCGCAGTAATTAAAACATAATGTTTCTACTTTATAAGAATTTCCAGGTGGATTTTTGAGACAGTTTAACAGTCTTTGTGATTATTGAGTAGACAGACTATCATGTATTAATGTGTGACTCAACAACTTAGCAGTTACGTTAATTTAACAATGTTTTATAAAGTCGTTTAGAAATTAAGAAATTAAATTAACAATTGAGGGTAGAACTTTATTAATTTTGTTCCATCCAGGACTACTTTTAATTATTTTATATTACGATTTCTCAGTGTGCTCAATAAATTGTTTGTTATTGAGTCGCAGCTGGCATTGAAAATGTGATCGGTTGGGATTGTAAATTTTTACTTGCTTTGTAGTTCCATTCACCCACGCAGAAAAGCTCCTTCTGACAAAAAACCAGGATTGCTAGAGCCTCAAAAGGACCATAAGATATACTCTTCAACGTTTCAGAATTTTCGCACTAGAATTGGTAGAGTTCTAGTGGACATTGAGTAGATGATAGTTGCTGCTATCCCCTACAGGCTCGTTTTCTTCAGATAGGTTGCATTTCCCGTTTAGATAACAGCATATGTCTATGAGTCAGAGAAAAGTGGCAAAAGCGACCATATTATTGGCCACTGCGGCTGATAGCCATTTCAAAATTGCCTAAATAGTAACTGCAACCTATCTGAAGAAAACGAGCGTGTAGGGGATAGATAGACATCATTGAGAATCATCATTTCAACATGCCTTTCGTACCGCAAAGAAGACAGTACGAGGACTATCTCCTTGCGGTACGAAAGGCAT
>Ga0307515_10025710_pt1 | contig 10173 bp, 4 predicted proteins | sample 17_EM_MG_FD_194513 | JGI IMG/M metagenome (GOLD analysis project Ga0307515, IMG submission 194513) | Populus trichocarpa ectomycorrhiza microbial communities from riparian zone in the Pacific Northwest, United States - 17_EM | ecosystem: Host-associated > Plants > Roots > Unclassified | place...
TTAGATTGGAATGCTTAAGAGGTAATTTAGAGGAGTTTCCTTAATAAGGCGAGCACGATAAAAGGAGCCGCAGATTTTACGGAAAAGGACCTTAATATTCTAGTAGGGAAGGATCTTAATGGCCGAGAGGTAAGAGGCTTTGCGTCTATGGTAAAGCTAAGCTAATTGATTTTCTAATCTAGATTAAAAATGCTGTTTTTACGGCTTAAGCATTGGCTAGCTATAAAGAAATATAAGTGTCCTTATTATATCTAGAATTCGCTATTAGTGCGAACGTAGAATTTTAGTGTAATTTTATAGGAGGAGGCAAGTTTGATAATATATAGTCCTACGCTTAGCTCTTTTAAATTTACTAGGGTATTGGGGGTTTATAGAATGCATGCCTTTTTAGTATATGGGCAGATATACGTTTAGGATTTAGCTATCTTTTTCTTTTCTTCTTTTTTCCTATTTATACTTGTTAATAGTTGGAGGCAGTATATTACTTAACTATACTGTTTATTAACTAGTAATATATATATATATATATATCCTAATAACTTTGCGTTATATAGCTTTAATATAATATAGATGTATAGCCTTAATCCTAAAACGTGGAATCTAATATTACTGAATAGAGTTAGTTACGTAAGTAGGTTTCTATTAAAAATAAAATAGAGAAACTAGAACTTTATTATTTTTTTTAGATATACTATTTATATGGGATGGCGTAGAAAATAAGAAAAGAAAAGCTAGTAATTTTAAATGGTTTTAAATAAAGTTCCGTACGGGATAGAAAATAATAAAAGTATTTTTTTTTTAGCCACTTTTCCCGTATGGGAGGATATTAAAAGAGGTATTTAAAAGCTAGATATAAAAAGAGAATTTTAGTAGAAATCCTATATAAAATATTATCTTTTATAAATATATTTTTAAAATAGAACACAAATTCCAGTTTCTATAAGATTTTTTATTAAATTATTCCGTATAGGATATTATAGGAAATGGTATATAAAATCTAGGTAATTAAATTTTAATATGGGATTAAAATATAGTAGATTATTATATTTATTAGCTGTTTATACTATATAGATAAAATTAAAAACTATATAGGTGAATTGCTGGTAGATCTAGGAATAGGAAAACAGAAGCTGTAGGGTATTAGTTCCCGTACGGGAGAGGAAAATGTGGCTAGTGGCTTTTATAGGGAAGCTAAAGCCGTATAGAAATATAAGCTGTAGGGGATTGGTTTCTATAGGGCGGTAGAATATATAGGCATTGGTACCTATAGGGGATTCGTTAGCGTAGGGGATTTATTAGCGTAGGGGAGTGGATCCTATAAGGAAGTGGATCCTATAGGGGATTTGTTAAAGTAGGAGATTGTATCCCGTAGGGGATTATTAGGAGTGGGGGATTGGTTCCTATAGGGCGGCGAAATACATGGGCATTGGCTTCTGTAGGGGATTTGTTTAAATAGGGGACTTATTTAAGTAGGGGATTGGCTAAAGTAAGGGATTAATTCTCTTATAGCCTATATTTAGGCGGTATAAGGCGGCTTCTAATAGGCTAGGGAGTAGATTATATATTTTATAGAAATATAAAGCCTATATAACATAGTAGGGTATAGGGACCTGGTGATTTGGCGGAAGATTAGGTTATTTACTTTCCCGGGTTTATTTAGCCTAGGTGACTTACCCTACGCTATTTTATATGCGTTTCGACTAAAGGTTACTACCTAGCCTTAACCACCCGAATCTCCGCAAAACTTCACTTGTGTAGTAGAAGAGTAATAAAATATTATTCTATTTACTCTGTAAGTACCTTTAAATTCTTCCTTGCTTCCTAAAGCACCTCCTTTATTTAAAAAGGAAGTTTTTTATTATTTCCCTTTTGCCTCCTACCGCCTAGAAATACTACCTTTCGCAATCTATTAACCTAAGGGATTAGTGGCTGATAGTACGGTGAAAAGTTATTATCTATACTCTTAAGAAAATCCCCTTTATTATCTATAATACTCTTTTTTAAACCTACTAACTTTCTATTACTCTTATAGTTCTAATATTTAAACTTTATTAGCCTAATGTCTTTACCTAGCCTATTATAGTAAATATAGATCCAGAATAGTACCTAAAAGAACGACTTAAAATTATGCTAAGCTAAGTATATCTCGCTTAGGAGTACTTTAATCGCCATAAACACTCTTATGCCGGTCTTGCCCCGCGCTCCTAAAGGCCCTTCCTACTACTTTTTAATTGCAAGATTAAAGTCGATTAAGAATGCCAGCTAAGAAGAATTGTTATCTTCCTTGTTTATTATAAGGTTGCCTATTAAAATATTATATTAAATAATGCCGGCCCGCGTATATAAAGACTTATATCCTTTAATACTACCCTTTAGTATAGCAAGCATTATAGCCTAAGAGCTTGCCTTGTAAAGAGGCTTTTTATAGTTACTAGTAATAACACGTTAGTATACGCGATTCTATATAATAGGGCGCTTAGTTAGAGAGGTTAAATATAGGCGCTTACTGGGCGGTAATGGGGCGCTATAGCTGGAAGACCTCTTTTTGCTAGAACTTTAACCTTTTCTTATACTTCCTTACACTCTAGCTAGTTTTAAAGGCATTATTAGGCCTTCTGGCTTGTAGTTTATTGCTTTTGTAATATCTAGCCCCTTGCGGATATTAAAGATGTTATTATCTTATCTACTTACGCGAATAGTTTTATAGTAATAGTACCTGGCCACATTAACTACTTCCTTCTTTAATATCTTATGTAGTAGTTTACCTTCTTCCTTACGCTCTAGGTACTGCTACAAGTCTTTAATAATAAGGGGTATCTTAGGTGTCCCCTTACGGTATACTTTCTAGTAAGTAGTTACTTAACCGGTGATATAGCGTGCCCGCTTTATGGGTTCGTTAAGAATAAGACACTTAATCTGATTATTGTGTACAACCTTAATATATCGCTTGCCGTCTAATATTAGAATGGTAGGGTCGAACCTAAACTACTCCTTATTTATCTAAAGAAATCCCAGCATTACTAAGGTAAATTATAATCCGTCTTTATTAATATTAAATAGTAATAATATAATGCCTCCTACCTAGTTATACTCCTATAGATATATAATAGATCTATAGAGAGTAAAGCCTAGGATAAAGTGATAAGTGTCCTAAGTGGCAAAAACTTCTTTTACGTATTTCCCTAAATCGAACCGTGCCTTTAAAGCTATATTAGTGTTTAGATTACTCTTTAGCTCTTTTAGTATAAGTATATATAACTAATAGCATTAGGAGCTTTCGCCGGCTATTAAATTGTCTATAAAGCCAATATCTAGCTTTTGGTCGGCCGTAGATCCTTATAAGGGCTGCTAAGTATACTCTACTAGTCTTTATCGTTCCTTTAAAACGAACTTATGCTTCTTTATAAAGTCTAGAAATAATATAATTAGCTTATCGAACCACTTTAGGACTCTACGTTCTTTTGCGTCTTTAGGCCAGTTACGCTAACCGCCCTTCTTAGTATATAGTGGATTGTCCCCTTTTTTGCATTTCTTGAAAACGGCGGCGCTTACCGCCTTAAGACCTTTTACTTCCCTAAAGAATGCTTTATATAAGCTAGAAATCCCAATATAAAGGGGGCCTAGCTCCTCCTTTAGAACATAATCCACGTATTTCCTATATTTAGACGAGTTGGTAAAGCTGCTTATATTACACAGATACGGGGTTTAAACGTAGAGTAGCAGCGGTTAGGGGGGGGGTATAGGCTCTATTATAACGGTATAGACCTTTTTCTAAATAACCTCGTTAGGTTAAATCCAAAAGATCGCATTTAGAAGAGGTAGGAACCGTTTAATATTGAAGTCATCGGAGATAACTGCTAAATTAAGTCTTAATAGATTACCAAGGAGGATTTTGTTGCTACTGTTAGATAGCAATAAACGAGAAGCGGGAAGGCTCTGCAGAGCTAGTATCAGATTAAGTAAAATATCCTTTAGTTCTGCGAGCGTTAGATAGAAACTTATAATAGGTATATTAGTAATTACCTTTGTCACCTAGCTGGTGTAACGACTTTAAAGAGCTAGAGATATCTAGATCCTAATAAGCCAAGTTAAATAAATCGCGAAAGTCATTTAGTCCTTCTCCGATAGGTTTCGTTTTAATTATCTCTAATTGGGAGAGATTCGCCATTGCGGGTGAACGCGCCGAGAGCTACGTTGGGAGGGCCGACGTGGCAGGCGGGTAGGCAAACGAGGAGAGGAGATAGTAGAGAAGTAAATAAGTGCAGGGAGGTCGAGGACACGTCGGTAGCGTCTCGAAATAAGGATATGATGAGGAAGAAAAGTGTGAGGAAGGAAGCAAGGTGCGAGCGGAACGCGAGGATTGAAGATTGGGCGCGGAAAAGTCAAGCTAATCCAACGTGGCTCAGACTGAGGCTTCGCGGGGCTTAGTCAAATGCTGAGCCATGATATTGTGCTTTTCTTATCTACTGCGACTCGCTTCCGGATAAGGCTCCCCACACTAAAATATCGTACTTGTATATAAATCCTCATACGAATCAAATATTATCACATGCGCATACTTTTTAGGGCTCAAAAATAGATAAAGGTAGGCTCTATACTCTTCTCGTATATTTTACACTTAATTATATATAGAAGAAACCAACTAGTTAACTACCAGATAGCCCGCGTGCCGGAAATGCGATCGCGCGGCTATGCGATCACCTATATTTTGCAGGCCGAATTGTAAGAAATTTCCAAAATCTATATAGTTGCCAAGACTGTGAATATTACGTCGAATCCACGTCTTAAAGTCGTGAAAAGAGAGCTCAATTAGGTTAAACTCTGGAGAGTATGGTAGAAGATACTCTATATAGACGCTAGCTCTCTCGTAGAGAGCTCGAAGCTCCTACTTCCTATTAACTCTTATATATATACACTTACCCAATTTAACTCCTTACCTTATTCCTATAAATTAATGCGTTATCTATAACCAAAATCATACTAGGTGCACACTGTGGTAGAACTGTAACCTTAATCTAAGCATTAAATATTTTGGCAGTAATAGAGCCTTAATATATTAACGTCCCCTTAAGGAAGCCATTACAGCCGTAGGCGGGCAGTATACTCTACCTTTTAAAGCGTTAAATTAAAGAGACCTCAATTACAGGTAGATTGGTAGGACTTTACCTAAACTTCCTATACCTAGTTCTCTCATTAGCCCCTAATTTGTTAATAAACACTAGCTTATTAATATCCCATACAATTTAATGTCCCTTTTATAGAGAACGAAGATCTTCTGCCCGCTTAATAGCTTTCCTCTATATAACCTTTCTGCTCTACTAAATGCGCGAGAGCGTCTTCCAGATAGTTAAGAGGCCTACGACTATACTAAACTCGTTATATAAGAACTAGGCCATTTTATCAAGAAAGGCAGTTGGCCGATTGGTAAGAAATGCAAGCAGAGCCTATGAAATTAATAAGAGCTTAACTTAATACTATAACGTTAGTTATCGCGTACCTTCTTATACAAAGTAGTAAGGAGCTAAGGCCTCCCTATTTTAGCAAGGCTTAGTAGGTAAGAAGTCCCCTATATATCTAAGGACGTTCTAATGCGGTATATTGTCGCTCGATGTACTTAAGTGGCTGTAACGATCCATTTAACTGCCCAGCCGTAGTATAAGGCGACGCAGATCTGTTAAATGCGGTAGGAAGGAAGCCTTGAGCCCATGGTAAGAAAATAGTGACAAAAAGTATGCGTATGTGGTAATATTCGATTTGTATAAGGATTTGTATGCAAGTACGATATTTTGGTGTAGGGAGCCTTATCCGGAAGCGAGTCGCAGTAGATAAGAAAAGCACAATAACCTAAAGTGCGGGACACCGTTTGCAGTCTCTGGTCGTGTAGGCTAAAAATATAGTACGCATATGGGATTCCAGTATTATTGGAAAGCTATAGGCAGCATTTATTAGTCTATAACTAATCGTAAATTATCGGCTTTAATTTGTTCCGCGACGCGTAAGGCTTAAATAGAATAAAGCTCTAATGCTGTAATGCGCTAGGTAAGGTACAGTTAGTCATGCAAGCGCCTACGATTGATTACGTAGCTAGTCCTAAAATAAGCTAAACCTAATATACTAAATATAGATGTAGCCAACCCCATCTTATAGTACTTAACCGACCTGTTTCCTGTAACTGGGATCTAGTTCTTATAAGGGGGTAATATATACGGGGTAGACGCCCTCCCTGCTAGTATGCTAGCAGAATAATACGGCCCAACTATTTTGCAAGGTCTTACTTATTTTAAAAATATACTAGCAGGGAGGGCGTCTGCCCTATTTGTAGTACCCCCTTATAGAACCGGATCCTTTTTCGGGATGGCGCCCTTTTTGTAACAGTTAATTGGTCTGCTTCGTGAATCTGAATTAGGATCTTGGTTTCAGAATCAGATTCCGTTCCCGGAATTGTAACTTAAGCCAGAACTAAAAATAGCTCCTTTCCTCTAAGACTATTAAACCGCTTAGCTTAACGCTATACCTTTTTAGTTACGTTTAGTACGTTTAGCCTAGAATTAGGATATAGTCTCTAGAATTAGGATATAGTCTTTAGAATTAGATCCAGTTCTTAGAACAAGATCCTCTTTTTAGAGTTACAGCTTGGGCCAATATTAAGACAGATATCCTGTATTTATTCTTAACATTCCCACCTTATTAATATGAAATTTAGAGTTAACCTGTACCCTAGTTACCTACAAAAACGCTAGAGAGCTAGGCTATTAGTATTATAGTTATGTGTCCAAAGTAAAGATCACTATTAAGGTCAAAGCGAGCTATAAATAAGAATTTTCGAAAGCAAAAGGAGACCTTTACGCCTAAGGCAATGCCGAGCCAATTGATTGTCCAATCCGATTAAAAGTGCTGTATTTACGGCAGCCGCTTTACCTCATGCGGCTTTTGACGAAACATGGAAAAAGTGCACAGCCTCAATTTAAGCCACGGAACGCGTAATCCCCCGCTCTACGCCCCTATTACATGACCTAAACTACTTAGCCCTTTCTTTACGGGCTGTTGGGATTGGCATAAAATTTTATATACTGAGTGCGCCCAGAGCATTAATTAATTCTTGGCTTATAATGTCCTCTAGATAAGGAGCTATTGGAATGTTTATAGAATGAGGTCGTCCTTAATAGCGACGTTCTATAGGTTTGTCAGGCACTTATATCTTACATTTGAAAAAGAAAGCAGCACCTTGTTTAATATCCTTGCTATTTTAACATAATACTATTGCTTATAGGGGAATACAATAAATGACTAGGTACTTATCTCTAATACTTGCCTCTGCGCCCTTAGGTATGTGTAAATGTAGGGTTCTTCGGAGTTTATCTGCGTAGAAGATATAGCCTCCTACAAGTTCAGAGGCTTTAATCCCAAACATTTAACATAACCTATCGTCGTGGCGAGCACTCCAATCCAAAGTCTAGTTTTCTGTATGCCGCTTGTTGGCGAAGAGGGAGATAAACAAGCTGTTACGCTCCTTTCTCTAATAGAGATGGTCTTCTACCGCACTACCGAAATCATTTAATATATTATCCCGATCGGTATAGAATGTTTCTGTATCCCTTACGGAGAGGCCGTAAAGAGGGCTGTAGGTTGTTTTATAATCGTCGTATTAGATACGGTAAAGGCAATCTGTCGATAGATTTGTGGGATTGAGATTGAAAAATTCCATTCTGCGACAAATGGAAGCTTCCGTGGGAAATGGTGAAGATTTGGATCTCGCTACGGTATCCTCCTTTAAAGGCGCCCGAATGCAAAGCAAGGAAGGTATAGTTAAAGTCGAAGCGAGCTATAAACGAGAATTTTCAAAAGTAAATAATGACCTTAAATAAAGCCGATAGATTATGGCGGCATTACCAGGCGGATATGTATGTTATAGCGCGGCGCAATGGTCGATGTTATTGACCTAAGTTTACAAGTAGTCTATATATTTGGGTTGGGGGTCTTGGATTTTAAACTCCCGCTAAGCCAGCTTTTAATTGGTTGCAAATCGGCTTCTAATTAGTTAGAAAAAAACTTGCGGGCGGTAGGTTGTAGCAGAATCTACGTGACGAATATTAAAATATTATAAATATCACGTGTCTATACATTGCTTGGCCGAAAACCCTGCAACTTAGGTATTCAACCAGATGTTCAACACGGTCAACAACATCATCGCTTGCAACTGCACTCAATAGGTTATTCTTTTTATCATAGATTGTTTGCGATTAATGTTCTTAGTGGCCTACATAATTATTAAAGCCCATAACCGATTTTCCAGCCAATAGTACCCGCTCGAAAACTCCTCGCTCGACCGCCCTATTATCCACCTCCTCATCCACTACCATCCCATCTACCGAATATACCATAGTTTTATCTTTAGAAGAAGAAAGAGCTAGGAAATAAGACGAGAGGGCCTAACAACTCCATAACCTAGAGATCCGAAAGAGAGAGCAGGAGGAATAGGCACAGATCCAAAAGACGGAATAGGAGGAATAGGCACGGATCCGAAAGACGGAACAGGAAGAGGAGTTTTACCAGGCAAGGCTAGCCGCTCTAAAGCAGCCTAATCTACTAGAGCACCCCTCTACCGCCAAGGCGGATGAACCAGGTGAGTCCTATAACCTGCCGGAAGGCTCTGGCACGCTTAAGCTCGACCTCCCTAGCCTAGCCAAAAGAGACCTCTACGATATATAGAAAGGATCCTTCCGCCTAGAGAATCTAGCACGTCTACGGGTACACTCTGGCCGCCCAGACCTCTCTAATGTGGCTACTATTAAAAACGGAAAGCTTGTTTTGAAGAGACCTACTACTAGCCGCAAGGTCTACGAGAATAAGGAAGTCTGGTTTACTGGGTTTACAAACTACATAGTAATCGTGAGCACTCTCTGTGTATGTCCAACCAACCTCCATATAAGGATGTTGCTCTAGATAAACAAGATCCGCGACTACTCCGCGACCTATAACTGGACCTCCATCCTAGACCTCGCACTTGACTACCATAGGTACGTTATAGATCGCAATTAGCTTAAGCCTAGTAACTGGGACATGCCTACCCAGTTTGAGGCCCTATACTGCCGGGCGGCTAATATAAAGGCATGGAGCCAAGGGCTTGAAGTCCGTGGTATGGCATTAAAGAGATCACAAAAGAATACCTCCCCTCCCCCCACCTCTAATAAGCCCTGTTACAGCTAGAACAACCAGCAGGCTTGTAGAGAAGATCCGTATTGTTACCGCCACGCATGCTCTAAGTGCGACAAAAACCACCTATTAAAGTTGTGCCCTAGCTAGCTCACCGCCGTAAGTAGTCAGACCTAAGACTTGATAGTAGATGAAGATATCTTCCTAGGTTTAACTATCTAGTTGGACCTACCACAGGCACCGAGGCTCCAAGGCAGGCCTAATTCAGTACCTCTTTTCGAAACTTACTTATAAACGACTTTTCTGGCCGACTCACTATCACCCCTAAGGCCTCTCGCTTGGAGCACGCTCCTTTATAGGTACCCTGGAAATCTCCTAGCAATTTTGTAAGGTATCCTTACCTACGGGGCGGAGATAGGTCCCTCGGCACCTATGCTATCTAGTGTCTACAAAAACCACCTCTCCTTACGCGATAACGAAGACCTTATCTCTGAAAAGATTGTTACTAACCTAGCCCTAGGCCGTATACAGACTACCAACTCTATAGTTACCTTACCCCTAGGCCTAGTGCCTAAGGCAGACGGCGGCTTCCGCCGTATTTATAACCTCTCTTTACCTAAGGGTTCCTTAGTTAATGACTTAATCGACCCAGCCTGGGCAACACTACACTATACCCAGGTAGAGACTATACTAGCACATGTAATTACAGCCGGTAGAGGCTGCTACTTAGTTAAACGAGACATTAAAGATGCCTTCCGGATCGTGCCCGTCTCATTGCAGTTGCGTCACCTACTCGGCTTTATCTGGAAGGGAGTTACTTACGTCAAATGCTGTCTGCCATTTAGCTTACAAACAGCCCCATTCCTCTTTAACCTATTCGCTGAAGGTTTCCACTAAATCCTAGCACAATAAATCGACTCTGCTATTAAGCACTACCTTAACGACTTTATATTCGTAGTTAAGTGTTTAACTATACTGCTATTACTAAGGGAGGTATACCTCTCGGTTACTAACTAGCTA
>Ga0307515_10025711_pt1 | contig 10172 bp, 9 predicted proteins | sample 17_EM_MG_FD_194513 | JGI IMG/M metagenome (GOLD analysis project Ga0307515, IMG submission 194513) | Populus trichocarpa ectomycorrhiza microbial communities from riparian zone in the Pacific Northwest, United States - 17_EM | ecosystem: Host-associated > Plants > Roots > Unclassified | place...
TATTTCGTACCATACTTCTTCACCACTTTCTATACTTCACTTCTTTTCACTACACTTCTACTGTATCCCTCTTCATCTCGAGGTTACCACACACTTCTTTCAACTGAATATATCATATTGCCTGTCACATACAATTCTGATATGCAGCTTGCATTGATTTTTTTACACCTGTGTTTGAAATAACATCTCAAGCCAAACAACAGTCGAATTTGATTTCACTCCCTTGCTTCATATGAAAGATATATAAATGCAAATCACATCGCCAGCTTCTTTGTACCATTGACAAGTTATGGGTTGCTCTTGGTGATGTCACTGACAATATTGGAGGTATTGTAAATGGCACTGATATAATATGTAATATCAATTACTGAATCTCAAAGATGAGTTATAATTTCCGACAATATGCTGTTTATTGTTATATTAATTTCTCTTTTTCATGGCTTATTTATTGAGCCATTCCAAAAATAGAATGAAGAAGAAGATGTTAGCTAGTATAGTATGATGCAGAAGGTTATACAGAATAATAATGTATGGATGGGATTCTCTATAAATGGTAATTTGGCATACAAGTCCATCCAGCGTGTTACAGATAATCGCTGTAGTCTTCCATATTTGTATGCATTAACATGCTAGCATCTCACAGGGTCTACTGGTCTTGCTGTATTCCATCCTTGGCAATGAGTTTTAGATTTGATATTTGTTTGCATTCTGCAATATGTAAGTATTTTCCCCATTCAAGCATTCAATGGTCTTTGGCTCTGTACAACAGATACTCCTTTGCTTTTTATCATTGTTGATGCTCTGCCTGAGTCACAGGATGTTTGGTACTACTGCTGCTTAGCCGGATCTTCCTTCCAAGTACGTTATTTACTTTGAGCTTTCTCACACTGTAGTCCATATTCATGATTGATCTGGTAGCTTCATTACTTTCTGATTGCTGTTTCCACTGTTGTTTGACTATTGAAGCTTGTGGCATTTCCATTGTGGTTTTCAATATCTGCTGCCCAATTGCATTATGTGTTGATGGAGTAATATCGCCCATTTGCCTCAGTCAACATCCTAAATTGTGGGTAAAGGTGAGGTTTCAACTCCACCCAGATCATAGCATCAAGCATAATCTTTGCCTACTCCGCATGTCTTCTAGCTTCAATTGCATTCATTGATGATTGTTGGCATGTTGGTAAACTATACTCATTCATCTGAGTTATGGTAGCCTTGAATTACCTCATCATATCCTAGGGTGGATATGTTCAACTTCCAATTCTTTTGTCCATACTCCTATCCAATCTTGCTAATGAAATCGTCAAGATCATATTAACACTGGCATTCATTATGACATAGGCAGAAGCCCTATGTTATCAGGTCCATCATGCTTGTTATCTACTGAACTGGATCCGGGTAATTGACTAAGCAGCTGAGGTGATCAATTGCATACTGAATTTTGTCAGTATTTCCCCCAGGGAAGACATCATTGTGAGTATCAAAGTTTGTATAAAAAGAGCTGAGGATGGCCTGCAATTCACATCCATATTCAATGTAGGGTTTTTGGTATGCAATCTGAAACTTGCTTTTTGATACTGTGTTGGATGGTGCTGACTTTGTATTCAAATTCAGGATGACTGATACAATGAGTTTGGGCTGCTGCACTAGCATATCTTTGACATATGTCAAGGTTACTTTCAATTTCATTGTATGACTACTATCATCATCATAACTGTAACTCCTATGGTCAGGTTCAGGGTCTCCATTATTGTCACTGTAACTAGTGGGTTCAGACTCTCCATCACAGAAATTGGAGGTGCAACCTTTCGTATCAATTACATCATTCCTAGTCTGAGGTTGAACTTGTGGGTTGGCATGTTTACCATGGGTGGTTCATTCAACTAGCAAGAATTGGAATACTGTTAACCATTCATGCCAGATATGTCTATGCATTTCTGTAATCATTTCCAAAGTGTAATTGAAGTCAACAGGTTCATTCTGGAGGCATTGCCAGAGTAGAGTGTGATCTGTATCTCCATCCAACAGAATTGAAGATAAATCTGGAGGTCCAATGTATGACATGTACTTTGTTACTACAAAATCGAGAATAGTATAAGCACTCCTATTCCAGCTTCCATCTTCAATGATAACTGATCTGATATAGTTGGACATGTAAATCTCAGTGAGAGTATACATTGAAGTAATATGCAAGATGGTTGATACTGATTTAAGAGCAATGATGACCTGAAAGTAAGACTGCACATACCTAGTGTATTGTGTATGCCCCTACAACTGTAGCACCTAGTATATGATATCTGCCATTATTCCAATACTGAGCAAATGGTACAGATTCTGAAACTTATTGAAGCCTAATTAAATTGTGGCGTACTTAATGGACTAAGGATCTTTCGCTTATATAAACCTTGTACGAAGACAATCAAGTTTACACAACAACCTGGGTCATTGCAAATGTTGTTAATATTCCACTTACAGACTTGGAATGGAAAAACAATACTACATCTGATTTAAAAATTATATCTCTTATATCTCCAGGAGTTTCAATCATGTAACTTCATACAGTTGTTCTTTATCTTGTTGGAATATAGAGACATTTACCCCTTCAAATCCTGTACATAGTCAACAATAGTAACAGGTAGAGCTACTTTGTGAAATTGTAGTTAAATTAATCAAGTGTATAATGATAAATGGTGGATAGTAATTAAAGATTCTGTATCTCAGTTGGATTTCATAGATTAAATGTTTAGTAAAATTCCACCATACTGTATGACATAACAAGATATCAGATTCCTGTATTCCACTATAGACTGTTGGATCCTTCAAGTTACTCTATTCATTCTCTAATTTATACCAAATTCTTATATCACCTAGTTGTTTATTTATAACTTACTTTCACTTTTAACATCTTGTTGGATATTGGACATCCAATGCATATATAAGATATGGCTCCAACTGATAACCTCAGTAAATTGCCACACCATTCAGATAACAATTTGGCATTTTCTATTTACTGAAACAATATTGGTCTTTCAGTACTGCTCAATACTTTATTTCCACTGTTATCTGAACATTGTTAGTGTCCATTACAGCAATGATAGCTTGGTACATCCCAGTTTTATGACCCCTTCTGATACAATATACGATGAAGTTTTAAACCAAGTAGCAGTGCCAGCGTTGAAAATTATAGTTATATACCACTATGCCAAGTAAGTATATTTCCCTACTATAGTTCTTGTAGATTTCAAAGTATTACTCTGTAATATATTCCAGACCAAGATCTAAAATTTCAAGGATTAGAAATTGCACCCCAAGCACTTGAAGGTTGCAATTCAGTTATTTGGCAGGTACTGTCCATTTTAGCTCTTCAACAGTCTCTTCTAACTCAGTCTCTGATACAAAGTACATGCTTTCCGTTTGGATTAATTCAGCCTCCAGTTGAACTTTGGAATAATGATATTACAAGTATTTCATACATTTATGCACATGAAGTGCTTTCGATTGATCCATATAAGTAGAAAACAGTAGCATTGAAATTAGGGGGTACCAATACGAAGGCCAAAATCCATGTAATATATATTGAAGTCACATTGATATTGATACTCACCAGAAAGAGATAGCCAAATCATTGTAAATTCAACAGGCCAAAGAATGATTACATCAGCAAAAAGCGAAATTGGTTTCCGAAAATGGACCCCACACTTAGATCCTTCTCCACATTGTCCACAAACAATCCTGGCAACGTATTTCCAATCTTCCACCACACTTTGAAGTGTTCAATGATGTGGTCGCATCGTCACCACGTTTCAAACACTTGTTTAGTCATTTAAGTTAATTCACTGCACGGGTTTGGCTTTAGTCCTCTACATTTTAATTGTTTCGATGGTTTCTTGAACTGTTCCGTTGATCTCAAGAATATTCTTAACTGTTCAATCCCTTGAGTCATCGATTATACACAAGATTGCGCAACTGCCATAGCAAAAGTTTGGAGTAAACACTGATCAGATGTCTATATATCAATGCAATGATTACTTTAAGCTTTGAATCGAAAAATCTACATGTAAATCAAATTCAAACAATTCAAGTCAATCATGTTGCTCATGTACCACCATGTGCGATCTGGCTGAGGCGTCAGCGGAAGCAGGTGTACAGCCCCTTGGATTGCGCTAATAGGGACGATATCAGTGGTTCTCACACCAAAACAAGGCTCACGATGGTAGCATCCATTGTGCAAGTGTTGCATCTGAGGTTGATGTCTCTCCTCGACAATCACCATACCAGCAGTCTGACATTTCGGCCCTGTTGCAAACAGTCGAATGAAAGTAAGAAGCCCTGTAATGCGGGATTCAGTATCCTCGACGACAAAAAGTCATTTCAACTATGTGGGAATGCCTCCAGCTGTGGACTTAAAGTGGCTATCTGGACTCGTCCCCATCCAGAGAAGCACTGTATCATATCTTGGTGGCTTATGCTTTCAACACCTTGTGGACCCAGTGCAACAAACCATATCAACTGCCTGGTTGTCGCATTGAAAAGATGTCACCGGAATTGCTACTGCGTTTTACCAAATGTAGTTTGCATTGTCGAGATGTCACCAGGAATTGCTACTGCATTGTTCCGAATGTAGTTCGCATTGTTGAGATGACTGAACTAGTGCTGGTGATCGATGTAGTCTGTGGAGTCGGCAAATCTCTTACAACATGAAGCAAGGTGATTCTATACCTCCCCTTTTGGCATTGTACACCACTCGGCCAGGTCATCACGGGTCTTGATTTCTGGTCGCGGGTTTTTTATCATTTGCTTAATAGGCACCTTTGTTAGAGGCATTTCATTGTCGCTATGTTGTTTTGCAGCATTTGCATTCAGCTCTCCGTACTGAAACACCATCTTTCGAGCTTTCGTTAGCAAACTCTGGAAGGCAGCCTGATGGTGATTCGATTATCAGTACGCTTGTTTAAGATCCATCATTGCTCTTTCTGGGAGTTCAGAGCTTGCATTTAAGAGGTTGCCAAGCTGGCCGATATGGTCAGAGGAGTGGTTCAGGAGATGCATTTTCTCAAAGTTGAAATCCATTTCGTGGACAAGATGTTGTGCAATTTCTGTCTTGATCTGCGTTTGATTTTCATCAACGCATCTACGCTTTGCAGCCGCAGAAAGATTGTGCCAAGCGGGGTCACACTCCCGTTCCTTCTGTTTGTCCAAAGTATCCTGCTTTTTCAAGGCTTCCGTGACCTTCTTTGTAGATTTACCGGCTGGACATGGAGTGAGATGATTCTTGTGACAGTGAAACTACTCGAGATAATTCTACAAGTACTCGATTGTGCATTCTGTATGGTACCGGTAATGTGCCATAAGGTGAAAATACACTAAGTTCTTGACGCACAACAGCGCTTCTGTGAAGGGAATCCTTTCGCTCACAGAAAGGTTTGAAAGAGTCGCCTCAAACACTGGACCAATTACACGCCTGCGTACTTCCATCTCCTTACCACTCCATTGTGTCACCTGGCCATATGGTTTGTTGAATCAAGTGAAGCCAGGATATGGAGGCATCATCGCCCAGAGCTGGTTGAATCTGTCAATCCTGCAATGTTATTCAGGGAAGGACATTACCCAGTCCATCAAATGCTCAAGCATACCAACATAGACGGTATGAAGGATATCGGGTACAATATTAATTGTCGGGGAGATGCATTTGATATTCCAGATGAGGGCTTCAGAGGTTCCAACGACTCGATCTTCCACCTATTGGTATGCATTAAGTCTCTCCTTCCCATCTCCCTCAGTCGTGAGTATCATCTGTTGGAAGTATAGCCGATAGTCTCCCAATTACCACAATGATGAATTCGCTGCTACAAATCACGATTACAGTGCTTCGCACACAGGGCAATGGGGCCGCTTGATCAAGTTCAGGTGACTGCTTTCTAAGTAATCAGCCGTGCATGCACAGATGACAGGATAACATTGCCGCATCCGACCGTCTGCACAAAGTATAAGCCTGTCAGCGTTGAAATACGGGTTGAGAGGGCGAAAAATGACCTCGAAGATCTTCCTTAAAACCTCTCGATTGTGGATTTGGTGTTCATTCACGGTATATAATTTTCCATGACATTTCAAGCGATATTTTGGAGAAACGGGAAGAAGGGCAACAGTGACGATTGCAAGATTCGACGTCTTTGATCCAATCCAGGAGTGGATGTTTCCGAAGCTCAAACACACTTGCCAGTGATTCCTGTCGCCCGATTGGTTGTGAAGATGTGTCTGGTCTCCACTGCCGAATGAAGAACATGTGTTGCTCCAAGCGGCAGCCATAGCTGTTGAAGCAGTCACAGTCATTGTTGCTATGACGAAATTCAACCAACGTACCTGTTCATTCCACCACCAGTCACTTGATTTTACCTCTCAGTAGATATGCTCCACAGCATTATAGACTTCCTTTGCTGGAGCATAAGACATATGTTCACTGAATGCAGGCCGTTGCATGAGGAACTCATTGCATTCAACAGGATTGAGGTGAAAGAAATCTGTGTAATCATCGTCACGAAGGATGTTTGGATCGGCTGAACAATTGTAACACACTTCGTCCGATTTCCAAGAGTTGATGCCCATCGCATGGGACATCTCATTCAACCTTTTGAATAAAGTGTGGGACAAAGTGAAGTTGCTGACGGTTGCCATTGTAGGGTTCCTGAAAAGCTCGTTGGAAGCAGGTAAGGAAAGGTTGAGTTTTTGGACCGTTTCTAATATAGCGGTTCCAAGAAGACACGGCCCCAGCCGGTTTGGCCCGGGTTTGTGCGAAAAGGTTCCATCAATTAAGTCCATCAATATTCATCACACAATTTGGCGTTTGGTATATGAAATATGCAGCGTTGGACGGCGCATCTTTTCGTCGTCTCCGATCTTTGATATCTTCAAAACTCAGCATGATGCATCGAAATTATTGCCATTTTTGGCACAGAAACGAAGTTTTTGGGCTACCGCTTGCTGAGATTTGAAGTTATCGAACATCGGAGACCGCCAAAAGACGCGCCGTGCGGAGCTACAAATTTTACGTACCAAACACTAAACTCTCTGATCAATATTTGTGGCCTTAATGTGATGGTTCGCTTTAAAAATCGTTGATTTTTGATGGGGTAAGGCCATTGCCAGGCAGACCTACAAAACCGGCCGGGTCCAAAAGTGGAACCGTTGCTAACACTAAATAGCAGCTCTGCTCAAGTTGAGCTTGAGGAACCAGTGCGCTGATTGATACTCCTCCAGGAAAGAAAACGCTGACCATAGATCAATTTCATTCTCGAAGATATCGAAATATTCACTACTAATATGCTGGACAGCCTGATGGTTGTCCAACTGTGGTGTTCCATCAATACGTGTCCATGATGGAGGTTGCTCGGGATCAATACATGGATTTTTGCACTCGGCTTCTGTATCGCTTGAACGATCCTCGGGAGTGTAAGGATAGCAGCGGGGATGCGGTTCACGAACGAGAGGAAGTTGAATACTATCGTACTCAATCGCAACACCATCAGCTGGCAATTGTGTGGCTACTATGTATAACATCCATTTTTTGTGGTCACGACTGAGGTTAGTGATGTACGCGCTTATGTAGGACTTAAGGTTCAAGCAGTAAAGACACTGTTGACGAATGTCCATGTTTTGTTAGCAGTATAAATTGTCACAACATTTAGAAGCCTTGCGATGGTTCGTTAGCTACCCATACCATTCCATGCTCGCTCGTGCTCGGAATATGCCCCTTCTTGATTTACTTTCTCCACCAAGGGGTCCTACCAGTTTTGTAAGATTTCTTTCATCCTCCTTCCCACGTTTGCAAAGTGTTTAATCGCTCTCTCATTTTTAACATCCCTTGAATCATGAACAGAATACTGCATGTCCATTAAGCATGTCGCAGCAATTGTTTTGCACCCTCTTATGACCCTCCTACGCACATTGCCTGATTTATGGTTGACACTATTTGTGAAGTTCATACCTTACATGAACCGTGGACTCTCCTTAGATACCAACCCAGTGATGTCATCACGGGGTACAAGAACTACAGCAAGGACAACCGAGTAAGATATCACTGCAGAACACGCGGTGAGTTGACTTTAGGATGAACTTAAGCGTTCAGTCAACGAATCACGGCGCTTAGCTGATGCTTATCACATTGTGTCCTAGCTGAATATTAGCCAAGATGATGTCGCCGGATCAAGAAAACCTCTCCAAGCCCATATATATATTTGCCTTGGCAGCCCACCTTAATGACAATCTCCAGAACGTTTGACATACCCTCCTCATCACTGCTATCGCATCACATCACCCTTGACAATATCTTTAACACTCCCGATGCTTGATTAGAGTAATAAACACTTCATATCCACCATTCAATCATTGACCACCATCGACAACCTAAAATGTAATGTGATGCCTACAGGTTGCGAAAATCAGATGTCGCAGATGCTAATACACTCCAGTTACCGACTCTACAAATCAGCATCTGGGCGGAGAATGCCAACGTTACAGTCAACCAATGGGCAGCAGATACCATTCGGATTTGGCAAGAGAAGGGTAGATTATCAACACAACGGAAAGATAATAAAGTGCAGAACCGTGTCTGGGAGATTTCCCAGTCCATGAGCATCAGCAACCATCGAGGGGCCGGCCCCGACCAATGGGATCTTCTAATCGACCGTTGCGTTACTCAAATCAGTCATCTGGAGTCTAAATGGCTGCTTTGGAAACAGTACATGGCAGTCAAGACTCTCCACGATGGCCAGAAACTCAAGGAAACACTGGACAAGTTCCCAGAGGTTGTCTTTCGCAGAAGGAAGAATAGGATCGACCAAACCCAGAGTACAAAGAGGAAATTTGTGCACGTTTCTATGTATTTCATCACCCCGATGCGAGTTTTCTATTTCCTGATGATGTGTAGAAAAAGCAGATGACGCAGAAGGAACCTCGGGTCACAAGTCTTCGCTGATGAAGGTGTGTCGCGACACCTCGTCCGATTTCCTTGTCGAGCCCTTTATCTGTCCCATCACCTATGTGGACCCTGACATTGCTGGGAAGATGGTGGGTGTAAACAATACTCAGCTATTCTCAAGGCACTGGATGGGGATGATGAATCAATACTTGTGATAGTGACATGAATCGTTGATATGACCATTTTGTCAATCGTGAATGCTACCATCGCCGGTCTGCCAGACCCCAGCTGGCAAATCCGAGAGCTTTGAGGCCGCTGGGAGAAGCCTGCTGGAGATGGTGGTGCGCACGCCCGTATTGTTACCCCAATCTTCGATTACAATACTGCTGCCAGATCGGTAAATGCGGCGATGAAATTGAACAACCCAACGCTTGATTGGGTTGTTTATCATGGCTAACAAGCTGACAGCACATCTGGTGCTCCGATAGCCATCCCTGGTTGTCACAGCTACCTTCCTCTGGATGACATCGTCTCACCTCCGGCCGAGGATATGATCGACAATATCTTGGAGAAATTGGATGACGAGGCTGGGAAGCGGCACCCAAATCCAAGTAGCTTTCTGATGACAAAACAAGGCTTTCAAATGATCGAAAGGAAGCATCCAAGGAGCATTATCGGCCTGCAGCAATACTTTGAGGTCATCCGAAACAATGCTCTTTGTCTTTTTGCCGATTAGCACCAAACGGTTGTGCCTGATCAGGATGTGGCTTAGCTACGCAAGTACCATCACATTGTGAATCGTCCCAGTGCACACTCTTTGGCCAGTAGGAAGTGTACAAGCAGCTGCCCAGCTGCAAATTAGTTATTGTGAGGATGGGATGCACTGGCTGGACAGTTGTTCAAAGATTTGCATTGTGGGTGGGTATTTTTCTGGCACTTTGGAGCGTGGACAGATGGGTGATAATTTGGAGTTTTTGGTGAGGTTTTGGGTCGCTTTTCGGTGTTTTGTTTATTTAATTAACACATCGGTCATATTCATGCATGAAGGGATGTGTCGAGTGTTACTGATGTTGGGATTAATCGTTGTGACGTTTGTTTCTGAGAAAAGAATTATGGCAGTGATAGGACTCCGTGTAGTGTTAGCAACGGGTCCGGGTAACCCGCCAGCGGTCCGGGTTCGGACCGGAAAAACGGTTCGGTTCGGTTCCAGAACCGTCCAAAAACCCGACCCGCAGCGTCTTGGCGGGCCAAACCCGGA